>JACCDW011474505.1_pt1 | contig 15366 bp, 26 predicted proteins | sample 7449781 | NCBI WGS metagenome assembly JACCDW01 (sample SAMN15323449, study PRJNA562643) | freshwater metagenome | isolation source: river surface water | place: USA:Blue River Watershed | collected 2017-08-18
AGAACGCGCGCCGCGCGCGATCGCCCGGACGACCTTAAGCAGAATCCGGGAATTGACTGCCCCGCGCGTTCTCTCTGTGGAGGTATTGCATGGTCCCACTATCGGTTTTGTCAGATCTCATATCTACGCGGAAGAAGGGAACGATTGCGTCTGTGAGTCATAAGGGAGTTACGGTCCAAATGGCCGGTCCCGGGCTCAAGGGTAACTATCCAGTATCGGTTTGGATGAAGGATTCTTATAGAGAGACTCGATGGTTTAATGAAATGCCTTCACCTAAAGAGCTCGAGGAGATTGTAACTTTCTTGGTCGGAATTGTCGTAGCCAGAGATGTTCATGAGTCTTAGTCCGGACACACTGAGGAGGATCCGAGATCCTTACAGATGGATGGTCGAAGAACGATTTGTGACGTGGGTAATCACTTGGAATGATTTCGTCTGCTTGGTTACCAAAATACATGATCACAACAGCACCGAAGTCACAATCGAATCATCCGATCAGTCGGTCAAGTCATCACGAATCTTAAAAAAGTATCCGATGAAGGAAAATACGCCAGAGGCACTTCTCGAGGTCATAAACCGAGAAGTGCCTCTGTTGTTAGTCGAATCAATTCATCAAGACTAGTGGTACTCGGGCACAACGATGAAAAGACGGGTTGCGTCTTTCTTAGCACGGTTCAACATTGAAGCAATGCGTTCTGCCTCGTTCTCGTCCTTGAAAAACCGCTTGTGGCCATTCTCATCAATGATCGTGTGGCCGCCGGTCGGGTAAACTTCCTTAATTACGTATCCCACTTCTAAGCTCCTCTTCACTGCAACCTTGCAGCTAGACAATTATTATACATTAAAGATCGATGAGTCGAATCTTTAACATCTCTGGATGGAACGAGAAAGTCTCGTATCTTTAATGGACGGTCCTCTTAGGTCTACCAAAGGAGGACCTCATGGTTATGGACTGTCCAGGTTGTTGGGGTAAGGGATGCGGACATTGTGGTAGCTCAGGGAAAGTGCCTGATGTCCAGTTGTCTCCCCATTTCAAGCTCTCCGAGATGTTGAACTCCGGTACGGGTCGTTCAAAGGGAATTGCTAACATCCCGACACCCGAAATCGTCGAGAATCTGCGGAAGCTGTGTGTCGAGGCGCTCGAGCCGATACGCGAGCTCGTCGGACCGCTAAAGATCAACTCCGGCTACCGCGCCGACGAGATCAACAAAGCTGTCGGAGGGAGCACGACGAGCGCGCACTCGTACGGCCTCGCTGCCGACTTGAATCCGGCGAAGGGAACGTGGAAGGAGCTGATGGATAAAACGATCGCAGCCGGAATTCCGCTTGATCAGCTCATCTTCGAGCACACTTGGGTTCATGTCGGCGTCTACCAGCCCAAGACGATGAAGAAGCGTGGTGATAAGCTGTCCATGTTTAGGGTCGACGGCAAGACGGTCTATGAAAAATACGACCCGAACGACCCTAGAGTTAAATAACTTAATACTTTTCGGCCCCGGTGAGAAATCCACCGGGGCCGAAAAGTATCTAGGCTGCGTAGTCGATAAGACGCTTTCGAAGATTGTCTTTTACGTCCATCTCAAGCTGCCGGATTCGCTCTCTCGAGAGGTTATGCACTTTCCCAATTTCTGCAAGGGTTTTCGGTTCATCGGACATCAATCGGTCGTAAACGATATCACGGCCAATGGGTCCGAGAGACCGCATGCGACGAACCTTATCTCTGACGGCCTTCTGGAGCGACAGATCCTCGAAGGCTTCGTCGACTGGCTTTGTTTCCTCGTCGGCAAACATGTCAACATACTCGAGATCGCCGTAGGGTCCGACTGGAGTCGACATGGAAACGGAGATGGGAATCGAAGGCTTGTCTTCATGCTTCCGCTTATGGCGCGGAATTCTTACCGGCGCGCTATTGTTCGACAAGTACTTTCGAATGTATGCGTTGACCCACCAAGACGCATAAGTCGAGAGTCTGAATCCCTTTTTAGGCTCAAAATCGTCGATCGCGTGGACGAAACCGGCCATGCCTTCTTGGACCAAATCCTCGAGGAGCAGGCTTCGGACCATGAGTTTGTTGGCCAAAGAAATGACGATTCCAATGTTATGTTTCACCAGAAGCTCTCTGGCGTTCTTATCGCCCTTTTTGGCTTTCAGGACGATCTGCATTTCCTCTTCTTTAGGGAGAACAGGGTGCTTCTTCATCAAGTCGTAATAATACTGCATAGCCGCAGAGTCTTTTGATACCACAAATCACCTCGTGTGGAACTTACATTAATCGACCATTCGCTCCGCGTACTTCTGGTGAGCTGCCACTTGAACGATCACGCCATCCTCAAGGCAATAAGCAGTCAGATTCCCACCAAAAACACAACCGGTATCGAGCCCAGTCGCATTCGGGAAGAATCGAATGGCTCCGTCGGAAGGATCGTGCCCGAAAAGAGCGACCCCATACTCCCCCTGATAAACCTCCGCCCAGAACTTATCCTCGGGCTTCTCCTGTCCGAGTGTGACCATCTCACCCTCAGGGCTGACATATCGGGTCCTGAGGAAACGACGGAGACGGTCCATCTTCTTCCCGCCACCCTTATGCCAGGCCTCAGGAACTTCTCCGATACCTTCCGGATGATTCCGGGTGAATGCCGGTGCAATACCCCCATGGATCGCGGTATAAGGACGCCCATCGACATCGAATTGATGGAGAAGGGGAAGAGATCTGAGCCATTCGGTCTGTTCCTCCGACAGATTCTCGGTCGGCTTCCTGAGCTCGATCTCCTCATGATTTCCTGAGATGCATACGCTGCCCGGGTGGTCCTTGAGGAGCAAACGGACATGCTCAATCACGCCCTTCGAATTCGGACCCTTGTGAATGAGATCCCCGAGGAAGACGAAACGCGTCTTCTCATCTCGTGAAGCATGCTCAACCTGCTTTACGAGCTCAGTCAGCTCCTGACTACATCCATGGACATCACCAATAACCCAAGTCTTCATCGAATTTCCCTTTCGCAACGGATAAGTGCTTCTTCGACCGCCAACGCTTTCTTCTTGTGGACACACTCAACGACCTTCAAGATATGGTCATCATGTGACTGATGCGACTCGAGGAGAGTCTTTACCGCAATCACGCCGCTTATGAAGATAGCGATGACTTTATAAAGGGTCACTGACGGCTCCGATGGGGGAGGAGCGCCAAAAGCGCTCCTCCCCCATCGCTAGAGATTACTTACGCTTCTTGAGTCCACCCGGATAGTAACCATGCTCTGCCAGGAACTTAGTGGCTTCATCGGCGATCTGGTTCCCAAGGCGGCGGTGTTCCTTAATGAAGGCCTTCCGGTCGGCTGGCGTCCAGACAGCCTCCTCAAACGGAGGAGGCGGCTGCGCTTCGGCACGGTACGTCCTCATTCGCGCAAACGTCATCAAGAGCTTCTTATCATCAGCCATCGGTCATCTCCCAACGCGGCGACCACCGCCGCACCAAGGGAACGCGCCGCGCCGTCGATCACCGAGCGCGATTCAGGGGAAACCCACTATGATTCGAGTATACTAGAAATTCCACCAAAGCCATGCGTGAATTCTAGGACTGTGTTCGAGGGTGAGGCGTTTCGGGTACCAATACCTTAGAGCCATCTTGATGGAGCGAATCGGTTTCTTTAGGACCATTTTAATATCCCGGAATGTACGTGAAAGGCTTTCCATCCACCAGGACCTGAACATAATCATTGGGATCTGAAAACGAACTCTCCTCGATCTGAACGTTCTTTCCTTCGGCGAACGCTTGTTTCAGAGCTGAGATCTGAGACTGAGCGATCCAGAGACCCATCATATCAACTTCACCCAAATTCATCTGACGGACACGCGGCATCGAATCCTCCGTAGGGCACTTCAGCCCGCAGACAGAACGTGCCCGACGCTCGACTGTCGAATCCTTCTTATCCTAGGCCTTTTCTAATTAAAATAAACAGGAACCTACCTAGGAGAATCCATGACCCCCGCTCAGCTCTCAACCGAACTCCGCAAGATGGCCGCCGCGATCGAGTCTTCCAAGAATCCTTCCAAGGTCCTCGTCGCTTCCGCTCTACGCAAGGTGATTGCGAAGACCGTCACCTCCGACGAGCAGTACGCTGCGTGGAAGGACACGGCGATGGCTTGCTGGTCCGCGATGAAGGAAGCCGAGAAGGGCATGAAGGAATGCCACGCGACCGGTGACTACATGGGAGCGGCCAAGTGCGCCGAAGATCTCCACAAGGCGACGAAGGACTTTGCTGAGAAGTGCGAGGGAAACAAGCTTTACTCCGAGACCATGCTATCGGAGATGAAGGAAGGCTCGAAGAAAGAGGGTCACCCGGCTCACGAATAATCCCGATAAACAACCGGAGTGTATGCCATGAATTTTAACAAGATAGCGCTCCGGATCGCCAAAGATATATCACTCAGTGATGTGTCCAAGGCTGTGAACGAAGCTATGGCGGAGCTAGATGAGAAGGTTCATGAGAACCTCGAGTCAAAGGCTAAAGCCGAACTAGAGAATAAACAGAAAGAAATGGAAGAAGCAGACTCCAAGGCCCACGAAGCGATAATGAAGGGTTTAGAGTCAGAACTGAAGAAACTTAAGACCAAGCTTTAAAACAAACACGCGAAACAAATCGGCCCGAGAGCAGGTTATCTGCTCTCGGGCCGAGAAGTATTTGGACTAGGGCTGGAACCGCTTGAAGACGGAGAGGACCTCATCAGGGGTCAACTGGCTCGAGCTACCGTCCGCGTTGCGAGGCGATCCACCCACTGAAGTCCCACCTCCCCAGGTGTGTGCAAGGGACTGGGAAGGATTCTTCAATTGTTCCGCCCGACCCAGTTCGCCCAGGATAGTATTCTCGAACTGGGAGACATCGGTCACAGGACGGACTTTGCTTCCGGGACCAAGATCTGCTGCCACAAGATCTGACTTCTTGGCGACCGTGTACATCCAGGTACCATCTGGCAGCTGGTTGTACAGGAATCCAAGCATGGCCCCCTGGTAGTAGAAGCCATCCATCCCAGAGATGGTCTTCACTTCGAACCAGTCCTTCTGCGATGACCAACCCCACCCGTGCGTGATGTCCTTGGCAGGAGCGAGATCAACGGGAGGAGTGTAAGTACCAGCAAACCATCCATCCAACTTGTCGAGCATCCCCTGGAGCATCTCCGTAGACTGGGGAGGAGAATCCTTCAGCCATGGTGCCGGAGGGGTCAGCTGAGGGTGCATGGGGTGAGTGTGAAACACCGGCCCATGGGCATCAACAAGACCGATCATCCGGACCAAAGTATTGACGATATCAACACGGGCCCGATCCGGGTTGAGCAGGAGCCAAGTCGAGAGGATGGTGTCGGCGTCGATGTCGTTGATGTAGATCGTCATATCGGGTCCCGTCGGGAGACCCAAGAGAATCGATTCCATCACCTGCTCACAGGTCGCCTTGGTGACGAGCCTCAGGCACCCCGCGTGGTGGTCGAAGGAGAACCGTCGGTTCTTCGGATCGACCTGAGGTCCCTGGACGTAACCATCCAGAGCGATCGAGTTCAGGGGAAGTTGCTCAAACGGAATGACATTGCCCTTCTCAAATACGATCTTCATCACGATCTCCTTCTTGCGAATTGAATTGCTTAGACGACCAACCGCCTGCGGGGGAGAGTTCCCCCGCAGGCGGTAGGATTGTGACTAGAGCGCGCGGAGGGCGTACTCGAACGCCTTCTCCTTCTTGTCGAAGTCCCGGAAGGCCATGTCGCGACGGCCCTTCTCGACGCCGACCGTCACGCCCGAGTCCTCGGCCTTGAAGACCAAGACCTGAGCCTTGGTGGAGGTGGCGTGGACGATGGCCACCTCGTCGCTCTTCAGGTGGTTCATGATGTCCTCGAGCGTCACGTCCTTGAGCTCGGTCTTCTGGCCATCGATCTTCGTAAGCTGTGCCTTCATGGTCATCTCCGTCGTCGCGGCATGGTTGGGTTGTGCGGGCCGCGCCCCGCGCACCCAGAGAACGCGACGGGCGACGGGGCGCCCGGCTCACTTTGACGGAGATGGTGGATTACAGACTGGCCTTGGATCTCGAACGTTGCTTCTTTTCAGGAATCGGCTTGAAACCAGATTCCGACCTGGCAACTGCCATCATTGAAGAAAGTGTATGGGATATGAGACCAAAATGAGTCTTACCAAATCTCTTCGAGAGTACGCTAGCCATTGCAATCATGACGTCGTGTAGACTCGCCTTTGCAACGACAGCGTCCAACCTCCGGACGAGCCGTTCTAAGTCGGCTGACTCCACGGAGGCTGAATTGTTTGAACTCTCCGAACTCGGGGACACTTCGGGCGTACTGGACTGCATTTGGGTGGCCCCAGGTGAAAGCGTTTCGAACATTATAGTATGCCTCCTCCAAGGCGTCCATACGGGATACTCCAGAAAATTCCGGCAGAATATCTAGAATTTCTGAACTCTTGTTCAGAAAGATCTGTCCGATGTGCATCTGACTCATATACCACCAATCCTTCTTGGATCTCCACCGTTTCGGATCCAGATACGCGTCAACCAGAAATGGTGGAATTTCTTCCACCCGCCTTTGAAACCATGTAAGTAGAAAAAATATCCTATGATGAACGGATATGCCATATATTCGAAAATTATCATGAAACACCAACGGCCCCCGACGGGAATTCCCGTCGGGGGCCGTACAAATTAGAGGGGTTTCATCTTGAGGCCAGCGGGGTTGAACGCCGTGGTCCGCTGGTGAGGGAGAGGCTCCTCGGCCACATGGGAGACGGCCTCGAGCTCCTTCCACTCCCTCAGACAGACTTCCGCCTCATCCCGCTTCGGAAAATACCCGCTCTCACGGGAGTAGGGGCCGCAGTCGCACATGGTTCCGAGGTAGTACCCGGCAGCAGATATAAGGACCTGGATCTCGAGCACCACACCGCAGTCCGGGCACTTGCTTTCCTGACAATTCTCACCCTTGAGCATTCTGACCTCCTGATGTAGGGAAACCCACAAACGAAAGTGGCGGGTGCGCTAAAGTGCACACCCGCCGTTCCTTCTAGGGAAGGAGTGGACGAGGGGCCCAACCATTCGCCCCGAGGATGTACTCACGGGAGCTGACCGAGGTCCCGCTTCCCGAGGAAGACACCCTCATGTTGTCGAAGCTGATTGAAGTACCGACCGGAGCATACGGGTACTCCCCAAGGAACTCCTTGGCAGCCTTGTCGTCCATCCATCCCATCTGGACGCGAGGACCGTAACCCTGAGCCGAAATCACCGTCATCTCGTAGTGCATATTCACCCCAAATCGGCGACCACCGCCGCACCCACAGAACGGGCTACAGGTCCGACTTCCACATGTGCTTTAGGGGCCCCAATCAAACCAGGATTTCTTTTCAGAATCGTAGTATGCACTTTGACCATTCCAATGGAAGACACATGGGACTACTCTAAAAAGTTCTCTTGGGTGGAGACGAGTTCCGCCGACCATATCCCGAAACTCGTAAAAAGGGAGTGTGTGGTTTACAGATTCATCAACCAAAGCCACTATGGCTGAATCCTCGACCACAGGAGTGAGTCCTTGGAGGGTCTTCGCCAGAGTGGCTTCGTGGATTTGGGCTATGATTTCTAGGTCAGTCATGGTCCCCCATAGTACACGACCGGAGGATCCCTCGTTGGGATCCTCCGGTCTAGGTCTCACTCCAGGTCGAGCATCGCCTCCTGGAGGATCGCCTTGTTGAGGCGACGCTGGGCTCGACGGCCCTGCCTGCGGAAGAACCGCTGGGCCTCAGGCCAACCGCTGCCGGGGAAGTAGTCGGCCTTCACGGCCATGGTGTTTCGGGTCCGGAGGGTGCGCTCCGGGCCGACCCAGATCGCCTCGGGGTCGAGGTTGTTGGTGGGCCAGATCTGCCCATCCTGGACGACGGCGATCTGCTCCCACCAGCCCAGCCCGTCGCAGTCCTCGCAGCAGTAGGCGTCGGAGTGGGTGCGGAGCTCCCCGCTGAGCGAGAGCGCCTCGATCGCCTTGCGGACCTCGGCGAAACGCCCCTCGAGCACCAGCTTCGTGGTGCGGTCCACGATCTTCACGAGCTTGTCGTTGTCGAACATCGGTCATCTCCTTTCTGTGGGCAGAGGACCACCCGCCGCCCACAGAAAGAACGCGACGAGCGACGAGGCGCCCGACTGTCTTTGATGTATATAACCCCTTTATGAGATCTGCCTTGTATGGCAATCACATCCAGCATGATTCGTGATATAACTATGCGGATTGTGAACCCTGATACCACCCACGAAGAATTCTTAGAAGGTTCCTCCTCAGGAGAGAGTATGACACCCAATGAGCTATCGGTTGCCCTAAACAAGATTGCCAGTAAGATCGACGCTAGCGCCAATCCGTCTCGAGAATTAGTACTGGCGGATCTTCACCACGTCCTTGCTTCCATGGAGGTTGAAGCCGGTTCACATGAAGCCGGTATTCTGACCAATGCGAAGAAGTTGCTACCGGCATTATTTGCACTAGTTGGCCTAAAGGGTGGGTTGGAGGCCGGGGAACACTCCGCCAAAGCAGACGCTGAAAAGACACAGAGAGTTAAGATGACCTCGGAGGCTCTCGAAAAGTTAGGTAAGGCAGTAAAAGCGAAGGGAGATGCGGCGTTTACACCTAGATTAGAGCAGGAATTTAGAAGGACTGGCCTACCTACCGAGCTAACTCTGGTACTACGCGACATGTCTCCAGAGCAGGTCGACAAGATAATGTTATGGGAGCCCGGCAAAAACCCAGCCAGAGCTGCTCTCAGTAACGGAGGCTATCTGCAATATGATTCGACCGCGAACACGGTGCACATATACCCCGACAAGAATCACAACAGTGTCGTTGACGTAAATTTAGACACCCTTAAAGTCAGTGGCCCTGAGTCCAGGAAATTGGAATAAGCTAGCTTTAAAATAAACAGGCTCAAATACGAATGCGGCCCCCATCCCTTTCGGGATGGGGGCCGCTCCGTTTAGCGAGATTACTTCACGCTAAAGACCGCCGCGTAAGAGGCTAGCTTGGGGTCGTTGACCATGGCCATCCGCCTCAGCTGGACCGTCGTCTGACGGGCGTACTTCATGGCGATCTTCGGGACCCGGTCGCAGTCCTCGACGGAGAGGACCCCGTCCTGAATGAGGGTCTCCGCGATACGGGTGCCGTTGAAGGCATCCGAGCTCATGAACCCGCACTTGTTCTTGGACTCGGTGTCCCTGCGGGCCTGCTCGGACTCGGTCTGCAGGAAGTAGAGCATGCAGACCACCGCCTCCTGCAGGTCGTAGTCCTCGGTCAGGGCCTTGCGGACCGTCTTCTCCCCGATGAAGGGATAGGCGGGCGGCTGGGCGATGACCGGAGGGAGCTTCTCCCCGATGAAGGCCATAACGTTCTCGAACGAGCCAAACTTCGACATGGTCAGTCTCCTTGGGCGGATGGTTGGCCGCCGCCCCGGCACCGATAGAACGGGCAGGGCGGCTAGGCGCCCCATCCCGCTGGGCGACGACCACCGCCGCCCACCAAGAGAACGCGGACGGCGCGCGGGCGCCCTATCGGCTTTAAAGGAGATTCTTTATTCTTCTAAAAGACCAGCAATTCTCAAGGCAATCGATGCATTTCGAGATTCTTTAATTTGATGGAAAATATGATTTACAAGAGGCCATCTCGGCTTACCCTTGCCTTTGAGGCCCTTCTTCTTTCTCTTTGAAAGACGGCTTTTCTCTTCACGATCACGAGCCTCTTGCCAAATCTTCTCGTCTTTCTTCGTTTTAATAAAACCGGGCATTTTGAACCTCTTCGATTCCTTTGATTACAAGAATCCTATCCGAGGCCAACAGGTCGGTCGGTCGTCCTGCCCGTTCTTCTGGTGCGGGCGGCGTGGTGCCGTCCTGGGAGGAGATGACCAATGGAGCATGAGATTTATACGTTCGTGCAGGGCAATGCGTGGCAGGATCCGAAGGGATTCCTCGTCATCCGAGGGACTCTCGACACCATCTGCCAGTTCCTTAAGGGACGGACCGGCGAGGTCTATTCCGTGAACAACGAGTCCTGCGGCTGCTGCTCGGAGGAGATCCTCCGGTTCAAGGTCGAGGAGGGCGTCCTCATCCCGCAACCGACCATCCAGCACGAGACCATTACCAACGAAGGGCAGGTGTAGCTGTGAAGGAGATCATCAAGGCGGTGCTCGAGACCTTGCAGGAGACCGGAGGGAACGCCCCTGAAACGCCGGTATACCTGGCTTTCCAGGCGCACGGTATGTCTCTGGACCAGTTCAACCTCCTCATGATGAGGATGGAGGAGTCGAACCTCATCTCCCGTCAGAACCACACCCTCTCCCTCCTTCCGAGGGGTAACCAGCTCTTGAGCGCGCTGCGTTAGTCTCAGGGAGGTGGTCGCGCCGAAACGCGACCACCTCCCTCATCTTCTAGGAGAATCGAATGATGAACGAACGGATGGTTGAAACGACAATGACGATCCTCAAGAATGGAGACGTCGAAGTCCCAATGAAGTCCGACAGCGGGGTTGAGTTCGGGGTCCTCACGATCCCCAGCAAGTCCGATTACATCGAGCAGTGGGTGGCGAATTATAAGGTCGAGTTGAAGGATCTTGTGTCACGGAATGAAATCGGAGATGTCTGGAACATCACGATGGTGGTCAAGCGCCGGACGGCGGACTAAAACGTCCATACCCTCCAACGGAGCGAATCCGTTGGAGGGTATGGACGTTTTAGTATTATCTTTAAAATTCGGAGTAGTGGCTCTGAGGGCCGCCGTCACAAGCAGAACTTAGAGTCATGCCAATTAAAGCGGCAACTGAAATGACTAGAAGAAACATCAGGGACTTGTAAACAAAGTTTTCGAATTTGTCCATAGTCAGACTATCTCGTTAAAGTTTTTGGATCGCTAATTGATAACCAACGTCCAGGACTTGAACGTATTTCCCGAAAGTCCGGACGAAAGAGTCAATAGCAATCTTAGGGGTCCCATACGGGTTCTGACCCGGGTTTCCCCACTGATAGTCATCAAAGATCATTATTCCTCCAGCCTTCAAAAGACCGAAGGAGAGGACTGCGTCTTCTAAAGTCTCTCTTGCTTCATGACAACCATCTACATATATGAAGTCAAAAGAGTGCTTTCGGATTTCTGGATTCAAAAGCGATTCCTGGCTCTTCCCTTTAAAAATAACTAACCGATCCCTATACTCTGCCATATTTTCCAAAAATCTGCCATACAATCCATTTAGTTCTAAGCCCATTTCTCCGTGTTCCACACTCCCTTCAAACGTATCCATCACAAAGAGACGGCTAGAAGGATGAGTAAGGAACTCTTTAAAAAGGAAATTAGAACAATATCCTTCAAAACACCCGATTTCTAAAAATTTAAGGTCCGGGCTCCCCTTAAACTTCCCTAGAAATTTTTCAAATCTAGGCTTCTCGCCTTCAATCCATTTAAAGCTAAAATTCTGCATTTGAACGCTTCTCTGTCTCTGAATTCTCTACCGCTTCTACCTTTGGATGCTTCGTCTTCTCTACTTTAACTTAAACTGTCGTTTCTGTACTTGTTTCAGACTTCGTCTTAAACTTGAGTTCTTCTTTATTTCATAAAGCAGAACGGAATCGAAGAAAAGAAAAAGAAAGAAAAGAAAAAACTTTTTTCTTTCTAGATTCTAGAGAGTGAGGAGTTTCTAGAATCCCGAGGTTTCTTTTGTTCTTCCACGGTTATACCGGTATCTCAGAGTTCGAGACTGGAACTTTCAATCCTCTCGTCCAGGACTTGAAAGTTCCAGTGGGAAAATTCCCTTCTTCCGTAGTCTGCACTCCTACTATACAACAGAAATCTATCGGACGTATTGAGTGGCACTCCAGTATGGATTGGACTGGAGAGTATAAGATTTATAGAATGGGGATTGTTTTATATAAAAGAGGGGAGGTCGGGCCTTTAAAGTTTAAAGGGGGTCGTACCTCTTCGAGCTTAAAAAGCGATCTGGAAGATATAAGACCTGGAGGGATCTCTTTAATCTATATATCTATTCGCTGTCAGAAGATGGGTATATTTGAACGTCTTAATTGCGGGGCCATGCTTCGATGGGATTGGTTGCCGGATGGGTTTTAAAGGGAATCCGGTTCAAGAATTGGGTTTAAGGTAGATCCCTTTAGAAGTTTCTTTTAAGAATTATGCTACTCACCTGATCGGTTTGGTATATACCTTAAACTAATTAGGTATTCCCACTTCAAAAGGATCCTAGGCACTCTATTCCATTTGAGGCGTAGTGGTTCAAAAGGGATACCAGACACCTGATTCCGCAGCGGTTTCGGTCAAGAATACTCATCCTGTCAAAGAGAATGGGTTTCCCTTGATTTTGAAATATATGATGGCTCCTTGTGCACTATATGGCATATTCTGATGCAAAGGAAGCCAAAGAAAGCCAAATGTCCTGCTGAGGATATATATATACTTTAAAGAATATGCCCGACAAGCGATCGCCCCTCCCCCGAAACGGGGGAGGGGCGATCGGGTTAGGCGGGGAAGATCTTGTTGAACGGCATCTTCGTGCCGATATAGTCCGCGAAGGCCGTCTCGCCCTCGAAGAGCTTCCCGTTCCACTTGCACTCGATTTCCCGCTCGAGCGGATCGGTCACTTCCGAGCCATCCATCTTGGTCACGATCACCTTGAAGCCCCACTCGGGCGTCATCGAGACCTCCGCCTTGAGCTGGTGCTCGTTCTCGCCGTCGTTCCACACCGAATAGACATCGTTCGCCGTGAAGATCACGCCTTCAGCGAACTCGGGTGTCGTCGGAGGGACCGTAATTTCGACGCCGCTGTAGGCCTTGACGGCATCGGAGTAGGCCTTCGAACCATAGATCGCTTCGTGGATCTCCACGTTCTGATCCCAGATCTCCTCTTGAAGGGCAAGGTTCCGATCGTCCTCCATCTTGATGCTCCAGATGAAGGGGCCGTCTGCGTCTCGACCATCCAGCTCGAGGCCCACGGTCACCGGGACGATCTCGTCCTCCTTGAGGAGAAGGAGGTCGAACTCCGGGAAACGGGAAGGCCCCTCGAAGCGATGGACCTCGTTCGCAAGGCAGTCCGGGTTGCGGCGAACGGCGAGCACTTTCATGATAAATTCCACGGTCATCTCCTTGTGCAGAAGGGAAGGGCGCTGCACCGCCACACTCAAAAAACGGGCCCGGCGCGCGGCCGCTCCCGTGGGCTGCGAAGGGACAATCCCCGTCGCACCCAAAGAACGCGCGCGCCGCGCGGCGGCCGGATCCCCTTTGAAGGGGATGGTCTTTAAAAGTGGTCTTTAAAGATATTTATTTTAAAGATGTCTACTAGACTGGATCCGTGCCAGATATTTTTCAAAGGAATAGGATATACTTGAAAGCCCCATGCCTCGTAAGGGAGGCATGGGGCTCAGTCTTGACCGGAATCTATCCCTTGGAAAGTCGATAGGCGACCTTGGAGGGATAGTCTTTCTTCGGGATCGAAACGAAGAACCACTGGTTGTCTCGAGAGTAGACGACCTGCTCGAAGCCGTCTCGGACTCCGACCGAGAGGAACCCGTTGTCGACGAAGCTTCGGATCTTGAGCGACGTCCCGTGGTCGTCGATCGAGAGGGTGGCCTTCGGGAAGGCGGTCTTCAGGACCTCGAAGGCTTCTTCGACGCCGACCTGTCGGAATGAATGGTCGACTCGCTTTGAGAAGAGTCGATCGAAAAGGAACAAACCGTCAAACTTCAGCATGGGTCATCTCCTGCGAGCTTCCACCGCCCGCATGGAAAGAACGCGCGCGGCGAAGGATTCGACCCTCTCCGTTGACCGGGACTCGTCGGCAACCCGCCCTGTCCGCTCCGGCACGCGAGAGGCTTTCAAATGAAATGGCTTCGGAAGGGATGAGGGTGAGACTTTTCGGGAGAATATGATGGAGGGAATTGGTTCAAATATATGCCATATATTTGAACCAACGATTTCGGAGACGGGAACCGGTCGATTTCAAGACCGGGTTTGGGCGGGTGCGCGTCCGGGATTTGGTCTCAAGATGTATATACATCCTCCTGCGGCATCATATGCCATAGATTTTTAAAATATCCGGCATACTTGAACTAAATTGAATGTTTTGGCGGCCTGTCGGTTTCAGGATAGACCCTATTCCCTCTTGGAGAGGGTGTGGATGTGCTTCGAAGGGATTGCCGGATATATTTTGCAAAATACTAATATACTTTAAAGAAAATGGCCCTATTAATTTTAAAATCCATAATTATCTTTAAAACTTGTAGTTACTCTTAAAATTCATACTATTACCTTTAAGAGTCGTAGGTCCACTGGATTTGTTTCAACCAATATAGATATTTTTAAAGTATATGGGCATTATCTTTGAAGTATATCCCTGGTAAGAAAACGGGGTGGTTTGAGCGAGTGGACCGGGACAGCCACCGGAGGGAGATGACCAATCATCTCCAGCAACCATAACGGTCCCCTCGCTCAAACCACCCCTAAGGATCTTGCCGATCCATGTAGTACATTCTGTCAGTACTCCAACTCCATAATGGGAGACCCTGCCACCACCGCGCGCCGAATCCGCGCACCTGGCGAACGCGCGCGACGACAGAGCGCGACATATAGCACGGGGCTCGCCGTGATCTGCCGGATATTCCACGGCGTAAACAGACCAGCAGGAAGGCACGGATTGGTCGGGTCCGGCCTTCCACCCAAACGCAGATACGACGATGGCCCCGCCCCCCTCTCGGGGGCGGGGCCGGTCTTACCGTCGGGCTACTGGGCGGAGAAGACCGCCGCGTAGGCCGCGAGCTTCGGGTCGTCGATCATCGCGAACCGGCGCAGCTGGGTCGTCAGCTGCTTGCTGTACTTGCAGGCGATCTTGGGGATGCGGTCGGCATCCTCGAGGGAGAGCTCGCCACCCTGCGACAGGGTCTCGGCGATGCGGCTGCCGTGCCACGCGTCGCTGCTCATGAACCCGCACTTGTTCCGGACCTCGGTGTCGCGGGCCTTCTGCTCCTCCTCGGTCTGGAGGGCGTGCATCAGCTGGACGGTGAGGAGCTGCAGCTCCTCGTTCGACTCCAGCGCTGCCTTCACGGCCTTCTGCCCCACGAAGGGATAGGCCGGGGGCGCGGCGATCACGGGAGGGACGATCGCGGCGATCTTGCTCATCAGGCTGTTCACGGACATGGTCATCTCCTTGGGCGGTGGTATGAGCGCGCCGCCCCGCGCACCCCGATAACGGTCGGGATCGCCGATTGCCGGGCGGCACCACGCCACCCAGAGAGGGAACGAGAAGAGAGCCGAGCTGCGGGTCCGCCGAGCCGCCCCGCCGAGAGAACGGGCGCGGCGCGGGG
>JACCDW011849981.1_pt1 | contig 15364 bp, 20 predicted proteins | sample 7449781 | NCBI WGS metagenome assembly JACCDW01 (sample SAMN15323449, study PRJNA562643) | freshwater metagenome | isolation source: river surface water | place: USA:Blue River Watershed | collected 2017-08-18
AGAGCGAACCAACACGCTCCCCACAATGGGGTGATAGACGGGATTCGAACCCGCTAATCCAAGAGCCACAATCTTGGGTTCTACCATACGAACATCTATCACAGAGTCAAGTATTGGATTCGAACCAATGTAGGAGGTTTTGCAGACCTCAGCCTAACCACTCGGCCAACCTGACTTATTTGTTTTTTGTTCTCGAACAACGAACAGAGGTCTCATAGGGATTCGAACCCCAATTATCTCGTCCGTAGCGAGACGTTTTTCCATTAAACTATGAGACCTATTTATATTTCCTTATTATTCTAAAAACTTCTTTTATATCAGTTAGTTCCATTTTTTGATTCGGTTTTATTGGATAAAAAGCAATAGTAAACCCGTGGTTACCACAGAAATAGTCTTCCTTTTTTATTCTATTACCATTAACCTTATCAAGATAAATCCAAGGAATGTTACCGGACATTTCTATCTCAATTCCTATTTTTTTTAATCTTGGTACCAATCTGTTTAAAACGTTGTCTTTATCCATAATTTTATATGTTTTTAGATATAATTTTATTATATCAGTTTATATTATATTCAATTAGATATAATTTGCACGGATGGAGAGATTCGAACTCCCATCGACGGTTTTGGAGACCGGAATGCTACCATTGCACCACACCCGCGTATTGTGACCCCGCTGCGACTCGAACGCAGGACTCCCACATTAAAAGTGTGGTGCTCTACCAACTGAGCTACGAAGTCAATTGTTCTTAGAGATGGATTCGAACCATCAACCTTCCGCGTATCAGACGGATGCTCTCACCGTTGAGCTACCTAAGAATGTGTGGTAGTTTTTCAGTTATATCGAGAAACGGAGATACCAGCTCCTAAACTCGGGGGTGTGGACACTGTGGGAATCGAACCCATACATTCTGATTGCAAATCAGATGGTCTACCGTTGACATCAGGCCCATAAAACAAAAAACCCCGAGATTTTAGTCTCAGGGTTCATATACAAACAATCGTTAATTTTATATATGTGTGTCTCCGAGACTTATGGACATAGAACGCTCATCCGCCCATTTTGAACAGATAATAAACGAATTCATATGTTTGTTTTGTCTCATTGAATTAAATTTGTTTTACAAATGTATATATAAGTATTTAAAAAAACAAGAAAATTTTAATTTTTTTTTTAACCGACAAAAGTTTCTTTTATTTTTTTTCCGTTTTTATCAAATTCAGTCCTAACCAAATATCCAAAACCTTCCGCTTTGTGAATATTTCTTACTTTGTTTTCAGCAGATTTTAAATCTTGAAACTCAAAAGTTCCTTCATCACATACCACTTGGTACTTTTCTTTGATTTTTTCTATTTTTTCCATAAAGCTAAATTATGGAAAATATTTATATAAAACAAATATATGTCAGAAATAATTCCGGTAACATGGTATTTGGATTCACCCATTGATTTTGAACACAAACAATATATTTTATTATCTTATTTACAAAAGGTAGATGATTCTTTTTTATATAAAAAACTTTCTCCACACTATTTGCACATGGAAAAAATGATTATTGAAATGTTAAATTTTCAAAATTCATTGTTAGATATGAAAAATAGATTCAATAAAGAAAGATATATTTTTTTTAATGATAATCCCAAATTAAAAGGTGAAAATAATGAGTTAGTGGAGGAAATAAATGAAATAGTTGAATTTTCATTACCTCAAGTAAAAACAAGATTAGATTTAGGTAAATTTATTTTAAAGAAAAATAACCAACTTCTTTACTGATTGGTCCTTGTCCGATATTTATAAATTGACAAAAACAATAAATGTATCTCTTGGATTTTTCTTTTAGAAAAACCCTGAGAGATTTATAAAATCGGGGTTATGCAAAAAATTAAGGCTCTAACGTACAACATTAAAGAAAAATTATTTTTTCTTTTCCTTTCACTAGTATTAGTATTCATCGGACTTGCGTTTTTAACGCAGGTATTCTTCATGGTAATGGAGTTTTCGGGTAATAGTGAATATATTAACCAAATCTCTAAAGAAATAATGTGGAGAATTGATGGTACGTTTAAAAATAACCCGAATAACATTTGGTATCAGGAAGAAGACCATATTTGGGTTGAAAGTGTGTCGAATCAAGTAAAAATTGGCAAATTAGCTGGTAACAGGAATTTAGAATTTGGTGTAAAAAATATTTTAGAGGAATTTTTACAAGATAAAGGTTACGATTTATCAAAAGATGCACATAACAAATTACAAGTACAAATTATTTTTTTAGATGTTCTTACAACCAAAAAGAATGTTTCTGTTTTTCATAAAAATGAAGAAGAGGTTGTTATTAGAATGAAAGGAATCTTATATAAAGACGGAAAAAAAGAAAAAGAAGTTATTGTAGAGGAAAGTTCTTCAGAAATTTCAATGTCAACATTAATTGTTGATGAGGGTGGTCAGTTTAATCAGACTTCACTTAGTAATGCAATTAAAAAATCTTGTGATAAATTAATAACAAAACTAACAACATCTTAAAATGAAAAGATTAATCTTAATTATTGGGACATTATTGATGACCCTGAATTCGTTTTCTCAAATTGTTGTAAATCAATCTATATCAAATGGACCTTATAGAGTTGGTGACACAATCACTGTAACTTATAATGTAGATAAAGGAACAACTAAACCTCGTTATTTTTGGTTGAGATATGATTATAATAATAAAGCCTTGACATATGTTTCTACAACATTTTCTCAAGGAAATCAATCACAAACCTATTATACGGGTTGGAATAATTATAAGTTCACACCAAACGCAAGTATATCTGATACATCACTTTTTGCCCAATATCAATCAACACCTTGGGGATATGCCGTAAATAACGATTGGAATGTTGGTCAGGTTGCCGTCCAAAGAGCAGACCAAAGTATTAATGGTGTGTTGGCAACTCAAAAGTATATTATTAAAGACCAAAATACTTACAATGGAATTTTCAAATTAAATCTTTCATATGCAACCGATAGTGCAACAGGTAATAACATACCATTTGTAAAAACAACTGCCGGTCCAACAACAATTAATAATGTTACAGGTAATACATCATTTTTTAAAGTAAGAGTTTTATTCCCGTCTGGTTATAATATCGGTGACCATAACGTTCAATTGATGAAATTGAAGAATGATGGTACTGGTGACATAGATTGGTCACAACAACCTATTGCACAAAAAGCATTAGATAATAGTGGTGAAGCTTTATTTACATCAGGTATTAAAGTGGGTGATAGTTTAGGTGTTTTTGTTTCACCTGCATCATCAAAATCGTGGATGAACAATGTGATTACAGTTTCTGATGCATATAAAGCGTTTTTAGGTATATCTCAAACAGATATAAGTGGAACACCAACATATTTTCAAAGACCGGTTTTTGAAAAGAAAATTGGTAATATCACTAAAAACGATATGGATTTTACCGAGGCAGATGCTTATTATTCATTTGCGTATGTAATGGGACAAGATGTATCGGCAAACGCTTTTATTCCAACTCAATCGGCAACTTCATGGAGATGGCATAGTGGTTTATTAAATCAAAGTTGGTTAGATGGAACGGCGAGATATAGAACATATGTTACACAAGCAGCACAAACGGTTGACGCAGTATTTGCTTGGGGTGGTGATTTGGATTGGTCACATTCATCTAATCCTGACACAATTGCAGCAAGAGTTGCGAGTGGTAACTTCTCAAACAAGTCTAACAATTTAGTTACTAGTGATATAAAAAGTATGGCATTCAGTTCTAATATGGCAAACGTGTATGAACAAAAAACATTAGAAACTGCGAAATTAAGTGTATCATCAACACTCCAAAATGGTAAAGTTGTATTAACAGGTACATTAACAAAAGAAGGTTTAGCGGGTTTACAAGTTATTATGAATTATGACTCAACTAAATTAACTTTAGAAAATGTCATATTTGATGCTGGTAGTACTATAACAAATTTTTCCACACATAACAATGGTAGATTGACATTCGGTTCTATAGATCAGTTAAAAACCGCCAGAATAAAAACTGGTACACCATATAAATTAATCTTTACACCAAAAGTATCATTAACAAATACTGCGGGTCTTTTCTTCTTTGTATTAGCGGATGCGGTGGATGCTAATGGTAATAAGATAGACCTTGTAATTGAGTAATGAGAATATTATTAACACTTTTATTATTAATTGTATCTTCTTTAGGGTTTGGTCAACAAGTAAATGCACCAGACCCTAAAGAGTTTACAATAAACACCGCCGCACAAAACGCCAGTGGGTTTAGTTTAAGTGGATTTAATTCAACTGATGTTTTACTTTGTGCAATTGGTTTACCTGTTGCCCCAACTGGAACTACGTTTTACATAACAACTACAACAGGTCTTACAGCATCTATTGGTTATACTTTGACGGGTAATAAAACTCGTTTAACTTTTACAGGAACACAAGCAAATATCAATAATGCATTAGCATCTTTAAAAGTAAACACAACGGGAACAGCGGGTAATGTCCAAATATCGGTATCGGCAACGGTAAACCCAACGGGATATTATTACCTTCCAACAAACGGACACTTTTATAGACCAATATCAACCGGAGTATTTTATTCACAATCTAAAATAAACGCAGCGGCAACAACATTCAAAGGACAGAGAGGATACCTTGTAACAATTACATCATCTGATGAAGATAATTTCATATACAATAATGTGCCACAATCTAATATATGGTTTGCATTAACGGATTCAATAACCGAAGGAACATGGAGAATAGATGATGGACCTGAAAAAGGTACTATCGTAAGAATAGGTACAACCAATCAACAAGGTGTTTATAACAACTGGGCTGGTGGTGAACCAAATAACTGGGGTGGAAACGAAGATTATGCGGTAACGAAATGGAATGGTTCACAATGGAACGATTTGAATTCTAACTATAATAATCCATATGTAATTGAATACGGAACTTGGACAAATCCTGATGACCAAACTTTTACTGAATTCTATAATAATAGTGTTCTTAATACAAATGGACCTAACACAAATTTGGTAGGTCAATTTAATTTTAACTTTGGTGGTAATGTTGATGAAACTAAATTTTTAGGAACAATATTCAAAAGAAATAACTCTACATCAACATGGACAGGAAATACATATAAAACATTAAATGGTTTGGGTAGAGTAACTCTTTCCGAACAATTAGATACTGCAAAAGTATTTTCATCGGCAATATCAATAGCGACAGCAAATGATATGACTGCATATAATGAAACACATATTGGTAACATATACAAAATGACCATAACGGGTAATGTTGGCGGTACTATTTGGGGAACGAACATATACACAAACGATTCATATATTCCAAAAGCAGCGGTGCATGCTGGGGTGGTAACTGCCGGACAAACAAAAGAAGTTTATATTAAAATAGTTGAAGGATTAAACGATTATCCAGCAACAACACAAAATGGTGTAACATCAGATGCTTGGGGAGCATGGGGATTAAGTTATCAATTTGTTAACGAACCTTCATCCTATAAAGCAAACATAACAGTTGGACAGGCGGAATTTTCTTATGTTAATATTTCAAATGGTGTTACGACTCTTTACATTGATTTAACTAGATTTGGAAGTACACAACCATCAACTATATCGAAAGTTAAAATATTGGACTGTTATGATGGGCCGGTAACATATCAACAAACATCGGCATATTGGGCACATTATGTTGTTCCATCCACACTTACAAAAGTTACCGATGGGACTTCGGCATTTAATTCATCAATAAGAAATGCCGGATATGATAATTGGGCTTTTATGTCAAATATTTCTTTTGAACAAAATGGTTCTTATAAACAACACAAATTCCAATTTCAAGATTACGATTCGGTACAACTTAAAACACTTTACAATAGTATAGTGACCGTATCAGACGTTTACTTGGCATTTAAGGAGTTGGCGGACGCTGGTGGTATATTCGGAGGTACTGTCGGTACTCAATTCACTTATGGTATGCAATTTAAAAATGCTGACATTGACGACAATGGTGTTTTTAATGAGGCGGATTGTTTTAGATTATTACAAAACTTAACAGGTGCTAAAAATTTAGTAGATAATTACACATTGGATAATACAATGAAAATTATATTAGATTCAACTTATGGAACAATAGGTAAATCTAATTGGCAACAATTTCCATCTTTTACAGGTAAAGATTATGGATTTAGTTTGTTGGATGGTAAAATAAATTATACATACAATTTGGCTGTAAGTTGGAAAGGTGATGTTAACTTATCACATTCAGCAACCCCACCTTCAAATGGAATTACAACAAATAGTGCCAATTTTGGAATGACAACAAAAAATACGAATGTTCCATCCGCTTATATTATCACACAGATTATTGGAGATAGTCTAATTACCACAATCAAATTCACACCAAATTCAAATCCTATTGTTGGAATACAATTTCAACTTAATTACGATAATTCATATATAAGTTTAACAAATACCACATATAAGGGAACAGGTTCACCAATAAATTTTTCAAATGATAGAGGTTCATTTATTAATTTGGGGTCATTGAACACAGGTGGAGAAACACTTGGACAAAACACCGAGTATCAATTAATTTTTAAGATTAAAAAAACTTTAAATAATTCATTAGGATTGATTTCTATTTCTTCAAATGAAGCGGTAGATGTAAATGGAAAAACAAGTAAAATAAAAATTGAATAATGAAGTGGATTAAAATTATAATATTGTTTTGTTTAGTTTCAATAATTTCTTGTAGAAAGATGGAAATTATACCTGAACCAAAACCTGAGGTTTTGACAGATATTTTTACTGTAAAGGAAGTTAATGTTACAGATGGTGCGGTTCTAAACTTTAATTTAAAGTCACAGGGTGTATATACAGTTACTCTTTTTGACTCTGTCGGACAACAAGTTATAACAAGAGAAAGAATAGTCGGAAAAATTGGACAAAATACTTTAAATCTATATACAAAATCATTACCTGTTAGATATTTATATTTATCCTTGGAGGATGAAAATAATAATCAAGTAGGTAAAACATTACTGATTATTAATTAAAACAAAAAACAATGAAAAAGATAATCTTATCCTTAATCCTATTGGTGACCATTATTGGTTGTAGAAAACCTGACTTTGTTCCTCAACCAGAAGTCCCAAACCCTCTTCAAATTACAAATAAAATTGGTATTAAATTAGAATCTCCATTTGTAACATCAGAGGTTGCCATGAATGTAAAATTAGAAACTTCAGGAAATTATACAATCAAAATAAGTGATATTTCAAATAGAGTAGTTTCAAAAGAAACTCTTTATGTAAATTCAGGAGATAATATACTTAAAGTATATACCAACGCATTACCACCTTCAGCATATAGAATAGGTATTTATGATAAAGATGGTATTATGTTAGGTATCACAGATTTTAATAAACTATAAACACAAAAAAACAATTTTATGTCAGAAGAAGTAGAAAACACAAATGACGGTACATGGTCAGGTCTTAAAAAGACAATAGTCGGAGTTGCCGGTACTGTAGTAACCGCAGGTGGTGTTTGGTTAACAACACTTTTTGGTGGTGGTGATAAAGAAGCCGCACCCGCAGTGGCACCAGCACCTGTGATAAACATCACAAATTCACAAACACAACAACAAGCTGCCGGAGGTGGTGGTAAAACTGTTGTAATTAAAGAAAAAGAAACGATTAAAGAAGCAGCACCAAAACCTAAGAAGAAAGAAGGTGATGAGTTCAAAGAGAAACCAGCTGAATGGTAGTATATGGAATATAAAATAGGTGTTGTAACACTTTTTATTATATTTTTTGTTTGGATTATAAATCACGCTAATAAAGAAAGAGTTAAAAGAGAAAAGGAAAATGAAAGAAAATAACCAACCACCAAGTGGTTTTAAAGATTTGTTAAATTCAATGATGAAACGTAGATGGTTCATCACTGCAATTGTATTAGGTGGATTTATGATTATAATGGCCGGTATTTTTGCTGCAATTATGAATAAGTCAAGTATTGAAGGTGAATGGAAAGAACTCCTATTACTCTTGTTAGGTGCGTTTATCGGTTCTTATGGTAAAATTATTGATTATTGGTTTAGTGATACTGATAAAGACAAAATGTTAGTACAAAAAATGGATGAAGAAGACGGTACATCACTAAGTAACACGGCCGATTTACCAAATAATCCAGTATCACCTACCGATGTTTCACCATTAGTGTTACCGACTATTGAAAATATAATTTCAGAACCAACATCTAAAGTTGAAACACCGAAAGCTAAAGTGGGTGTAGAAGTTGACGAGGATGGAGATGGTGTGATGGATGGTTTAGATTTTGATGGTGATGGTAAAATTGACGAATATTTCACACATAGACAATGTGAACACGTATGGGGTGACTCAGATGGTGATGGTGATTTAGAATGTCTGAAGTGTGGTAAAATTAAGGACCCAGACCCTGATGACCATATGGAGGGGTAATAAACATATACAAAAACAATAAATTATGGGATTTTTAAAAGAATTATTTAATGACAAAAACACAATCAATGAAAAATCAGTAGTAGGTTTTGCATCGTTTGTTTGTATGGTTCTCGCACTTGTTATAGATTTAGTAACAGGTTGGATGGGAAAAGAATTACTTATTAATGAATTTATTTTTGATGGTTTCTTGGTTATAACACTTGGTGCCTTTGGTATTGCCTCGGTAGACAAGTATATAAACAATAAACACAACAAAAAAGAAGATGTTGAAGGATAATAAAAGGGAGTTTAACTCCCTTTTTTTATATTTATGAAAAAAGATATGTATGAAAAAATTATTAGTTTTATTAAGTATTTGTTTACTAAGCAGTGTTGTAAAGAGTCAAACTGTAGGTAGTACTAAAACTGAACAGTATAAAGCATCATTTGAAACTGCAATTGATATATCTAACTTTTTAGATTATGATGGACCACAAATTCCAATTCAGATTCTAAAATGTGGTATTTCTGATGAGATGTATGAAATGTATCCTGAACTAAAGGAAAAAAGAGTTGGTTTAGGTGTTGCCAATATCTCAATGGAATATTTGGAAAACCTTAATCGTTTTAAATTTACAGAAGATAAGACTGAAATCAAAAACAGAATGGTGCAACAATTTAAAGCATCAAACGCGGGTATTTCTGAAAACAAAATTGAAGGTAGGGGTAAAATAAACTTAGCAAAATATTTTGTATCAATTGAGTGTTATGATTATTCAGTATCTGAAGATGAGACTGTTAATTTAAAAGACGGTGTAAAAAATTTAATGGTAACACGTATAGGTTTACAAGTAAGATTTACAGACGCGGAAACGGGTGTTGTTTTTGGTGCATCAGGTTTAGGTGAGGCGAAAACAACTAGAGAACTTACATTATTATCTGACGCAACTGTTGACCCGGTAAAATTCAATCAGTCAACAATTAGTATTGCAACAAAAAAGGCATTAGATATTGCATGTGCTAGAATTTTAGACAGAATGATAAAAAAGGGAATATTTCAAAAGTAATTATGTATCAAATTGTAGATGTCCCTCAAAATGACCCTTGTACAAATTGTATACCTTGTATGAGATTAAGGTTAATGGAAATGGGTTTTATAAGTGGGGAAAAAATTGAAATTGTAAAAAAATTTTCAGGGTTAAAACTTGTAAATATTTTAAATGAAGACAACTATGTGTGTTCTACAATTGCACTACGAGATGAAGAATTTAATAGAATATGTTTAAAGGAGGTTTAACAACCTCCTTTTTTGATATTTATATAATATAAAAATCATATTTATGAAAAAGTTATTATTTTTTTTAGTGTTAATACCGGTGGTAACATTTTCACAAGTTTCTTCTTGGAGAAGTAATCCACCGTCAAGAATTTCAAGTGGACCAACAATTCAAGGTCAAAGAAGTGACATAAGTATGTGGAGAACAAATCCACCTAGAGAGGACAATCGTCCAAGACAAACAAAACCAGGTTCAAATATTATAATTGACAATAACCCTTGGGGTTGGAACAGTTGGGGATGGAATAGATGGGATATGTGGGGTGCACCAGGTTTTGGTTGGAATTATTGGTCACCAATGTGGTATTGGAATGATTGGGGGTATCGTCAACCTGCGAGAATTTATGTGTACAGTGATGGTAAAAAAGATACAATAAAAGGAAAAAAACCAATTATAAATTTTGGTTTACATAAAACAACAAATCAACAAATAGGTGCATCTTTTGCAATTGGAGGAAAAAGTTATTTTATTATGGACTTTGTTTCAACCTATGAACCTGACCGTTCAACTTTTTTTCCATATGGAAAAATAACACAAATTGATTTTCCTTTGATTAATGATTTGGTAAAAGAAAAAACAATATATGTTGGTGGTGGTAAAAGATTTAAGAGAACTGGTTTCCACGCGATGATTGGTTTTGGTAATGAAATTGTTAGATGGAGAGGTAAAGATAATATTGGTGAAATCACATTTCCAAAATATAATACAAATTTTATAACAGCAAAAATTGGTATTATGAAAGACATAAAAAACTTTACTTTGAAAGTTGACACTGACCCAATAAGAAATTATACACAGTTTGGACTTGGTTTGAATTTTTAATTGATGAAAAAATGGTTAACATGTTTACTGATATTAATGTTTGTTTACAAAGTAAATGGGCAAACATATACCCAATCCTATGTTGATAAATGTACTGGTGAAATTAAATTAGTAACAACATCTTATGTAAATGGTAACGCAATAGTGTCCTTTTATAATCAAGTTAAAACATTTACACCTGCAGAAGTACAAAGTGGTTTGGTGCAAACATGGTTAAATGGAGTATATGCACAGTACTCTAGCATGGCATGTCCAACAAATCAAGTAGTACAACAAACAGTACAAAATACAGTTTCACAAGCAGTATCTTCGGCGGCGTCGTCTGCGGCATCAACCGCAGCATCATCAGCAGCTTCATCTGCGGCGTCTGCGTCATCATCTGCCGCATCATCTGCGGCTAGTTCATCTGCAAATACTACCGCAAGTACAACGAGTAGTTCAGCCACAAGTGGCACATCTAACAACAGTACATCATCATCTCAGAGTAGTTCGTCATCAAGTAGTTCATCATCTGAAACAAAATCAGAAAGTAGTTCTTCATCATCTGAACAAAAAAGTGAAAGTAAAACTGAAGAGAGTAAATCAGAAAGTAAAAGTGAAGAGAAAAAATCTGAGGAAAAAAAATCTGAAGAAAAAAAGGAAGAAAAAAAAGAAGATAAGAAAGAAGAAAAAAAGAAAAACGCAAATTTAAATCCAATGATTTTAGCTTCTGATTTGACGGCAGCACAAAATCCAGATAAAAAAGTTAATATGATTTTAGGACTTGGTTGGAGTAGGTCAAGTATGGTTGGTGATGAAACATTTTCAGCAAATGCTATGATTTGGAGCAATTTAAAACAATTTGCTTTAGGTGGTGGTTATACAAAAATGGATTTTAAAAATGGTTCTTTGAACGCAATAAATTCCTATGGAACAACTTTCGCATATTTGGATGGTAATTTTATGAATTTATTATCTTACACATGGATAAAACCACATCCAAAAAAAGGAACTTATGGATATAATTTAGGTATGGTAAATTTATTTTTAAGAAATTCTGAAAACACAGGATATGATTTCAACATGGTATCATCAGCTGTTGGGTTTTGGACTAAACCTTACCAGTATTCAAAAAAATTAACAATATCACCTCAGGTTTTTATTTTACTATCACCTCTAAGTTTTAATTCAAAAACAGGTAATACTATGGTTAATAGACATATGGGATTTTTACTTGGTAGTTCTTTTGATTATAAAATAAGTAAAAGATTTGGATTCACTGTGAATTATAAATTGAACGGTAATACAATGCCAAACTCACCTATTTTACACAACATTTTAATTGGTAGTAGGGTTATGTTATAAAAAACCCCCAATGTTGAGACATCAGGGGTTGATTGACAAAAAACAATAAATGTACCCTTAGATACAATAATAGTATATTATTTTTTTTTCATAAAGTCAAATCTTTATAAAGATTTTTTATTTCAATACATGTTTCATAATCTTCAATGTCTTCAAAAAAAGGCATCAAGTCTCTTTTTAAAACTATAGCCTCTTCTTTATTAAAGTTGAATTCAGTATCCCACGACATTCCACTTATTTTAGCAGATATAAATAAGGTCAATGTTTTCTCATCAGTTGTTTTAAATTCTTTGAAAACATCTAATATTGATTTATAAATGACTTCTTTATTATCATCATAAAAATCAGTGAAGTCTTTGAATTTTCCTTTTAACTCTAATGTCTTAAACGGATGTTTTTTTGTTGGTTTTGGTTTTGGCATAAGATACTGTAATTTAATGGGTTATAAGATGTAAGTTTAAATTTGGGTCATAAAATTACAAAAAAAACTAAACGTCACAAAATTTTCAAGATTATTTTTTTCTATCCCATTTAGCCTTTCTGGCTTCAGGGGACATTTGTTGGGTTTCTTCTATTGTGTGTTCAATTTTTACCCTAACACATGTTTGTGGTAAACCACAATTCATTAAATAATTATTGATATAACCCATCATATTTGATGACCCAATTGGGTTTGCTGAGTGTACATAAATTTGTGGTAAAGGTATATTTTTTGTCATACTTGTACTAACAAGAAATTTACAACAGTCGTATCCTGTTTTTTCCACAATATTGTTATAATCTAATTCGAAATTATTTTTTACATTGGTGTAATATTCAATCATTGCGGATTCACCTAAATCATGGTCTAAAGATATAACCTCGATATTTTCTAAACCATTCAAATTAATAATTTTCACAAAATCATCATAATTCCTAATCACCTCCCATGTACTATCGACAGGAGTTCTAACATCGTCTAAGTATATTTTTAATTTTTCAATTTTCATTTTTATTAAAAATTTAAGTATATGGTCATAGAATTTCAATCTTTTATTAGGTGGATACATCCCTTCATAAAAAGATGAAATAAATTTACTCATCTACCTTATATTTTGATTTTATTTTTTACATAAAAATTAAAATGGGTTGGTCTAAACCAACCCATTTTAATTATTTTACGTTTTCAGTTGGTTTTGTTGGTAAATCTCCTCCACCACCAACAGGTGCCACAACTGATGTTGAATCTACAACGACTGCCGTAGTATCAACTTCCGTATTAGTTGAATCCTTTACCTCGTTTGTGGCGGATCCTGAACCACAGGCAGTCAATACCAAAGAAGTATAAACTGCGAAAATTAAAAAGTATTTTTTCATATTACTAAATATACAAAAAAATATTGTAAATAAAAAACCCCAACGAGTTGTCGGGGTTTTAGGTCTTTCGGTGGGTTCAACCCCACTTACTTATGAAAAAAACGAAAAGGTTATCGACAAAGAGAACCTCTGAGAATATAAATATATATTTTTTTTCAAAAAGTCAAAATTTATATAGTTTTTTTCGTTATGTAGAGTTTTTCATCCTTATATTTTATAACAGTAGGTTCATTTTCCTTAATATTACCCTTTAAAATTTCCTCACTTAAAAAATCTTCACAAAGATTTTGTATGATTCTTTTTATTGGTCTTGCACCATATTCTTCTTGTTTATTTAATTCATAGATTTTATTTGTTAATGCTCGTTCAAATGCGATTTTGTATCCCTTCTCTTTTAATCTGTCAGTTAGTTTACCTATTTCTATATTAATGATTTGTTTCAAAGCATCTTCATTTAAAGAATTGAAAAGAATAATATCATCAATACGATTTAAAAATTCAGGATTAAATTGTTGTTTTAGTGATTTTTGAATCATGGTTTTTCTTACTTCATATTTTTGTTCATCACTACCTAAAGTATTGAAACCAACACCACCACCAAATTCAGATACTTTTTTTGCACCAATGTTTGAAGTCATAATTACTAATGTGTTAGTGAAGTTTACCTTTCTACCAAATGAATCTGTAAGATGTCCCTCATCTAAAATTTGTAATAACAAATTAAAAACATCTTTATGGGCTTTTTCTATTTCATCAAACAAGATTACAGAAAATGGATTGTTCTTAATTTTTTCTGTTAATTGACCACCTTCATCATATCCAACATAACCGGGAGGTGAACCAATTAATTTTGAAACATTATGTCTATCCATAAATTCACTCATGTCGACACGAATAATTTTTTCAGAATCACCAAACAGTAATTCTGCAAGTGTTTTAGCGAGATATGTTTTACCAACACCAGTTGAACCTAAAAATATAAATGAACCAATTGGTTTATTAGCGTCTTTAATACCAACACGATTTCTTCTGATTGCCTTTGATATTGTTGTAATCGCTTCATCTTGACCAATAACCTTATCAGATAATAACTTTTCCATTTTTAACAACTTCTCTGTTTCTTTAGAATCCAATTTTGTAATTGGAACTCCTGTCATTTGAGAAATTATTTCATAAACATCATTTACGTTAATTGGTATCTTATTATCTTTTTGTTTTTCTGACCATTTAATTTTTTCATTATCTAATTTCTCTAAAATTTTTCTTTCTTCGTCTCTTAGTTTTGCCGCCTGTTCATAATTTTGAGATTTTACAACTTGAACCTTTTTCTCCTTTATTTCATCGGCCATTTTTTTCAATTTTTCAATTGACTCAGGAATTTTTGTTGTAATTCTTTTTTCAGAACCCAACTCATCCATAACATCAATAGCTTTGTCTGGAAATTGTCTTTCTGTGATATATCTTGAACATAACTTAACAACAGTCTCAATTACATTTTCTTCATAAAATACTTTATGAAAATTTTCATATGAACTTTTTAAGTTTTTTAGAATGTCAATCGTTTCTGATGTTGTAGGTTCTTTTAAAATTATTTTTTGAAATCTTCTTACTAATGCACTATCTTTTTCAATGTGTTTTTTAAATTCATCAAAAGTTGTTGCACCAATACATTGTATTTCACCTCTTGCTAATGCTGGTTTTAGAATGTTTGCCGCATCCATTGAACCACTTGCATTTCCCGCACCAACCATTGTATGTAATTCATCAATGAAAACAATCACATTAGTCGCTTCTTGTAGTTCATTTAAAATTGCCTTAATTCTCTCTTCAAATTGTCCTCTGTATTTTGTACCCGCAACTAATGATGTTAAATCTAATGACATAATACGTTTATCTAAAAGATTTGTCGGACATTCACCTTTATGAATCATCAACGCCAATTTTTCCACAAGTGCCGATTTACCAACACCAGCGTCTCCTAC
>JACCDW010713807.1_pt1 | contig 15361 bp, 14 predicted proteins | sample 7449781 | NCBI WGS metagenome assembly JACCDW01 (sample SAMN15323449, study PRJNA562643) | freshwater metagenome | isolation source: river surface water | place: USA:Blue River Watershed | collected 2017-08-18
AAAAACTACCAATCTTGAAAAGTATGGAGTGCCTGTATCATCACAGGCTGATTGTGTTAAAGAAAAAGCCAAACAAACGAATATGAAACTTTATGGATCAGAACATCATATTATACCTGAAATAATTTAAAATGCCATCAGGTGAAATACGTAAAGTCCAAGGATATGAACCTTATGCACTTGATATGTTGATAAATGATTATTTGGAAGACGATATTATTACATCGCGTAAAAATATTCCCAGAATTGAATACAAAATGGAAGATAATAAATCGCATTATTATTTTCCAGATATATGGATTAAATCAATTAATAAGTTAATTGAGGTAAAATCGTCATGGACTTACAAACTTCACCAATCATTAAACGAGTGTAAATGGAATGCAGCAAAAGAAAAGGGATATTTAATGGAATGCTGGATTTTCGATAATTGTAAAAAACGAACAGATTGTTTAATTATATAATTAAATTATTCAACATGTATCCGTTCAAAATGTGTATTTGACCGAAACGTACTTGTAATTTTTCTACATATTTTATTATACATACTATTTTTTTCTGGCTTTGGTGCCTGGTAAAATGGATTTGTAAACTCTGTGTTGCAACGCAAACAAGTATGGATTGATTCATTTTTCAGATCCTCTGCAAAGTATTCACGTCCACACGGATGTATGTAATTTTCTCGAATTACAAGTGGTTTCGGTTCAGTACGTGGACCATAGAAGTTTCGATCCACCTTTGGTGCATTTTGTAAAGCCCACCATGTACTCATTGTAAATCAAGATAAATTATTTTTTAGACCATCCATAATAATGCCACTTGTGTCATCCTTGGCATCTGCAACTGGATTTGGGCGTATGCCCGTTCCAACAGCGGCACCTTCCGGTGCTGTACGTGTTGTATTTCTATCTGCTGCAGCAAATGCCGCATGGACTGCAGATGTAACTACGAAAATCAATGCCGCCTTAACGACTTTGTACCCAGCAGTGAGTGTCACTATAACAACTATAACCGATACAGCCACAAATGGATCTACCGTCACTCGAGCAAACTTTGATGTTGCCTTTGTTGTAACAAATACTAGTTTTAGCAATTCAGCATTAGGGGTCGCACTCAACAACTTTGTAGCCGCAGGTGGAGGTCTTGTTATGACGGCTTTCGCAATGACGACTGTGCTTGTTCCAGGATTTACTTACGCAACTTATGCACCCGCAACAGGTGGGTCCAACAATCGCACCGGCAATTCAACATTAGGAACATTTACAGCAGGCGATCCTCTGATGGCGAATGTTTCCACTTTTAACAATGGAAGTGGAGGATTTGGTGCAGCCTCCCTAACATTGTCAAGTGGTGCTGAGGTGGTTGCATCCTTTTCCAATGGAGGACAATTAGTTGTCAAGCGGGTTGTAGGTCCAGCTCGTACAGTGGCTCTAAACTTTTTTGCTCCCAGCTCCGATTCACGAACTGATTTTTGGACGGCTTCGACACATGGTGGTCGTTTGATGGCCAATGCCATTCTTTGGACGGGCAGAGCTGTTTAATGCAGGGGTTTCCATGCATCGTAGTCAAAATCATCTTCCCGCGGCCATCCTGTGACAGCATAGCCATCCACATGGTATGTATGGCTTCCGCCGACAACCAGATTGTAGAGCTGGGTATCCGCCGGCAAGTCGTAGAGATCCAGGTGAACGACAGGACGGGATCCTTCGACGGTCTTGAGTTCGGTTCCGACAACCAGGGGTTGCACGCGACCGGCACGGAGACCGTGTAGGAAACGCAGTTCCACCTGGCCCTCCCCATTGAGAACAGGATGCTCCCTTCCATACGTGGCTGTTTCCACAACTTGTGGATGGACGCAATAAAATCCCTTGTCCGCCGAAATATGCGGGTGATGACTGGTTGTCGAATGTTCGTTGTTGATCCGGCACATGGCAGTGGATCCCAACAGAGGTCGGTGGAGTGCCAAGACCACGTTGATTTCTCCAAAGGCTCCCCACACAGAATCCCCCACCTCCACCTCCTCAATCGGTTTCAAAGATCCATCCGCCATTTGGACCAGGGATCCGGCCAAAAAGCAAGGCCCTGTTTCAACATCTGTAGTAGACGACCCACATCCATTGAATGCAGAAATGGTTATGGTAAATGGACCTAAACCGCTTGTTCTTGTTAGAGTGACTGTGGTTGCTGTATTAATTGGATAGTCAATATTGACATCTGGATCGCTTGTTGAAACAGTATAATACGTTGCATTTGCAACAGGTTCCCATTCTACAACAGCAGGATCACTTCCAAAGTCGTTGCGTGTTATAGTAAATGTCGAGCCAGGTGGAACACACCCACAGCATGCCGCCACTTCGGTAGGGGCACTATTGGTTGCCTGGGCGTATCCCTGTTGACCTGGGACGCGGTATGAAACCATGGAGCTTTCAAACGTTTTCGAGCCACCCGCCTCCTTCTGGGCGGGATTTCGCTGGTGATAAATGGCAAGTGTGCGCGCTCCTAGGAATCGCGTATATTCCGATGCACTCCTGTTGGCGTTTTGCATTGCTCTACTTACACAATAGAATTATAAGCCGCAACAGATAAATGATAGGGATATCCACCCGCCTGTGCCAATGTTACCTGTTTTAGGTATGTTATGGAAAGTGCATTGCCTGATTGCGCGACCGTCCAAACATAGATACGAGCCGAGGAAGTATCGGTCATTCCAATTCGATTCAAGGATGTATCAGGATCCCCTGTAAAGATGGGTTTCCCTGGTGGATAATAGATCATTCCGAGACCATTTGAAGGCCCATTCGTTCCAGCTGTATATGAATTAATAACAGTAAAATTAGACCATATTCTTGTATCCATATTTACTGTTAATGACATAATACTTCTTGCATTTGTACCGTTGCGAGTATATGTTATAGCAAAGTGTTGCGTAAAACCTGAGGCTTGTCTGGGAATCACCTCCGTTCCATATATTTCGTTCCCAGATCCACATGCAACTGTATACGTGGACCCAATTGCCGTCTTGGCTTGGTTGAGTTCCAGAACGTGTATAACTGATTGAGAATATCCGCCAATGACAAATGCACCATACCCTGTTCCAGACCACATACATGCTGGTGCATAGCAGGCTCCCAACACGGATGTGGATGCACCTGCATAGGTACCCATGGTGGTCTGAGTAGCAGTAGTTCCACCTTTGGCAATTACATATTTGTAGAGAGTTTTGGGTGCTCCACTTTCAGGCATTTTGTAAATTACATTGGAGTCCAAATCCTTGTCATGTACGAAATTCCATCCCGTTTGAAATCCAGTATATGTTCGAATAACAGTTGCATTTCCAATATTTACACTGTCTTTCAAGTCTACAGTTGTAACATTATATCCCGGTTGATTCAAAAGATACCCACTACTACTGTTATAATACGCAGGCACACCGGTTATAGTTGTCTGTGTTGGAAGACGTCCATATCCAGCAACACTTGCCAGAGATGAAACAAGTGGCATTCCTCTTATATGTATAGTAGAAATGTGTTGGAGCGAAGGAGTAAGTCTGGGAACTGCAGTATCTGCTACTTTTTTTTCAATTCTACTTCTACTTCGAAGGCAAGGAATCGATGTGGGGATTGCCTTGTTTGCCCTGACAGTTGCATTGATGCAGTTGGGCGAGGCCTGGATGTGGCGGGGACTGCAGGATCCTGCCAAGGCCACAGGGGGCGCCCGCCTTGGCATCCTTTCCCTTCTTCTGCAGCCCCTAGTACTTGGTTGTACGGTCCTGGTATATCGCGGGTTTCCTACATACGCGCTCCTATTTGCCTTCGTATGGATTCTAGCCGCCTGGCGATCTTTTCATGTACTACTGGCTCCTGCTGCGGCGACCCCTGGACCCCACGGACATTTGGAATGGAATTTCTTGCCAGCCGTAAGTACACCCGAATTTATGGGACTCTATTGGCCCGTACTGTTGGGAGCCTGGTACTTTCTCCCTGCAAAGGAAGCTTGGTTGTATGGTGTAGGAGCTGCAGGGAGTGTCGGTATTAGTAAGTTGCTGTATCCACGTGAATGGGGAACACTGTGGTGTTGGTGGGCGAATCTACTGCCGGTGGTACGACTTGTATGTTGATTTTCGCCGACCTCAGGAGAAGATGGAAAGTGTTCCTGCCCCCTTTGATACAGCCTGGAATCGCATTGGATCCACCGACATGACAACCGTGAAAGACCAACAGTCCCAGAGCATGTTTGCCTACACACAGATCCCTGTGAAATTCGAGAATCCCCACAAGTGCCGCAACGCCCTGGGATTAGTAGGTGGTTCCGAGGTTTCCAACATCTCCGGTAATATGGTAGATCTGGAATCGGAATTACTCGGTATTACCCGGAGTCAGAGCAAGTGTGCGGCGCGTCAATACCAGCCCGCATGCCCGCTGGGTGGCGAGGGATGCCCTGACTACCCGCCTCCCATGGTGAATATTAACAAGAGTACCGGTGCCCAGGAGGTGATTGATACTACTCCACGCCACTTACCGACATGCCAGATGCAGACACTACCAGGTGTAGGATACCCGAAGGATCTCACCGTCAATACTTGCTACGGCCAGGGGCGTTTTTAAGAAAGCCCATGTATTCTCCTTCTCCAACATAGAATGGCATCTCTTGACGAGCTGAAGCAGCAGAGTATGAATCGTCGCACCTACGATGGCTGCAAAACCAGTGATGATCTCCGTGTTACGACTGGACCTGGACGATACCAGATGGATATCCCCCAACAGTCATGTGAGGCCTGCTTTGCACCCGAACCCACTGTGCGCCAACAGATGTGGGGTGCTTCTCTGAACCAGGGATTCATGAAAACCGATGTGGAATCCGATCTATTCAATATCAATCGCCCCACCACACGCACAGTATGCGATCAGTACAATCCGGATAAGAATAAAATCAATGCAGCAGGTGTCAAGAATGTAAAGGAATGCTCGTTTCCACAGACACATTCCCGGTTAGTCGACCCTCCCTGCAATAACCGTGCAGTAGGATGGAATCGCTGGGAATGGCTGTGCGACAATCCACAGGAATCCGTCATGATTCCCTTCGATAATCTCGTCACTACACGGCTGCAGAAGAAGGACCAGTTCCGTCCCTGCATTCCGGTTCCCCAAGATCAATCGGCTCTGCTTCCTGCACCCGAATCCTTCGATGAACTGGGTCAGTACATGAGCGAAGAGGCCGCTATGGGCCAATTTGTAGGAGGCATACAGGGTGCCATGCAACAATTCAATCCCGCCCAAGGTATGTTGGAATTTGGTGGTGATTTCACCGGTTATGACGAGAAATCCCTGCCAAGTGGCCCCATTTAAAAACAAAATTAACGAACATGTAGGTTTCCCACAATGTGTTAAACGTACAGGTGTGTTTCGAATGCCAATATAGGATTAATGGAGGCGCTTGCATTTCTTGGACTCTTAGGAGCGGGATACTTGGTATCTCCCGATTCCAACAAGAAGACACCTCCCAAAGAAGGATTTTTACCGAGTGCCCCCATTGAAACCACCGGACCTGCCAAACAAGCAGTAGGAAAGTCCCTAGCTGGTGATATGGATCTACAGTTTCGCATACCGTCCACAAACACACTGTATCCCGCAGAACCGAATCCGAGTCGCTTCGAGGGCAATGTATTCCAAGTGGGGATCCAGCCACCCAAAACAACCCAGACGATCCCTGAAGCACTCACAGGTGGCGCCGGTGTATCACGGGTCCAAATGCGACCCGATTCTACTGAGACCGCTACACAACGTGAGGCATTTGTATCACCTCTTACCGGTGTCGCCTACAAACCTGGGGAATTCAAACATAATAACATGGTTCCCTTCTTTCGCGGCCAGCTGAAACAGAATCTGTACGAGGGGGCGAATCGGCAGGTGTTGGACTACCAGACGGGCGCAGACTCCACGGGGTACGCCAAGCGGGAACAAACACCCCTGTTTGAACCTACCAAACAACCTATGGGAAATCCCTTTGGTCTCGAGGCGACCTCGGATTTCATGGAATCCCGTATCAACGATCCGAAAAATCGGGCGAATGAGGTTCCCGTGGAACCGGTCCGTGTAGGCCCTGGACTCAACCAGGGATTTACCCACATTCCATCAGGTGGTTTCCAACAGCAGGCCGGTGAAGAATACGTACTGCAACGCATGCCACGTACCGATGATCTGCGTGTTGCCACCAACCCCAAACTCGAATACAAGAAACCCGTGGTTCCTGGCGCCCACTTTATCACTACCAGTGGAACCGCCGAGACGGTCGGTGAGGTCCGTCGCTACGCCCCTGATACCTTCTACATCAACAAGAATGGTGAACGCAACTTCGTAACAACGGGCGCCGACATCAAGGCCACTGCACGCGCCGCCCAAGTCCTGAAGACCACCACACGTATGGAGACGACTACCGAATATGCTGGTGGTGCCAAACAGGCCGAGGGATCCGCGACCTACACAGTCGCCGCCGCCAAGGCGCCTCTGGTGAAACAACACGGTCCCTTCGGATACCGCAATGCCGATGCAACCGCCTATTTCAACAAGAACACCGATGCGGAAGAGAATGACTACGGAAAATCCGCCATTGAAATCCGACCCAATGAGCGCTTTTACACCGGCGAGCGCGTTATGGCTACCAACTTGGCCGCCGACAAACGCCAGGGTACCCTGCCTCAACAGGATTCCGTCAAACCCACGAGAGCCCAAGAACTCGTGGAAAACTTCCGCGTGGCTGGCAACTTTACAGCAATCGGTGGCGGCGGTCGCGCTGAAATGCCGACCGTGTATGACCCCAATGATTCCCTGCGGACCACCATCAAAGAAACAACGATCGACAATGATTGGCTGGGTATGGTGGCACCTGTCGGTAGCCAGCCCAAAATGACGGTGTATGACCCCAATGATGTGGCACGTACTACTATCAAGGAAACCACCATTGACAATGATTGGTTAGGCGGAGCAGCACCCAAGGAAGCTCAGAAACTCACCGTGTACGATCCTGATGATATTGCCCGTGTAACCGGCCGCAACACCCTGGACGACTGGGATGTGTACCGCAACATGGGTCGCGGTGAAAACGAGAACTACACGGTGCGCCCACAGGACGCGGTACGGAATACCCAGAAAGCCGCCATTTCCGCCAAATCCGCCTACACTGGCACTGCGGGTGCCTTTGTCTCCCAGGAAATGAACCAGATGGCCGCCCGTAATGTCCGACACTACGCACAACGAGAAAACATTGCCAAGGGACGCACACCTACCAATTCCTCTACCAAGGTTTTCAATGGAGAGGACTATATCAACCAGACCTACCGGAAACTCGTGGCGGATTCCGTGAATGATCGTGCACCCGTACTGGATCGTGTTGCATCCGAGACGACAGGGACCGAAGTGTTGGGAGTTCAGCGGCCCCGAGCCCCTCTGAAACTCGACATTGCTGCCGAACGCAACCAATATGATGTCGTTTCTTCCCTTGAAAAGAACCCCTATGTGATCCCTCTGCATGCGGCAGCAAAAGTAGGCGGTAAGAATGCAATTTAGTGCTCCTCTAAAGAATACACCCATTGACATACTAAAGAATGTTGGATATTCCTCAGTATGATCCCCATGCACCCAAACGTGTAGAGGATATTGTGGGAAATCAGGAAGTCTGGCAGCCCTTAGCCCAGAAGATTCGTTCCAACAACTGTTCCCACTTTATACTGTGTGGTCCCGCCGGTTGTGGCAAGTCCACCTTTCTCCGCATTCTATTTGGAGAGGCATTCCCCCTGCTTGTGATTGACTGCACGGCGAACCCTGGTCTCCGTGATTTGCGCGATGCGTTGCGTGGGTTTGCCCGTGGATCCCGTACGATCGGCGGGAATTATCGATGGGTGCTGTTGGAACACGCGGATTCTCTAGCAGCCGACACACAGGCCTTTTTACGCCGCATGATGGAAACGACTTCCAACACGACTCGATTCATGTTTGAATGCAGCGACGCCGGTGCCATTTCGGAGCCGATTCTGAGCCGCTCTACACTCATGACCGTGGGTGCTCCTACCGAGATGGAGTGTGTGTATGAAGTCCGTCGTCGCACAGACAATTGTGTATCTGCCTCGGTTGCCGAAAAACTCTATTTACTAACGGGTGGAAATATGCGAAATGCCATATATAATGCACTCGCCATACGATGGAATGGTGAGGACCTGGTGTCAGAGCGATGCAAGGCATATGATGCCCTGTTGAAAACACGGCCCACTACATCTTCCGAATGGATTTCATGGGCAATACATGCCGAGAAGGAATGTCGACTACGGGGATATGATTGTAGGGAGCTGATTGTTATGGGATGGGCGGGGCATCCGGCGGTTTCCTACATGCAATCGCAGTGGTCCCGGTTAGGCGGCATTTCCTCACGGGCACTCTTTTATCGTGCCGTATGTGATATTGCCGGTGCATTGCCGGCTGCGTAAAATACATGCAAAACGCAACTTTCTTCTGAATAGAATGGAATCTGTTTCCTTGTATTCTGAGGCGCGCAATGAGTATGTAAAGCAATTGGCAACCTGGGTGGTTCCTCCCCTCGTAGAATTTTTCCGCAATTCATATGATACCATTGCGAAAAAGGAGGGAAAGCGTACCATGGCCGCCTTTCAAATGTGGTGTTCCGAGGTTCCTCGGTGGAACCAGGACGTAATTGACAAACATGTGGAGGATCTGCTATCCTCGTGTCGCTGTGATTATGTGGAGGATCTGATGACCGCTGTGTTTATCGCGCATACTAAGATGTTGACTGCTATTCGTATCAATAGTCGTCAGAAAAAACTGCAAATCACCCTGCCAAAACTGGATCATTTCTTGCATCGTATTTTTGTAGAGTGTGCGCGTGCATTTTGGAAGGCGCCCTTCTTATTCTCAGATGACATGCCAATTATTGAGCGACAGAAGAACGTCCTGCAGGCGGAAACCATGTGTACGGAGGCCATTGGGGGTGCTGTACGATCCCTATTGCCTATCAAATCTATTTTACGGGATAATTTGTTGGAGGATGAAGAGGAATATACCCCTCTTCCGAACCCCAAAAAGAAAAAGGTAGTGGAGTCAGACTCTGAGTCAGATGAAGAATCCGATCAGGAAATGGAAGTTCCTGTTGCTTCTGTAGCTCCTGAGATTCCTGCAGTCCCTGCAGTCCATGCAGTCCCTGCGGTCCCCGTGATCCCTGAAACTCCTACACTTCCTACAGCTCCAACATCTGAAATTAATGATATTCCTATTGATGAAACAATCGATGTATCGAAGGAAATTATAGAAGAAACCAAGGAAGTTCCCATGGAAATCAAGGAGGAATCTAAAGAAGTTCCTAAGAGACAGGAGGAACTAGCCCAACCAGCCCAACCAGCCCAACCAGTCCAACCAGTCCAACCAGTCCAACCAGCCCAACCAGCCCAACCAGTCCAACCAGTCCAACCAGTCCAACCAGCCCAACCAGCCCAACCTCCAAAACTCCAAGAGAAGCCACTGACAGTTTCCAAAGAACCAACACCCGTCCAGTTGATTAAGGATGAAACACCTGCAAAACTACAAGATGAGTTTGTGATTGATACCGAACCATCTGTTCGGTTTAGTGCATATGATGTTGTATTTGATGAGAACAAACCAGATATCAGTGAAATGCGGTATGTACCCAAATTGGGTTTGTATGACGATGATATACCAGCTCGCCTACACATTGGAGGAGAGGCTGCCTTTGATGATTTTGAAACAGTGGGAAATAGCAAGTCAGAGGAAACGGAGGATTATGAAATGTCTCTTAACGACGCCGATTTCGAGACCGTCTAACTTTCCGTGTTTTTCCTCCACCATATGGAGTGTGTAGAGGATATGCACCGTATGTTGAGTAGGTAGGATATGCCTGTGAGTACGCAGAATATATATGTTGTGGATATCCAGTATATGCCTGTGGGTATACAGGGTAAGATGGATGGGCCATTGCAGGATGCGTGGCAGCATATACTGGTATGGAATGTGTAGGGTTTACTAAAACAGGTTGAGATACAGGAATTGATTGCATGGGCTGTGCAGCAGTACACACCTTCATTTCCAACATTTTCCCCTCATGACATAATTTTTGAAAGATGGGGTTGGTACGGAAAATTCCACAATTTTCCAGAACTGGATCCGTACATGATGCAATCCATTCCTCCGTATTTTCAAACAATTCCTTGTATTGTTCGAAAAGTGCTGGTGCATTTATAAAAATGGGACGACTTGCAATTCCTTCCTCCGTAAATCGTTTTGCCAAGTATTGTACCAAAAAACCATAATATATAAAATGGCAACGCCGAAAATGCGATTCAATCTTTGCCAACAAATCTTTCTTAGAGATGCGTGATGTTGGATTCTGGTATTCTGCATATCGTTTCCGTAGTGCAAAAAATTGTTGATTCAATAATCGGTCCAAAATTGGAACCTTAAATATCAACTGGCTCTTCTTATTTCCGCCTGGTTTCTGAAATACGACATCACGTTGGAGTGTCAAACACGAATGTATTGTATCTGATCGAAATGTATGGATGGAAAAAACCGGATCATCCAACACAGATTGTAGGCTTGTAGAAATCTGTGAGGACGCTCCATCATGAATTGTGAATTCAATGATTTGAATTTCATGTTCGTGTCCGTCAATATTCACTACAATATACCCAAATATGTTGCAAATACCGGCAATAAAAACATTTTTAATTGCTGTTTTTACACTTAGCACAACATGCGATGTTTTATAAATATAATAGGCGATTGCCAAAATATCCTCGGCGTATGTTTGCATGAATGCGTTCAGTTGGTATTCCAAATTCTTACTGAATTCTGCCACGACTGTTTGGATTGCAGGGGAGGAGGAGACAACCGCAAAATGTCTGGAATTATAAAAAGGATGTGGGTGTTCCTTCGTATTCTTTGGATGAAAAAAGGAGAACGGCGGATTCGCCGATTGTAGAATTGCAAAATGGGGGTTTGTCGGATCAGCAGGGACCGCTTTGGTCTTTATAAGGGATCCAATGTATTCCGGTAATACAATGGTAGGCCACCAAACAAAATCAAGGTCTGGTGTTTTCTTGGATGAACTGAAGGGAAATCCTAGACGATCTTGCAAACAAAAGTTATATGCTTGCACGGCCCCTCCTCCTACCAATGTAATGGATCGGCGATCAAAGTTCACTGTGGGAATACTAGGTTCTTTTAGGACAGTTCCTGTACGTGTTGCAACTTCTTGATGTACTACTAATTCTAGGGGTTGTATACGGCGTGTTGTATTCTCAACACCAAGGGGTGATAGACACACATGATTGGCAGATTTCATTACATGTTTTGAAAGAACTGTGGCTGCACCGGCTTTTTCAACACATTGAATCAATGCATTGAAAAGTTCCAGATTTTCCAACAGAGATCCTGCAAAATCCTCATCGGACATCCTCTACTAAGTGCGGTGCTTTCCGCGTTTCGTTTTCTCTCTGCTCTCCAAACGATATGGAGTCCCTTTACTTCCTGGGTATTGCTTTAGGTGGCGGTTGCATGGCCCTGTTTGTTGCGGCAGGCTGGGGTTCCTACAAGGATAAAAAGGTCCCGGAAAAAGCGATTCTGTTTCGTTGGTTTATTGCCGGCCTGGTTGCATCGGGACTGTTAGGATATGCTTGGATCTTTGGATCCGGTGGTGATGTATCGGGTATGATGCAGCGTATAACAGAGACATTGGATGTGGATACTGTTGTAAAGGCTGTATCGTTGTCAGCACTGACTGCAAGTGTAAGTGCTGCAACTGAAGAGGAGAAGAAGGATGAGTTACAGGTGGGTATGCCGAGCTTCTAGTTCAGCTACGCTGAACTAGAAGCACTGAAAGGCAGGATTGCATCGCAATCCTGCCTGCCTAGCTTCTAAGTCCGGCGGACTTAGAAGTAGTAAAAGCCCAAGTCCTTTGGACTTGGGCTGCCGAGCTTCTAAGACCTACGTTCTTAGAAGCAGTAAAATCCCAAGTCCTGCGGAATTAAGACCTAAAAAAATTGAAAGTATCCAGGCTGTCCCATGGATGTATGTGCTCCCTACAATTTCCCTTCCTTACTTCCAATGGATTCCTTCCTGCCCGAGCCCGCCTCCTTTGAAACATTTCATGACAAGGAGAACCTGTGGAGAAAGAATGAACTCTCCCATCAGCGTATGCGTGAGAAGACCAAAGACATAGGTCCCTACTGCACTTCATGTCGGCATCATCATTGTGGAGATCCAACACCTGTTTACGGACATCGATCTCTCAAGAAGTCCAAGGTATGTCTAAATCGCACTACCAAGATTGATCGGCATCGATGGGACTTAGATCCCACCTATCTCAACATTCGGGCCGGTGAAACAACCTTCCTTTTCTAAAAACCAAAAAAAACCTTTTTTGACTTGGTTTTTATTACATTTTTATTTGTCTTTTGCGCTTATGCATATAGATGTGCGATGCTAGGATCAATGGTATCCTTGCGCTTTAGAAAGAGTTCAATATGCTCCCGCTTGACGGTAAAGGGTAGCTGGAAATCCTTGAGCGCGAAAGGGACTGTCTTGGGATTGTTGAAGAAGCGCAGAAGGTTGATCTTGCTAACTACGGTCTGAATGCCGCGCTTCAGTTCACGGACTCCCTGTTCGCCACCTGTGTAGTGCTCAATGATGAACCGAATCATTTCACTTCCAAAGGCGACCTTCTCAAACAGGCCGACCTCTTGGAGCGCCGCATTCACCAGGTACTTCTCGGCAATCACCAGTTTCTGTTTGCTGTCGAATCCCTTTACCCCAATGTTATACATGCGATCCCGTAGAATAGGATTCACACGCGCATGATCGTTATGAGAGAAGATGAAGAGGCATCGACTCAGATCCAGATTGATTCCAGTAAAATACTTGTCCTGGAATCGATCATTCTGGCTGCCATCCGTAATATGAATCAGCATATTCATGATCTCCTCTCCCTTTGGAGTTTCCGACACCTTATCCAGCTCATCAAAGTAGATGACCGGATTCATGCACTTGGACTGCATCAGAACATCCACGATCTTGCCCCAGGTGGAACCCTCATACGTGTAGGAGTGGCCGTCGAGGAACGAGGCGTCCGTGGCACCACCCAGTGTAATGAAGTGAAACGGACGACCGAGTGCCTTGGCGACACCGTCCTTGATAAGGGATGTCTTGCCGACACCTGGCGGCCCATGAATGCTGAGGACATTGCCGTGTGCCTTGGGATTCGCAATCCAGGAGGAGACGAACTGCATAATTTGCAGCTTTGCCTCATCATGACCGTAGATGGCCTCCTCCATACACTTATGGACGCCTGCCATAAACTCCTGGCACTTCTCAGGACCGTCCTCCAGCTTGACAGGGAGATCCTTGTAAATACCCAGGGGCAGATTGGTAAATCCGCCGATCCAATGGGAACACTTGTAGTACTCGGTCGAAGAGGGATCAATATTCATGAGTGCCGAATACTTTGACATAGCGATGCGGGCCATCTCAGGATTGTTAGCGACCTTCTCGAGAATCTTGAACTTCAGGGGAACCTGGACCTCCACAGGCGCTGCCTTCTGCTCCAGAATCGCCATGAGCTGCGCCTGCTTATCTGGGGAGAGCGACTTGAAGTAGGTAATATCGTTATCGATATTGTCCTCCTCCTCATCCTCATGCTGCACCAGCTCCACGAAACGACGCACATTGGCCGACTCCTTCTTGAGGTTGTACTTCTTGGGCTTCCGAGGATCATCCTCGCCATTCAGGAGCTCCAACAGAGTCATTCCCTTCTTCCGAGGCTCATCCTCCTCCGAATCCTCCTCCGAATCCTCCTCCTCGGTCTCCTCGGTTTCCTCCGAGTCCTCATACTCCTCTTCATCCTCCTCTTCCGACTCCTCCACAACACGCCGCTTGGCACGCAGATGAATCACAATACGACCAGTCTTCTCCTCTTCCTCCTCAGAATCCGAGGCAACCACCAGGGTAGGCCGACGGCGCTCCTTGGACTCAACCTTTGTCTGGGTTGTCTTGGGTGTCTGCGACGACTGTGTACTATCCTCATCCTTCATAACCTTGCGGATCTTCCGCGCAGCCTCCTTCTTCGCCTTCCGAGGCTGCATTTGCTTCTTCTTCGGTGTCTCGGACTCCGTAGAAGACTCATCGTACTCATAATCAATCAGATTCTTCACATTGCCCTTCTCATCCAGCGACTCATCATCGGAAGGAGGAGGATTCTTCTTAAACTTGGAAGGAAGAGGCATGAATGGCATTGTAAGAAATGAAATATAAACTTGTAAGAATTGAGGCAACACAGTTCATATTTGTGGGACGCCGAGGTTTCAATTTTTTACACGAGGATCGCCAGACTCACTATTTTCGTAGAGCCATCAAGAATGCATCCGCTAAATCGCTTTTTTTGCTGCGTCCTCGAAACATGGCTAACCATTCGGTCGCACCGGCTGCTGTCAGAGCCGCCTCCGTTTCCAACTCGGCGGTTTTCTTGCGTTCTCTGTATGCCTTGCCATCCTCGGCAACTTCCGAACTTCCTACATCCTCCTCTCCTCCCTCTCTAACCTCTGGGACATCCGCAATCTGTGCTGCTTCCGCCGCCTTCGTCTTGGTACCCGCATGTACGAACACAATCTCACCCCGCCAGGCAAAGTCCCGTTCCAGCCGATGTCCCAACAGAGTAAACAGCATAATCTGAATCGATTTCATTGTGGGGCCTTTCATAACCGGCTGATTTTCCAGACGAATGAGATCAGCTTGGGCGAATGTAGGAAGCATCGAAGTCAACCAGGTATCCATGGCACGCCGAATATGGGCCAGGGAAGGCGAGGTCGCCTTCGGCGCTTTCCAAGGCATCAAATAGCGTTTCGTGGCTTCCAACACTAATTCATCCTTCTTTGTTTTGGCCGTCGCCCATCCACCCGCTGTTCCCAATTTCTTAAGATCCTTGGCGGCAACGGGGCAAGGCAGGGCAGGAAGTGTAGGAATCCTGGTCGCCGTTTTCTTACGTCGCACACCCGTAGCACAACCCTTGCACCACAAGGCATCCTCCCCGTGAAACACAGCCGGACCCGCACATCCTACACATCGCCGTGCCGTCTGGGCCGACTGGCCGCCAGATAACAGGTCCACATTGTCCCATGCCAACACGGCCCATGTATCGTTTGAACGATGTTCGATTAAACAATATGCCAAGTTCCGAATCCCCATATCAAATCCTAGGTGTACCGTAGTCATCTCCTTGTCTTTCTACGATTGTTGGGACGTTTATATGTGTATCGACATCCACATATATTTCATATAGAATAATAGAAATG
>JACCDW010852676.1_pt1 | contig 15361 bp, 9 predicted proteins | sample 7449781 | NCBI WGS metagenome assembly JACCDW01 (sample SAMN15323449, study PRJNA562643) | freshwater metagenome | isolation source: river surface water | place: USA:Blue River Watershed | collected 2017-08-18
CATATAGTATACGATAAGATAGGAATGTCTTTTGAAGACAATTGGAACATATCTTGCGAGCAAGTACTATTTACCATATATTCAACAGATGTTTCGGAGATTAATGAGATAAGAAATTTTATGTCAGACACTTTTAGAAGAATGGACGAGTCCGCTAGAGACATAAATAAATGGGATGGGCTATCTGATAAAATAAAGTTTCATACTGTATTTATAGCAGATATCTCTCCGACTACCCCATCAGAAGAACTTCAAGGCTTTTTCTCAGCCGACGTGATCCTTGAAATCAAGTATTCACGAATATCTGATATCAACGGCAGATTCCTCTAGATTTGCCTTATTACCCTAAATAGCATAAAATTAGACTAGAGGAAAGGGCCTAGCCAGCCAAAAAAGTTTTAAAAAAATTTAATATCTATTTTAGAAATATAGGAGGTTAAAATGGCAACATTTAATAATGCCAAGAATATTCTTGTCGGTGCTTCACCGTTGTTCCTTTCAACAAAGGATTCAACAGTTTCAGGCTACGTTGAGAATATGGAACCTAACGCTGGTAGCGGTGTAGCATTTGCAACAGGCGAGTCTTACACAAAGACTCTTAATGATGCATATACATCATCACCTTCAACAGCTAAGTTCCGTAACGTTGGTTACACAAACAATGGTCTTCAGATCACTTATAACCCAACATTCGATTCAGTAACAGTAGATCAGCTTCTTGATACAGCTAAGCTTTTCAAGTCAGCGATGGAAGTTATGATTGCAACAGAAATGACAGAAGGAACTCTTGAAAACGTTCTTGCTGTATTCGGACAGGGAACAGATACCCTTACAACAACAGGCACAGGCACATCAAAGGTCGATACACTCGGTCTTGCTGCAGGTGCACTTGGTGTAGCTCCAACAGAGCGTCAGCTTGTTGCAGTTGGTCAAGCACCAACAGCAAACGCAACAGCAACAGAGCGTGTATACTATGCACGTCGTGTTTTGTCTGTACAGCAGTCACAGTTCTCACTTGCTCGTAACACAGCAACCACATTCCCAGTAACATTCCGTCTTCTTCCAGATGGTAATACAGCATATGCTGGCCAGGAATATGGTAAGATTATTGACCGTGTTTTGACAGCTTAATTAATTTAATTAATTACGGAAACCCCCATTAATTTGGGGGTTTTCTGTTTGTATTAGTAGAACCCTTTTGTTATAATAAAAGGGACCTATCCAAGGAGGATAAATTGGCAACCACAGTATATGATGTAGAAGAAATTGAACTACAAAACGGAGCGAAAGTAAAGCTCAAGCCTTTAACAATTAAAGAGCTAAGAAAGTTTATGTTGGCATTGCAAAAGACTGCAGAATCAACAACAGAAGACGAAACATTAAATGTATTAATTGACGCTTGTGCAGTTGCACTTGAAAGACAGTTACCCGAATTAGTAAAAGATAGAGATGCTCTAGAAGACGCATTGGACGTACCCACAATCAATCGCATACTTGAAGTATGTGGTGGGATTAAGATGGACGACCCAAACCTACTAGCGGCGGCGGTTCTGGCTGGTCAGAACTAGACCTTGCCGCTTTAGAGGGAGAGTTGTTTCTCTTAGGTCATTGGAAAAATTACGAAGACCTGGAAGATCAACTTTCAATGCCAGAGCTTATTAATACTTTTAAGGCAATACAGAAGAAAGAGCAATCGAACAGAAAGTTCTTAGCATCGATCCAAGGTATTGACTTAGATGGAGAAGAAAAAGAAGAAGGTCCTTCCTTCGAAGATATCAGAAGAAGGGCTCTTGGAATAGAAGCAACATCAGATGACGTTGTTTCACTACAAGGGCAATTTGCAGCGGAAGCTGGATTTGGTATTGGTGCAGGGTTAGGATACTCTAAGGAGTAACTACTGATAAATGGCTGACGAGAACATAGTCACGAATATAGTCGCTAATGCCGACTTTTCAAACCTTATTGCAGATGTGCATAAGGTTACAGCCTCACTATCAAAACTTCAAGAGCAAATAGCTAATTCAAACAAGATGCTGGGCAACCAGATCGCTGTAATGAATAAGTCTTTCTCAGATACACTTAGAAGCACTGGACAGTTTTCAACTCATTTTGTAAGCTTACAATCAGATGTTGATAAGTTTGGAAAGAATCTTGATAGCGGAAGACTAAAGCTTGGTCAATATTTTCAAACTCTTCAAACTCACACAAGGACTTCTGGCGGATTAATCAGAGACCTTGCTAAGCAACAAGTTGCTTTACAAAATGCAATATTACAGCCTCTGGGTAGAAATGCCCAGGGCTTAATGCAATTTAACGTGCATGTTCCAAGAGGCCTTGATGAAATAAAGAATAAAACTGCAATAGCTAGACAAGAACTTCAGATAATGAATAAGGTTATGCAGGAAGGTGCTGGACAGCTTATTAACTGGGGTAAGAATACTCAGTGGGCTGGTAGGCAGTTAACGGTAGGCCTCTCACTCCCACTTGCTGCATTTGGAAAAGCGGCAGCAGATGCATTTAGACAAGCAGACGCAGAACTTGTACGTTTAACTAAGGTTTATGGAGATGTTGCTGGAACTTCATCGCAGCAATTAGGCAAAGTTAGAGATGATGTAATTGCTACATCTAAAGAGCTATCAAAGGCATATGGAGTATCTTTTAAGGATACAATTGGTTTAGCTGCTGATATTGCTGCAACTGGAAAGCAAGGAAATGAATTACTAGCTTCAGTAAAAGAAACTAGCAGACTTGCAGTGCTCGGAGAAGTTGATCGCCAAGATGCAATGAAAGCAACACTTGCTATTCAAACAGCATTTAAACAAAATACAGAGCAGCTATCTGAGTCAATTAACTTTCTTAACGCAGTTGAAAACCAGACATCTACAACTCTAAATGATTTAGTGGAAGCAATTCCTAAAGCTGGTCCAGTAATTCAAGGATTGGGTGGAAGCGTACAAGACCTTGCACTTTATTTAACTGCTATGCGTGAGGGTGGAATTAATGCATCAGAAGGAGCAAATGCTCTAAAGTCAGCCCTTGCTTCTTTGATTAATCCAACTGATGTCGCTGTTGATAAGTTTAAAGGTTTTGGCATTGACCTTTTAGGAATTGTGCAAAAGAATGCTGGAAATGTAACAGGCACATTAATGGAGCTTCAGGGTGCATTAGATGCATTAAACCCTCTGCAAAAACAACAGGCAATAGAACAGCTTTTTGGTAAATTCCAGTTCTCAAGAATGAACGCTCTATTTGAAAATCTTGGTAAGCAAGGTAGCCAAACTTTACAGGTTTTAGATTTGATGAAAACAAGTTCTCAGGAATTAGCAAATGTGGCTGGACGAGAATTATCTGCAGTTACAGAGTCTGCATCTGGAAAATATCGTAGAGCTGTAGAGGGACTAAAAGCAGACCTAGCTGGAATTGGTGAGAGTTTCTTAAATATAAATACAACATTAATTAATGTTGTTGATAACGTATTAAAATTTGTTAATAATCTTCCTAAGCCATTAAAGCAAGCACTATCATTTATTGGTGGATTAACAGCTGTTGCAGGTCCACTAATTATGTTAACTGGTGTTCTAGCAAACTTCTTTGGTTATATATTAAAGGGCATTGGCCATATGAAGTCTTTCTTCCGTGGAGGAGAAGGCTGGAAGTATTTAACTCCAGAGATGCTTGCAGCAGAAAAAGCTGGAAGGTTAATAGAACAATCATTCTATAGTGATGCTAAGGCTGCAGCAGTTCTTCAACAGGCATTAAGAAACTTAATTGATGAATTTTCTATATTAGAAGGCAAAGCAAAGACTGGGGCAGTATCAGTAGCTCCAGCCATTACAACAATGGCAGGTAATTTAGTTCAAGCTGCTGGCCCAGGTGGAAGACAAGTAAATCCTACACACCCATTATTAAGTCCAAGAGACACAAGATCAATGTCTCATTTAAATCCAGTTGCTGGAATGACAGATGAGCAAAAGCTAGGACAGACACTATTTGGTGTTGTTCCAGGTGCTCCAAAAGTAAATAATAAAATTAAAGATAATCCCCAGATGTATATGTCTGGAAACCTTCCAAATGTTCCAGGGTTTACAACTATAAATGGAGTATCAACTGGAATCGTTGCGGAAGAGGCTGCAAAATGGCATGCAATGACTGGTGCAATGGCAATGCAATCAAATCAAGAATTAGAAGTATTAAAGAGAGAAGTATCAGCAACAGGTAATATAACATCAGAACTTTCTGCATCTTATTCTGCTCTTCTACCACATATGACTGCCTTAACTCAAAAAGCAGCAGCAGAATCTGCAACAATTGTAGCAGAACTTAAAGCTGGAAAACTTACAGTAGATCAAGCTCGTTCAAAAATTATTCAATTGAATTATGAAATTGAAGCAGCAATGGGCGCAGCTGCAACGCAAGTTGCTCAGTCAACAGGAAGATCAATTAATTTAACTCAGCTGCCACTTGTAAATCAGCCAGTAGTTGATCCAAGCGGCAAGTCAAATATGAAAGAAATTACTAGACCTGGAAGAACAAGAGATTTATTAACAAAAATTGCACGTGGATTAGGCGTAAAAACATATGGTGCTCCATACAGCATAGAAACAACTGTTCCAAAAAGATTGGCAAATGGCGGAGAGGTCTACCTTGCAGGAGGAGACCAAGTTCCAGGAGGACCAAAGGGAACTGACACAGTCCCAGCCTGGTTAACACCTGGAGAGTTTGTTGTAAACGCACAGGCAACTAAAGAAAACCTTCCACTTCTAAGACAAATAAATAACGGCGGAATATCTGGAAAGTCATATAACAATAGTGGCGGACTTACTGGTATGAGCCATGATGGGTTTATGCCAGCTGAAATATCAAATCAAATATTAAAGTCTTTCGGGCACAATAGCCTTAGAAGTAAAAAAGAAGCAAACTTAGTTGGAAGCTGGGGAATGATTCTTCCTAAATCTATAAATGATGCATTGGCTGGAAAACTTGGCGCAGACGGCGCCCTTGGTGCAGACCTAATCAATGCTCTTAAAGAGCCAGACAGACTGATAGACCTTGATGACTTCTTAGCACATAATGGAGTTAATGATTCAGATAGATCAAAAATTCTTAGCAATGTAGCAAAAGATATGGCGTCTAAGATTACGCCTGGTGGATATTATAAAGATTTAGGTCTAGGCAACATAGCATTTGAAGCAATAGATCCACAAGTTAAAGGTCTTGAAGGCAAATATCCAGGAATTAGCTTAGCATATCAAAAAGATAGAATGACTCCTGGAAGAAGAGATACTAGAAGAGCTCCACGTCCAGGAGAAACTCAATCTGAAGCAAATAAGCGTGGCGGATCAAGTCCTACTGGAATTAATATCCCAGGAAGAAGAAAGAGTAATTACGGAGCTGGAGCACGTACAGCAGACAAGTTTGGTTCAGGAAATGTATGGGCTCACTTTACAGATAAAGAATTTGAAAAAAATACTTCGATGCTTGCAAAGTCAATGGGTTTCTTAAGAAGAGTACCTAATCCTTCTGCATTAAAGTCTAATCCTTTCCAGTTTGGATGGGGAACATCAAGAAGATTTGCAGATGGCGGATCTGTGTATATGAGCACAGGCGGAATGGTTCCACAGTATTTAGCTGAAGGAGATGAAGTTCAACCAGCAAGAGTAAGGTTTGCATCAGCATATGAGTCACAAAGATCTAAGGGCTTTATTGGTTCTGGAATGGCAAATAGCGGTATGGCAGGCATGGGTGTTGGACTTGGAATGCAAATGGCTGGAGGTGCAATTGGAGGACAAGCTGGACAGATGATGCAGTTTGCTTCAGTTCTTCCTATGATGGCTCCAGGAATGATAAGCGGAATTCCTAAGATGCTCGGCAACATTACAACTGGTTTAAAAGGCGTTGGAGGAATGGCTTCACTTGCTGGTAAAGCAATGGGTCTTGCATTTAGAGTAGGACCACTAGCTGGTGTCACACTTGCAATAACAGCAGCAACAATGGCATTTAAAAAGTTTAAAGAAGAGCAGGCTCAAAATAGAATTGAGCAAACTAATTCTATATCAATAACCAAGAAGTCTGCTGAAGAAGCTGGAATTAAATATAATAATCTATCTGATTCAATAAAATCAATAAACGACCAATTAGAGTTAACAAGAGCAAAGGGCAAAAACGCTTATGAGACACTTAATTCTTCTGGTATTCAAGGACTAACTTTAAGCATAAAAGAATTAAAGCAAAGAATTAAAGAAGCTAAAACGAATCAAAAAGAATTGGTTTCAAGCTTTACAAATATTGATTCTGGAACTGATGCACAAAAACAAGCTAAGGTTCTTGAGATAGCTACTAATCTAAAGGCACAGTTTGTAGCAGCAGGAATGAGTGCACAAGAAGCAACAAATAAAATATACGCAATAATTTCTGCATCAGATAAAGCAGATATGGCTTTTAGCGCAATATCAAGTGCTGGGTTTAGAGGTATTACAGATGAGGCTTCAGCTGCAAACGCTATGATAACAAAGCTTGGAGAGAATATGAATACTCTTGGAGCAGAAGATCTTGGATCAGCAATATCAAATGTAGCTGCTGCTCTAGATGCAAACTTAAATAAAATAAGACAAACAAAAGATGAAAATGGAAAGATTATAACAGAGCAAGAAGCTATGTCTAAAATTTTAGACGATATAAATAAAAAAGAAGGATCTAAAACAAAGATAACAATAGCTCAGCTCAATGCTTTAGAAAAAACTCATCCAGAACTAGCTAAGATACTTAACACTGGAGATGATGTTGCTGGTATGTATGCAAAATGGAGATTAACTTTAGCTGGCGTAAATATGGATTTAAGCAAAATAAGTTCTGAGCAAGCACAACAGATGGCAAAATTTAATGCAGCTTTAGATACAGCTATAGCAAAATCTGAGGCAGCATCAACAGGAAGCGGCATAGCATTTAAATCTCAAAACTCTATAAAGGCTTTGCAGAAGCAAATTGCAGCTGGAGGACAACAGGCAGCGATTGCATCGCAAAAAACACAAGAGCAAATTAACAAAGAAATTAAGTTGATAGATAAGAAGATTCAAAAAATTAATGAAGAGGCGGAAGCACGTAAGAAAGCACTTGACGCACAGCAGAATAAAGAAAACCTTGCACTTGAGATTCAAAAAGCTCAAATGGAGTATGCTGATAAATTGGCTGCTGGAGATATGGCAGGCGCAGCACAGGCACAGCTTAAGATTAAGCAATTAGTTAATGAAAGAGAAAGCCAAAAAGCAATTGATGCTATTGAAGAAAATAGAGCTAAGCGTGAAAAAGCATTAATTGCACAAAGAGAAAAACTTCAAGCTCAATCAGAGAAGGCATCAGCTAATCTTGCCTCAGCTCAAAATAATGCTGCTCTTTCTACAACAAGAATGAATAAAATTGATCAATACCAAAACGAGTATCAAAGATTAGTAAAAGAGCAAGCAGCAATTAACTTAGTTTTAAAGAATGACCCATCCAACAAAAAAGCGCTTAAGGATCAGCAGGAACTTGTAAGAGGCCCACTAGGAGATCTTGCAAAACAAATTGGTGCTGATGTAAAAGGCTCAGACAAGGTTTTGTCTACAGAGCTAAAGAAAATATTTGGCGGAAAGCTAATTGATGAAAGCGGAAACTCTCTATCTGGAAAGGTTATGCCTTCTACACATCCAAAGGGTGTAGCTACATATAAAGCTGGTTCCGCAGACTCAGCTTTGAGTCAAGATGCGACGAATGCTCTTGCAGGAGCTAAAGCAATAACTGGTGGTAAGACACTTGCAGACGTATACAATGTAATATTAACTGGTCAAGCAAAGGGACGTGTTGTTGATGTAACAAACGTTGGGTCTGCTGCATATAATGGAAGAACATGGGGAGAAACTTATAAAGGCAATAAGGCAATAAATAAAGCCAGCTTCTTTGACACGTTTTCAAATAAAACTACTTATGAGACTCTTATCCGTGAGAATGGACTTAAAAAGGGAGACTCCTTTATACTTAATGGAGTTAAGTATAATGTAAAGGGCCCAAGTTCTATAGTAAGAGACGGGTCATACAATGCCCCAGCAAAAGCCCTGGGAGGAAGATTCTCTGCTGGACAAACAATCACTATTAATGATAGAATTAATTCATTAGGAACACAATACGAAGGTATTAAGTTTGATAGATCTGGAGTCGTTTATCCAAATGCAGACACTATGCCTAAATTTAATGTTCCAAGCTCTTCATATAATGTAAATGGCGGTATGCAGTCTGGTTCAGCTGGATCACAAAACATTTACATAACAGTAAATCCTTCACAGGGAATGGACGAGAAGGCCCTTGCGAATATGGTTATATCAAAGCTTAAGACAGCTTCTACTAATATTAAATCTAAAACTGGAGAACCAATTATTATAGGAGGAAGAGCTTAATGGCACATCAAGTCTATTTACCAGTAGGGTCTATCCTATATTTAAATTCTACCTTAAAGCTTTCTGAGCATAACAGGCAACCAGTTTCAATTTCAAAAACTCGTATTGAAAAACAACAGAGAATGTCTAATGGAACAATGCGTAAGTTTTTTGTGGCGGATAAAGAAAGCATTTCAGTATCATGGAATATGCTTCCATCATTTTCTACAATGACAGTAGATGGTGGGTATGGAGCCCTAGACCTAAGATCTTTTTATGATGGAGCAGCCGCAAAAGCTTCAGGAGCATTATCTGGACGATCATCATTTGATGTAACTATATCTTACGGCGGAACAAGTAAGACTATGGAAATGGTATTTACCTCATTCTCGCTTGAAGTAGTAAAGCGAAATGTAAAGGGAGTTATTACAGATACCCCACAGGAATTCTGGAATTTATCAATTAACCTGGAAGAAGTATAATGATTACATCTATACCATCATCCAATAATACAATAGTTCAAAATTTATTTAAGCAGCAGGCTTCAGTTCAAATAAACGCTGGCTGCACAATAGAATATAACATGAACTCAATGCTAGATAATATTACTGTTTCATACGCATCGTCCCTTGAACAATATTATACAAAAACAAGTACTGGTGGAACAAATACATACAAAAAGCTTTTCCCAGTTGATTCAATTATTAAGCCATTTAGACCGCTTTACTCTGGCGTTAAGTATTTAATTTACACAACAAATATGACTGACACTCCAAATGGAAGTTTTTATTCTCCAAGAACATTAGTCTATCCAAGAGCTACATCACCACAAACAGACGGATATGAGTCAGCAGCAAAAACACTTTACCCTAGAGTATATTACCCTGGAGCAACTACAGCTTACAAGTATTGGGTTACTCCTATCAATCAGTCTGCAGACCTTACAGTAACATATTCTGTATCAACTGCTACAGTAATTGAAGCTTCTTCTTCTGGATCACAAGTTACGTATAAAACACTAAACAATCATGGATTTAGTTCTGGCCAAAAAGTAAGCATTACAGGATTATCAACATCTTCCTTTAACCTGTCTAATGTTAATATTGCCTCAACCCCTTCACCAGATTCATTTGTCGTAAATAATACTTCCACTGGCGCATGGGCAAGATCTCAATCTGCCACCGCCACTTTGGCTACAGCATCTAAACCAGCTGTATCAAATAAAATAGTAGCAAGATTTGAAAAGACTCACGTGTTGCCAAGCAACTATACAATGACTATAAATTATTCTGACAATACTAATTCTGTAATTGGGCCAGTTGCAGTCCCGTCATCTGGAGAAATAGTGCTTTTCTATAATGGAACCACTTGGTCAGATACAGAGCCTTCTTCATACTCAACTCCAAAACTAATAAAATCAATAAGGCTTCAAGCAACAAATCCAGGCGGGGGTAAAGCAATAGGTATAATAGAGCTATCTGCTAGATGGATAAAGGACATTAGTTCAGATATAGTAGTAATAAACATTCAAAAAGAATCTTCGGATAGCTCAGAAGACATTTTGCCAGTAGGTAAAATTACAGCTAATAATATTAACTTAGATTTAATTAAATATAATGAAGTAGAACTAGAGTATTTGTCATACAATAGAGCAAATACATTTGATATCAATAAAACCTATATGGTAAAAAATGCAGAGCTAAAGCCATACTTTAAGGTTTATCATTCCACTGGTAATTATGGAACAGCTGGATCTCTATACGACAAGGTTCCGCAAGGATATTACTACATTGATTCATGGAGTATTTCTGAAACAGGAGAAGTTTCAATTAATGCAATTGATGGTGCAAAGTATTTAATGGAGACAGTTGCACCAGATCAGATATCAGAGTCATTTCCAGTAACTGGAATAATAAGAAGACTGCTTGACTCTATTGGATTTACTAATTATGAAATAAGAACAGCGACATCAGATAAATCAGTACCTATGATTAATTTTTGGTGGACAGATGGGTCAAAAACTGTATGGCAGGCTTTACAGGAGCTTTGCAGAGATATACAGATGAATGCATTTTTTGATGAGAATAACATACTACAGTTCTATAGTAGAGACTATATGTATAGCAAGATAGGGACAGACTGGTCATTCCAATATGAAAAAGATGGGGCAAACCTTCCTAATATAGTTTCGTTTGATAAGCAAGAGATACCTTCTGCAAATCAAGTTAAAATATTATGGCAAAGTCAATTAACTTCAAATTACGCTGGAAACTCAACTGATTTATGGACAGACGAAGTGTACTATTTAAGCGCAGGTGCTTTAAGAAATAATATTGCAGCTGATACATCCCCAGAAAACACAGTTCTTGCAATAGATATTGAAGCTTTAGATCAATATAGTCCTACAGCAGTTCTTTACAGCTATGCTGGGTACTTATTAATAGACTCAGAAATTATAGAATATGATGCTATTGAGTATCAGTATACTCCAATTGGATCAACTACAGCTCAAATTGTTTGGGTTGAATCCGCATCTGATGTAAATAAATATAGATATTTATCAAGACCAGGGTATGCAGATGTAAAAAAGCCACAAGAGAGTGCTTACTTTAGACCAACTGGAAAGTATAGGGTAAAGAAAAGAGGAGCACTTGGAACTATTCCAGCTGCACATACATCTTCAGCGCTAGCATCTTTATCTAATTGGAGTCAAAGAAAGGTGGTGTGGGAATAATGGGTGCTTATTTTGATAGATCAGAGTACGTTTCTTCTACTGTAAACATTAATCAAATACCAGAAATTGTTTCTTCAACAACAACAAGTGTTCAGTTTAATATATCCACACTTGCAATGACAACTGTTCCAACAAAATACACTGCAACATATTATGAATTAAATTCATCTGGAGCCATGGTGTTAGGAACAGTTATTTCAGCAGACTATATATCTAGCCCATTTACTATAACTGGACTAAAACCTGGGACACAATATCAAATTATTGTTAAGGCTTACGATGGATCTTCATACGGAAATACTGTTACTAGAAATTTTGGAACTCCAATAGAATATAATATAGCTGGATACACTGGGGTTTCTTTAGATCCAACAAAAGCAGCAGCGGCAAAGTCATTTCTTCGTATGGTTAATAATACAAGCAACCCTAAAGAATACTCCGTAGCGTACAGATCATTTGATGCAATTACATTGCCTACAGTTCAAACAGTTACAGTAGGAACAACGACATCAACATATCAAGAATACTCAACCAGCTACTACGCATTTGGCACAAAAATGTATTTAAATGCTGTAATCGATAGGACTAAGCAGTCGTCTGGGTTTGGTTTTTTTGTTAATAATAATGGAAATGACGGATACTATGTAATGATTGATAGCACTGAAAGTGCTGGTTCTGAAAATCAAAAAGAAGTCAGAATATGTAAAGTTCGTGGCGGAGACATAAGAGTCTTGGGAGATACTCAAAAAAATACAATAAGCACACTTAATGGAGTTTATGGCGGTAAAGAATACAACATTGATATAAAGGTGTGGGTAAATCTTTCTTCTATTAAAATAGACGCCTATATAAATGGATTTAAAATTTCTGCAGTAGATTCCAATGGAACGTATAAGGATGAAGACGGAAAAGATATATTAAACAAAGTAATCGCCCCAACAAAAACAATAGCAGTAGTGTGTAAGTATGGAGAATCGATATTCGATTACGTTTATGGAACCGACATATTAAAGGCAATGTATGATAATTCTCAGTTTGTGGATAACATGTACAACGGATCTTTTTCAAACGATTTGCTAAATGTAGCATACGGAGAAGTAGTGTATGACCCAGGATCAGATGCGGACAATCAGGGTAAGCCATCCGCCTTGGACGAGTTTGGAACATCTGTTCGTGAAATTAGAAAAGTATCTCTTAGATATAACAGCGCTCCAGCATATCCAATAAAATTTTCAACTGGCTTAAATAAGAGCGCAAAGATACTTGGCTCCAAGTTAAGTAATTTTGGAGGAGAGACATACGTTTTAAATAATAGCTCTGCTTTAACCCCATTAAACGATGAGCAGTCTGCAACATTTTATTTATATGGAGATACAATTTCTTCATCTGGAACCCTGGAATATAAGACTGACAATCTTTCAGAATATATAAATCAGGAGCCAGTGATATTTGAATCTCAATGGTTGCAGAATTTATCAGATGTTCAGTCTCTTGGAGATTGGATTAAAAAGAATGTTGTAAATAAAGGAAAGCTTGTTACAATGTCTGTGTTTGGAAATCCATTTTTATCAGTCGGAGATATAATAAGCATAAAATATACCTACCAAGGGCTTGACGGAACACAAAAATTTATAATTACAAGCGTCAGACATTCATTTAGCGTAGGAGTAGATACGGAGATTATTTGTCGCACATTGTAGTGACAAATGATATAATAATAAAATGGTCATACAGGATAACGACAGAATAGATAGGAAAAGCGTAACTCAAGGCGCACCTATCGTCCTTCCTTCTGAATCAGCAGATTTTGTTTTTTTAAGAAAAGATGTAGCCCTTGTAGTCGATGAAGGCAGAGCCTTAAATTTAGAATCAGGTGCTGGAGTAGGTGGAGAAGGTGGATTCGGAGGAAGCGGAGCAAATCCAGATCCAAATCCATCTCCATTTATAACAGATGTTCCTCAGCTTACGGATATAGAAAATATAACATATGTCCAGTATTATGATACATTTAATTCAATTAGAATTAAAGCAATAATTAAGGTAAGAAACTCAAGCAAAAACAAAGCAAGCGTTTTGGGAGTTGACGCTAGAAATGAGCCTTCTGGATTTGTTGCTTCTCAGGCTCCATCTGGATTTATTACTCCTTCTCCTAGCGTACCTTCAGTTGTATTTGATAGAACTGGAACAGCTATTGCGTGGGGATGGAATAATGTAACTGGACTAGGGTCGTATTCTTCAATATCTTATGAATGGATTATAAGCTCATCAAGTGGATCTTCTGCGTCTGCTTTAGATTCTGGATCAAAGTCTTATTCCACATCTGGAACATTTGCAGTAGGAAATAGTGGGGTTTCAAAAACATATAGAGTAAGTTCTGCTGAAGGAGATACTCCAGCTACATCATCTTTTAGATGGCTTAGAGTAAGAGCTGTAATTACTGGAACCGATGGAAAGACATACTACTCAGCATTTTCAAACCCAATTTAAGGAGAATCATGTTAAAAGGAACATATATATATTACGAAGACGGTAAAGAAATATACCGATCATCAAATGTCATTACAAAATTTGGGAAAAGATTCTTAACTGATTTCTTGGCTGGTAGAGCGGCTTTTGACTCTAAGTCTATGGCGTTTGGAATAGACTCTGTTGCTGCAACAGACACAGATACTAGACTAGGATTTGAATTTTACAGATCACCAGTTTCTTTTGGAAGCACTGATATTCAAACCTCAAATGGTACATCAACATATGCCGTTATTTATAAGGCAACAATTCCTCAAGATGTGGCTGGAACAATAACAGAGGTTGGCTTATATCCACAGTATAAGCAGTCTCTAACATCGTTTGACAGTAAGTTTTTAAGCAATTTTGATAATCAATTAGACTGGACTAATACACCAGTGATACTTGAGTCTAACGCAAAAGTTGGACAATATGTCTTAAATATGTCATCAAATGGTACAGCCTCAAAAGAATATAAGTCTTCTATACAGGTTATAGACTTGTCAGGCTACAGCGTAAATGATACAATTAGATTAGCTTATTATAAGAATGACGCTAACTTAAGTAATATTAAAATAAGGCTATATAGCTCTGATTTAGATTACTATGAAGTAACTGTTACTCCAACACCAGGGTCTGGTTATGAAATTTCAGAAGATATAAAATTGAATAATTTATTTTTAAACGCTAGCACTTTAAATGTAGACTCAGGTAATATTAATAAAATAGGTATTGTTGTAACTCCGATAACTGGAGAATCTACATCTGTAAGTATGGACGGATTAAGAATTAATGACGAGGATACGTTTGACCCTAACTTTGGCTTAATAAGTAGATCAATTCTTTCAACGCCTTTAGTAAAGTTGTCTGGAAGACAAGTTGATGTAGAATACAGATTGGATTTAGGATTCTAAAATGGCATATGAGGATCTAGATGACTATAGCGTAGGAGCTGCTGGCAGCGATACGTTTGATATTGTCATTCCAGATCTCAATCCTTCTTCTAACTACCCAATACAATTTAGATGGAAATTTTCAAATGGATTATATAGCGATTGGTCTGTATCAAAAGTACTAAATACTCCACAAATTGCTCGTCCAGAAGCTACAAATATAGTAGCGGCATGGGTAGGAACTAACCTTGAAATATCATGGGAGGCTCCTAATTTAGCAAACGGATTCGTAATATACTTAACTTCAGGATCTGTAACAGTTCCGTTTTCTTATACTTTAGATAAAACAAAAACTGCACAAAAAGCAATAGTGTCAGCTCAATCCATAATGGACTCATTTGGAGGAAATTTCCAAACAACATTTTCTGGATTACTAAAAACCATATACATAGATCAATCAACTTCTGGATCAGCTTTTGCTATACCTCCATACTTGGACTCAATATCTGGTGCAGATATCCCAGACGCAGACTGGTCAGTACTAGCAATAGCAAATGGGTACACCGTGTCATGGATTGGAGCATTAGTTTCTGGACCAACATATAGACAAACAGAAGTTTATAAGTCTAGCACTTCAAATGGAACCTACGAACTAGTTTATTCTGGCAAGGGGCCAGCCATTATAACTGTTGACAATTTATCAACAAACTATATAAAAATAAAACATGTTTCTATTAGTTCATTAAAATCAAATTTTTCTAATGTAAAGCAAGCTGTTCCGTACGACCCAGTAACATTTGATGACACTCCACCAGATAACGATG
>JACCDW010687930.1_pt1 | contig 15357 bp, 16 predicted proteins | sample 7449781 | NCBI WGS metagenome assembly JACCDW01 (sample SAMN15323449, study PRJNA562643) | freshwater metagenome | isolation source: river surface water | place: USA:Blue River Watershed | collected 2017-08-18
CAGGGCATCGAAGGCCTGGTGCACGTGTCCGAGATGGACTGGACCAACAAGAACGTGGCTCCGAGCAAGGTTGTCCAGCTGGGCGACGAAGTCGAAGTCATGGTTCTGGAAATCGACGAAGAGCGTCGCCGTATCTCGCTGGGCATGAAGCAGTGCAAGGCGAACCCGTGGGACGATTTCGCGATGTCGCACAAGAAGGGCGACAAGGTCAAGGGCGCGATCAAGTCGATCACCGACTTCGGCGTGTTCATCGGCCTGGCTGGCAACATCGACGGCCTGGTGCACCTGTCCGACCTGTCGTGGACCGAGCCGGGCGAAGAGGCCGTGCGCAAGTTCAAGAAGGGCGACGAGCTGGAAGCCATCGTGCTGGCCATCGATGTGGAGCGCGAGCGCGTTTCGCTGGGCGTCAAGCAGATGGAAGGCGACCCGTTCAACAACTACACCACGATGAACGACAAGGGCGCACTGGTCCACGGCACCGTCAAGTCGGTGGAGCCGAAGGGCGCCGTGATCGCGCTGACCGATGAAGTCGAAGGCTACCTGCGCGCTTCCGAAATCTCCCGCGATCGCGTGGAAGATGCCGGTACGCACCTGAAGGTTGGCGACAAAGTCGAAGCGATGATCATCAACATCGATCGCAAGTCGCGCGGCATCCAGCTGTCGATCAAGGCGAAAGACAATGCCGAGACCCAGGAGGCGATGCAGAAGATGTCGGCGGATTCCGCTGCCGCTTCGGGCACCACCAGCCTCGGCGCACTGCTCAAGGCCAAGCTCGATAACAAAGGCTGATCCGGGCATTACTGATGACCAAGTCGGAGCTGATTGCCCGTCTGGCCGAGCGTTATCCGCAACTGGTAGCAAAGGATGCGGATTTCGCGGTCAAGACCCTGCTCGACGCGATGACCGATGCACTGGCCGCTGGCCAGCGCATCGAGATTCGTGGTTTCGGCAGCTTCGGGCTGAACAGCAGGCCGCCTCGCATGGGTCGCAACCCCAAGTCCGGCGAGACAGTGATGGTGCCCGAGAAGCGGGTACCCCACTTCAAGCCGGGCAAGGAATTGCGCGAGCGGGTGGATGCGATGGTCGGGCAACCGATCCTCGACGACTGACGTTCAGCAGTCCGGTAACTCATGAAAACGGCATTCTTCGGAATGCCGTTTTTTTTCGGCTATTTCTTTTCGCGTACAATTTCGACCACGCCATGCCAAGGCCGAACGTCCCGTTCAGCTAGCCGGTTTTCTGGTGTCTTTGCCGCCCCTATGAAGCTCCTGGTCCGCTTGATCGCTTTTGCGCTGTTTGTTGTGTTCTTCGGCTTTGCGCTGAAGAACACCGACGAAGTCGTGCTGCATTTCTTCTGGAATTACCAGGCGCGTTCCCCGCTGATCCTGTTGCTGCTGGCCTTCCTGATCTTTGGCACCGTGATGGGCGTACTGGCCATGACCGGTACCGTGCTGCGTCACCGGCGCGAACTGTCGCGCGCCCGCAAGGAGCTCGACCAGTTGAAGGCCAATGCCGCCGAACAGGCCGCTGCGCGCACGCAGGCCCCCACCCCCGATACCCTGATCGAACAGATCGGTTTGTGACCGAAAGGCACCCTGATGGAATTTGAAACCTGGTGGCTGCTCGGCATACCGTTCTTCTTTGCGCTGGGCTGGATTGCTGCGCGTGTGGATATCCGCGCCGTGGTCGCCGAGTCGCGTAACCTGCCGCGCAGCTACTACAAGGGCCTGAACCAGCTGCTGGACGAGAACCCGGACAAGGCGATCGACACCTTCGTCGAGATCGCGCGCCTCGACCCCGAGACCGCCGAATTGCATTTTGCGCTCGGCAAGCTGTTCCGCCAGCGCGGCGACATCGAGCGCGCGGTGCGCGTGCACCAGAACCTGCTGGCGCGTGCCGACCTGTCGCCGGAACTTGCCGGGCAGGCTCGCTATGAACTGGGCCAGGACTACCTGAAGGCCGGCCTGCTGGACCGTGCCGAAGAAACTTTCAATGCACTGGCGGGCACGCCGTATGCGGCGCAGGCCAGTCGCGCGCTGCTCGAGATCTACCAGCGCGAAAAGGAATGGAAGCGCGCCATCGATGCCGCGCAGGCGCTGCAAGCCTCGGGCGCGGGCGCTTACCAGAAAGAGATCGCGCAATTCCATTGCGAACTGGCGCAGGACGAATTGGTGCATGCCGGTCCCGATGCGGCGCTGGCCACGCTGGAGAAAGCACTGCAGTTTGACCGCAGCAATGTGCGTGCCACGATCCTGTCCGGCGATGCCCTGCTGGCCAAGGGTGACATCGAAGGCGCATTGCGCACCTGGCGTCGCGTCGAGCAGCAGAGCGCGCCGCATGTGGCACTGGTGGCGCCGCGCCTGATGAAGGGCTACAAGGACGTCGGCCGCGCGCGCGAAGGCGTGAATCTGCTGCAAGGCTACCTGGCCGAAGCGCCATCGATCGACTTGCTGGAAGTCGTGTTCAAGGCCGTGGTCGAACTCGATGGCCCGGATGCGGCAAATCAATTGGTGAGCGATGAACTGCGCCGCACGCCGACCCTGTTGGGCCTCGACAAACTGATCGAGGCACGGCTCATGTACTCTCCGCCCGAGCGGTTGGCCGAACTGTCGATGGTGAAGAGCCTCGTCGGCGGCTATGCGCAAAAGCTGGCGCGCTACCAGTGCAGTCATTGTGGCTTCAAGGCCAAGCAGTTCTACTGGCAGTGCCCCGGCTGCAGCCAGTGGGAAAGCTATGCGCCGCGCCGCACCGAAGAACTCTCCGTAATGAACCAGGGCTGATCGGGCCGCTGCCCGCATTCCCGCTGCCCTGAACAGGGTAGGGGGAATGGTCATCGCTACGACATCGCAGGCATCCGCACCCGCGTCAGCTCCCAAAGCAGCTCCTGATTCAGCTTCCAGTTCAGCTCCTGATTCGGCTCCCAATTCAGCTTCCAATTCAGCTTCCAATTCAGCTTCCAATTCAGCTTCCACACGCGCTTCAACGCACGCCTCAAGGTCCGCATCCACGTCCGCATCCACGTCCGCATCCACGTCCGCATCCACGTCCGCATCCACGTCCGCATCCACGTCCGCATCCACGTCCGCATCCACGTCCGCTTCTGCGACGACGTCTACGTCTACGTCCGCTTCCGCATCCGCTTCCGGCGCGTCCGTATCCACCTTGTCGGCCACCGGCTTGCCGCCGGCATCGCTGGCCGCGCTACTGTCTGACACCCGGGTACTGGTGGCTGGCGACGTGATGCTGGACCGCTACTGGTTTGGCGACGTGCAGCGTATCTCGCCTGAAGCGCCCGTGCCGGTCGTGCAGGTACTGCGTAGCGACGACCGGCTGGGCGGCGCCGGCAATGTCGCGCGCAATATCGCAGCGCTTGGTGCGCGTGCAAGCCTGCTGGGGCGCGTGGGCATCGATGAGGCGGGGCAGCGCGTGCATGCCTTGCTGGTTGAGGCCAGGATCAGCGACTTGCTGAGCGATAGTGCGGTGCTGCCGACCATCGTCAAGTTGCGCGTGCTCGGCCGGCAGCAGCAATTGCTGCGCATCGACTTCGATCCCGATCGTATCGCCGAAGCATCGCATGGCGGCCTGTCCGCTTGCGAGGCATTGCGCAGTCATCACGTGTTGCTGGTGTCCGACTATGCGAAGGGCTCATTGGCCGATGTACCTGCGCTGATCGCGGACGCGCGTGACATCGGATTACCCGTGTTGGTCGATCCCAAGGGCGACGACTTCACGATCTATGCCGGCGCGACGCTGATGACGCCTAACCGCGGTGAATTGCAGCGCGTGGTGGGACGCTGGCATGACGAAGCGGACTTGCATCTGCGGGCACAAGCCTTGCGCCAGTCGCTTCGGATCGATGCCTTGCTGCTGACCCGCTCGGAAGAAGGCATGAGCCTGTTCGATGAGGATGGTGTCCGGCACTTTGCCGCGCAGGCACGCGAAGTGTTCGATGTCTCCGGTGCTGGTGACACGGTCATCGCCGTGATCGCGGCCCTGCTGGCGGCCGGCGTCGCACTGGATGCTGCAGTCGCTGTCGCCAACCATGCAGCGGGTCTGGCCGTCAGCAAGCTGGGAACGGCCGTGGTGAGTTTCGACGAATTGTTTGGCTGATGGTTTGAATACGCTTGAATGCGTTTGAATGGATTTGAATAGGTTTGAATTGTCTGGCTAACGGCAGACAGATCGGTCAACGATTTGATTTCTGCCTTATGCAAACTAATCATGATTTGTTGACGTAACAAAGGCAGCAACTTCCCGTTAAATGCGAGGACCTTGTTTTTTCCCACGCAAAGGAGGTTCGCCATGATGAAGAAAACGCTGCTGATGTTTGCCGGCCTGTGCTTCGCCGCCAGTACCGCCCTCGCTGCCGTCGAAGTGAACACGGCTGACCAGCCCGCGCTCGACAGCATCGCCGGTGTCGGCCCGACGACGTCGAAGGCCATCATCGACGAGCGCGACAAGCACGGCAATTACAAGGACTGGAGCGACCTCGAGCGCCGGGTCAAAGGCATAGGCGAGCGCAATGCGGTCAAGCTATCGGCTGCGGGTCTGGTCGTGAACGGCCAAGCGCGCACGGCAGGCTCGCCCGCTGCGATGGGCAAGACGCGCATGGACAAAGGCGACAAGACTGACCGGATGGACAAGGCCGACAAGGTCGAGAAAGTCGAGCGCATGGAAAAGGCGGACAAGGCCGGCAAGATGGACAAGGCCGACAAGCCCGGCAAGTCACCTGAAGTCATGAAGGCCAGTGACAACCTGAAGTAAGCCTCACCCGCCGGGCAGCGCAGCAGGCGATGCTGCCCGCTTGCCCGGCGCCACCCGGTCCTCTCAACCCGAGTCCGCCACTGCGGATAGAATGATGGTTTGCCCAATTCCAAGCAGACTGTCATGCACTTCCATTCGATCGAGGACCTCGTCGGCAATACCCCGCTGGTGCAGCTCAAGCGCATTCCCGGTGAAGATGCAGCGCGCCGCAACAACATCATTCTCGGCAAGATGGAGGGCAACAACCCGGCCGGTTCCGTGAAGGACAGGCCAGCCCTGGCAATGATCCGCGGTGCCGAAGAGCGCGGCGAGATCAAGCCCGGCGACACGCTGATCGAGGCCACCAGCGGCAACACCGGCATTGCGCTGGCGATGGCCGCAGCCATGCGTGGCTACAAGATGATCCTGCTGATGCCCGAGAACCTCAGCCTCGAGCGTCGCCAGAGTATGGCGGCCTATGGCGCCGAGATCATCCTCACGCCCAAGACCGGCGGCATGGAATATGCGCGCGACCTCGCCGACCAGATGCAGAAGGAAGGCAAGGGCATCATCCTCGACCAGTTCGCCAATCCCGACAATCCGCGCGCGCATTACGAAGCGACGGGCCCGGAAATCTGGCGCGACACCGAAGGCCGCGTGACGCACTTCGTCAGCGCGATGGGCACCACCGGCACCATCATGGGCGTGTCGAAATACCTGAAGGAACAGAATCCGAACATCCAGATCATCGGCGCGCAACCCGAGGAAGGTTCGCAGATTCCCGGCATCCGCAAATGGCCGGAAGCTTACCTGCCGAAGATCTTCGATCGCAGCCGTGTCGACCAGGTCGAGAATGTCAGCCAGTCGGCAGCCGAACAGATGGCGCGCCGCATGGCGGTGGAAGAAGGCATCTTTGCCGGCATCTCGGCGGCCGGCGCCTGTGAAGTCGCGTTGAGGATTTCGCAGACCACGGAGAATGCCGTGATCGTCTTCATCATTTGCGATCGCGGCGATCGCTATCTGTCGACCGGCGTCTTCCCGGCCTGAGGTCTGCTGGCGTCAGCCAGCGAGGAGCCGGTATCTCCTGCGATACCCATCCTGCGGTATCTCCCTGCTGCCCGGCTTGTGGCCCGGCAGCAGGTCACTGCTGTCATCAAGTCTGAGGTCGAGACGAAGGACCAGACTGACCAGGGTCATCCGGGGGTAGGGAACCCGGACTGCATCTGTACCGTATCAGTTGCCCTGCATCTTGGGCTTGAACTGCTTGTCACTGATCCTGAATTTTTCCCGTCGATCACCCATCAGGATGCGAAGTTCGCGAATGCTCAGGTCGCTGACTTCATGCATGCGAATCAGCAGCGAAGCACCGACCGGCAGCCGGCGGTGTCGAATCTTGCTGATCACTGGCGGAGCCACTTCCAGCGCCCGCGACAGCGCCGCATCATTCTTCAGGTGCAGCTTTTCGATCAGCGAGTCGAGCAGGTTGTTGGGATCGTACGCAACCTGATCTGACAGCCGATTGCTGTTGTGATTTTCGAACTGAGTTGTCATGTGAATGTTCATTCCCACACAAATGTTGAGTCAAACGCGCCGGATGGTGCGCGGCAAGACAACACACGCTGTACTCACCCCTTGCTCCCTTCCAAACCAGGCCCGCACAGGCTCGAATTATTTTGTTTTTGCCAATGAAATTTTATGTATTGTTAGCAATAAAGTAAAATAATTTTTAAATCAACAACGCCGGGGCCCGCGCCATCCTGACCAGCGAAACATGAAACAAGTCCATGATTCATAACGGTTTGGCCTGCATTGCCCTAGGAAAGCTCCTCGAATTGGCAGTGCAATTGTTAAATCCATTCCGGTCTATTTTCTCTATTGCAATTTTATTGTAGTAATTCCAGCAACTTCTCGCCTTGAGAATTCGCAATGCTCATGGTCAATGTTTGCCGACCGAGAAATTGCCCACCTTGTATCCGACGAAAGCAGGCGAAAAAGGTTTCGCCGCAGGATGGGTTGCGGCGGGGGTAATCGCGGCGACAGGCGCGGCGACCGGCGCGGGGATAGGTGCGGGGACAGGTGCGGGGACAGGTGCGGGGATAGGCGCGGGGACGGGAGCGCGGACGGCTCCGGGACAACCCGAGGATTGCTCGGGTAAGCCGCAGTAGCAGCGGCCTCAGCCGCGCGCGGCTTTGGCGCGGATGCGTTGCTGCAGCGCTTGCCAGCCAGGCTCGCCGAGCTTGCGCAGGGTCGCGAGGTTGCGCTCGACGATGTCACCACTGTCGGGCATCGCGGCGATCGCCTTGTCGAGGCTCTCTTCGCGCAGCAGGTGCAACATCGGGAAAGGCGAGCGGTTGGTGTGGTTCGTGATGTCGTCCGCATCGACCCCGCCAAAACGGTAGTCCGGATGGAAGCTGGCGATCTGGATGACGCCGGCCAGCCCGCTGTCTTCCAGCAGTTCATCGGCCACCGACAGGAAGTCGTTGAAGTCGAGGAAATCCCGCAGTACCCAGGGGTGGATCAGCAAGCTGGTGTCGGTGGTCGCCGCCGGCGTGTCGAGCAGCGATTGCAGCGCCTGTGCCAGTTCTTCCAGCAAGGCTTCCGGCGAGCGAGCGTGGCTGACTTTCCAGTCGATCTGCCCGCGCTTGTGGACCGCGTTGGCGAACGGGCACAGGTTCAATCCGATCACGGCTTCTTCCAGCCAGCTTTTGCTGAGCGCGACGATCGTGTCATCGTCGAGCTGATCGTCCCGGATGCCGTGCCAGCCTGCCTGCATTGCTGCGTTGTCCTGCGATTTGCCGTCATTCATGCTGCACACTCATCTGCAATTGTTCTGCGCATTTTTTGTGGATCGCTTCGTGATTATTTTGCGCGCTGCTGGCTCACGGCCTGCCCGAGGTCGATCACGGCCATCGCATAGAAGAAGCTGCGGTTGTATTGCGTGATCGCATAGAAATTGGCGGTGCCTATCCAGTAGCGGGTCGGGCGCTCCCCATCCTGCAGGTCGACGAGGCCGTAAGGGATCGCATCGGGGACGGTGAGTGCGATATTGACGCCCGCTTCTTTCAGTTGGGCCAGTGTGTATTTCGCTTCCAGCCCCTGGCCGATCATGGCCGGCCAGCCGGCCTCCGCAGCAGGCGATACCGCAGCCGGATAAACCAGCGGCAAGCCGGTCTGCCAGCCGTGGTGGGACAGGAAGCTGGCGACACTGCCGATCGCATCGACGGGCGAATTGCGCAGGTCGATCTTGCCGTCGCCATCGAAGTCGACGGCGAACTTGCGTATGCTGCCCGGCATGAATTGCGGCCAGCCGATCGCGCCGGCGAACGAGCCATTCAGCGTGAACGGATCGAGATCGTTTTCGCGCGCGTACAGCAGCACCTGCCGCAATTCATTGCGGAAGTAGCTCTTGCGCGCATCGCGGTTGGGCGTGTCCGGATAGGCGAAGGCCAGCGTCGTCAGCGCATCGACGACGCGGAAGCGACCCACATCGCGGCCATAGAACGTCTCGACACCGATGATGCCGACAATGATGTCGGCCGGCACGCCGAATTCGGCCTCGGCCCGGCGCAATGCATCGTCGTGGCGGTTCCAGAAGGCGACACCGGCCTGCAGGCGCTGTGGCTCGATGAAGCGGTCGTGGTAGGCGGTCCAGTTCTTGGCCTTGCCAACCGGCGGTGGATTGATCAGCTTGACGACGGCATCGATGTAATGCGCGCGTCCGAATTGCGCGCGCAATTGCTCGCGGTCGAAGCCGTGCTCGTTGCTCATTTCATCGATGAATTCCGATACCGCGCGCCACTGGTTGAAGTTCGCGAATTCGATGTCATCGTCATTGGCGGTCGCCCGTGCCCGCGCGCCAGGCTTGCCACCCTTGACCTTGGTAGCCCGCACGGCAGCCGACTTGCCCTTGCCCGCAGCCCTGGCCTTTGCAGTCGTCCCTTTGGTTTTGCCGGTCGTTTTCGTGCCGGCCTGCTTCTTCGTCGCGGTGCGCGCTGTGCCCGTGCCATCGGCAGCGAGGGCGGTGGCAGCGGGGAGGCAGAGCGTGGCACTCAGGACGAGCAGGAGCGGGGCTAGGGTGGCTTTCATGGGCTGCGGATGGGTAAGCGGGCAGGATGATCAGAAAGATGGGAAGGCGGGTATGGAGAGCCGGGCGGAAATCGGGGTTGCCACCAAAGCAGGCGCCATGGCAGCTGACAATGCAGCCATCGAGGCAAGAGCATCGAGGCAACCAATGAGGCGGCCGTCGCAGTCGCCTGCGTCGCTGTCTTCGCCACTGCAAAAAAGGCACGGCAAGCCGGTCTCGCCTAAGTCAGGCGCAAGTATAGAGCAAGCATCAGTAGGGCATAATAGTTCGCATGAGTACAGCAATCTTTTCCCATCCCGATTGCGGCAAGCATGAAATGGGCGACTGGCATCCCGAGTCGCCTGCGCGCCTGCAGGCAATCGAGGACCAGCTGATCGCCAGCGGGCTGGGGGCGCTGCTCGCGCGCCGCGATGCGCCGCTGGCCAGCACCGAACAGATTGCGCGTGTTCACCAGAGTTGCGCATTGGCTGCCGTCCGCGATGCCTTGCCCGGTCCCGGCGGTTATCACCCCATCGATGCCGACACCTTGCTGAATCAGCACAGCTGGCAGGCGGCGCTGCGCGCGGCCGGTGCCGCGGTCGCTGCCGTCGATGCGGTAATGGCTGGCGAATTCGACAATGCCTTCTGCGCGATCCGTCCGCCCGGTCATCATGCGCGACCGGCCAGCCCGATGGGCTTCTGCCTGTTCAACAATATCGCCATCGCAGCGCGCCATGCGCTCGATGCGCACGGGCTGGAGCGGGTGGCGATCGTGGATTTCGACGTACACCACGGGAACGGCACCGAGGAAGCCTTCAGCGGCGATGAACGCGTGCTGATGACAAGCTTTTTCCAGCATCCGCTGTATCCGTACAGCGGCGTGCATCCGATGGGCACGGCGCCCGCGAACATGATCAACATCCCGGTGCCATCGTATACGCGGGGCGAGGCGATCCGCGAGCTGGTGCAGTCGCACTGGCTGCCCGCGCTGCGTGCGCACCGCCCGCAGATGATCTTCATCTCGGCCGGTTTCGATGCGCACCGTGAGGACGACATCGCCAGCCTCGGGCTGGTCGAGGCCGACTATGCGTGGATCACCAGCCGCATCGTTGAAGTCGCTCATGAACACGCGCAAGGACGCATCGTCAGTTGCCTCGAAGGCGGCTACAACCTGTCGGCACTGGGCCGCAGCGTGATCGCGCATCTGCGCTCGCTGGCAGAGCTGAACTGAGCCCGCAAGCGCGGCTACCACAAGCAATCAGGAATTAAGCAAGCATGTCCATACAATGGTTCCCCGGCCACATGAACTCCGCCCGCAGGAAAGCGGCGGAATCCATGGAAAAGGTCGACATGGTGATCGAGGTGCTCGACGCACGCGTGCCGCTCGCCAGCAGCAACCCGATGATCGAGGCCTTGCGCCGCGCGCGCCAGCGTCCCTGCCTGAAGATCCTCAACAAGAGCGACCTGGCCGACCCGGCTGCGACCAAGGCCTGGCTCGCGTATTTCAGCAAGCAGCCGAATGTGCATGCAGTGGCGATCACGACCAAGAAGCCGGCCGAGGTCGCGAAGATCCCCGACCACTGCCTGAAGATCGCGCCTCATCGCGGCACGGCGCTGAAGCCCTTGCGCGTGATGATCATGGGCATACCAAACGTCGGCAAGTCCACGCTGATGAATGCGCTGCTCAAGAAGCGCGTGGCCAAGGTCGGCGACGAGCCGGCCGTGACCAAGACGCAGCAGCGGCTTTTCCTTGGCAATAACATCGTGCTGATCGATACCCCGGGCCTGATGTGGCCCAAGATCGAGCATCCGACCGATGGCCTGATGCTGGCAGCCAGCCACGCGATCGGCGTGAACGCGATCATCGAGGAAGAAGTCGCGACCTTCCTTGCCGAACAGCTGCTGCAGCATTACCCTGCGTTGCTGAAGGCGCGCTATGGCGTGGTGGCCGAAGGCGCGGACGGCGTTGGCGTGATCGAGGCGATTGCGGCCCGCCGTGGTTACCGGTTGAAGGGCGGCGATACCGACTTCGAGAAGGCCGCGCACACGCTGCTGCAGGATTACCGCAGCGGCGCGCTCGGGCGCATCAGCCTCGAGACGCCGGAGAGCCGGATCGCGCTGCTGGCCAGCTATGTGCCGCCGCCATCGCTGGGCGAGCCGCAGCCGCTGCCGGAAGTGGAAGACGACTGACTGGCACCGACAAGCACCGACAAGCATCGACAAGAACCGAACAACAAGCGGGAGACATGAGATGGCCGGGACGACAGATGTGAAGCCACAGGATGTACAGTCGAATGATGTGCAGCCCTACGTGATACGCGAAGACCGCGGCGGCGTGACCACGCTGACCCTCAATCGCGGCGACAAGTTCAACCCTTTGTCTGAAGAGATGATGGCGGCGCTGCAGGCCGAGGTGGCTGCAATCGCGAAGGATGACAGCGTGCGCGTAGTAGTGCTGGCGGCGCAGGGCAAGGCTTTTTGTGCCGGGCACGACCTGAAGCAGATGCGCGCATCGCCGTCGGCGGCTTACTACAAGAAGTTGTTCGAGCAATGCAGCAAGCTGATGCTGGCGATACAGCAGATGCCGCAGCCGGTGATTGCGCGTGTGCAGGGCATTGCCACTGCCGCGGGTTGCCAGCTGGTGGCGATGTGCGATCTGGCGGTGGCCGTCAGCGATGCGAAGTTTGCGGTGTCCGGCGTGAATTACGGCTTGTTCTGTTCGACGCCGTCAGTCGGCCTGTCGCGCAACATGGGCCGCAAGCAGGCGATGGAAATGCTGCTGACCGGTGAATTCATCGATGCCGCCACCGCCGTGCAACGCGGACTTATCAATCGCGCGGTGGCTGCCGATGCGCTGGATGCCGAAATCGCAAAGCTCACCGACAGCATCCTCGCCAAGCCTGCCGTCGCCATCGCAATGGGCAAGCAGCTGTTCTACCGCCAGGCCGAGATGGGCATCCATGCAGCCTATCAGCTGGCCGGCGAAACCATGGCCTGCAACATGATGGATGAGGCGGCGCTTGAGGGCGTGCAAGCCTTCATCGACAAGCGCAAACCCAGCTGGAAGCCTTGATACGCCGCCGGGTAGCGACGTGTGCGTAGTCACGCCAGGGTGTGCGTTTGGGTAGTGACGCTTGGGTGGATACGCCAGAGTCATCACTCGCGGGCAGTCACTGCTGGGGCGCCAGCAGATAACGGTCGATGAGCTCGAAACAGCCGGAGGATTCCATGTACGCCTCGACCTCGACCTTGTCGGTGACGATGAACTTTTGCCCGCGCGGGCCGATCACTTCGGCTTCGCCCATGGTCTTCGTGTCGTGGAAAGGGTCGGCATCGAACGCCTTGCGCATCGTGATTTCCAGTTCCAGCGAATAGCCGAGCCTGGCCTTGGTCACCGCATAACTCTTGGTGGGATTGGCTGTCGCGGACAGCACATTGGGGAAGGCGATCACCTTGTTGGTCTTCACGGCAGCATCGAGCATCGCGCGCCGGAACAGGCCTGATTCATCATACAGGCTGACCCCCTTGTACGTCTTCACGTCATGCAGGCCGAAATACGGGTGCTGGCACAGCTTGTAGATCGCGCTGTCGAGCACGGCAGAATAGGTCCCTATCATTTGCTGCAGCACGGGCTCGCCGTAATAGGCATCGGCCAGCGCCGCGCCATTCACGGCATTGAAGGTGCCGGTGCTGGAATTGACGTAATCCACCAGTGCCAGCAGTTCGCCTTCGGTCAGCAGCAGCGACGGCGGGATGACGTTCCAGGCCTTCGCATGCTCGACATGGGCACGGGTGGCGGTCAATCCCAGCTTCATCGCCACGCCGGGCAGCAGCACGGACAACAGGGCCGCCTGGCGCAGTTCCGGATTGGCTTTCCACGAGCACTGGAATTCGTTCATCAGATCGACCGCGTGCGCCGGGTGGATCTGGTTGAAAAATTCCCGCTCGATGGCTTCCGTGTCGCCACCCATTTTTCGCGTCACCAGTTTCAGGTCGTACTTGTGGGACAAGTGCACGACGGCATTGAGTGCGTAGCACAGGGCATGGCCTCCGGCCGCATTGCGGGCGTGCGGATCTTCGCGGATGTCGCCCATTCTTGGGATGTCTTCGTACTCTTTCTTCGACCAGTCAAAGACTTCGCTGTACAGCTTGGAGGTACGGATGTTGCGCAGCGCCTGAACCATGTTGGCTTCCTTGGGGAGCGCCTTGAGGGTTTGCTTGAGCTGGTCGATCGGGCGATCGGGGGTGTGGGAGCGGGTGGCACTCCGGGTCAGGCGGCGACGCCCGGTCTGGGTCTTGGAAATCGTCCTGAACATAACATCACCTCCGTTGCCATTGGTTAAGTTGTTCTGTTGATGAACTCCTGAACCTGATGGGTGGAGGTTTGCGATCAATGGTCGGAAGTCTTCGCATTCGACCTTTGATGCCTGTCAAACGCACAGGCGTAAAAAAAGCCCGCATCGCTGCGGGCTTTTTCGAACAGCTGGCGCTGCGGACGATTACATCATGCCGTCCATGCCGCCCATGCCACCCATACCGCCCATGCCGCCCATACCGCCAGCAGCCGGCTTGTCTTCGACCAGCTCAGCCACCATGCAGTCGGTGGTCAGCATCAGGCCGGCGATCGACGCTGCATTCTGCAGAGCCGAACGGGTGACCTTGGCCGGATCCAGCACGCCCATCTCGACCATGTCGCCATAGGTGCCGTTGGCTGCGTTGTAGCCGAAGTTGCCCTTGCCTTCGAGAACCTTGTTCACGACGACCGAAGCCTCTTCGCCGGCGTTGGTGACGATCATGCGCAGCGGCTCTTCGATCGCGCGCAGCACGATCTTGATGCCGGCGTCCTGGTCGGCGTTGTCGCCTTTCAGGTTCAGGTTCGAACGGGCACGCAGCAGGGCCACGCCGCCGCCGGCGACGATGCCTTCTTCGACGGCTGCACGGGTCGCGTGCAGGGCGTCTTCAACGCGGGCCTTCTTCTCTTTCATTTCGACTTCGGTGGCAGCGCCAACCTTGATCACGGCAACGCCGCCGGCCAGCTTGGCCACGCGCTCTTGCAGCTTCTCGCGGTCGTAGTCCGAGGTCGCTTCTTCGATCTGCACGCGGATCTGCTTGACGCGCGCTTCGATCGCAGCCGGCTGGCCTGCGCCGTCGATGACGGTGGTGTTTTCCTTGCCCACTTCGATGCGCTTGGCCTGGCCCAGGTCGTTCAGCGTGACCTTTTCCAGCGTCAGGCCGACTTCCTCGGCGATCACCTGGCCACCGGTCAGGATCGCGATGTCTTCCAGCATCGCCTTGCGACGGTCGCCGAAGCCCGGTGCCTTGACGGCGCAGGTCTTCAGGATGCCGCGGATGTTGTTGACCACCAGGGTCGCCAGCGCTTCGCCTTCGATGTCTTCGGCGATGATCAGTAGCGGACGGCCGGATTTGGCGACTTGCTCGAGCACCGGCAGCAGGTCACGGATGTTCGAGATCTTCTTGTCGCACAGCAGGATGAACGGGTTCTCCAGCAGTGCAACTTGCTTGTCCGGGTTATTGATGAAGTACGGCGACAGGTAGCCGCGGTCGAATTGCATACCTTCGACGATGTCCAGCTCGTCGTTCAGCGACTTGCCGTCTTCAACGGTGATGACGCCTTCCTTGCCGACTTTTTCCATCGCCTCGGCGATACGCTCGCCGATCGAGGTATCCGAGTTGGCCGAGATCGAACCGACCTGGGCGATCTCTTTCGAGGTGGTGCAGGGCTTGGCGTTCTTCTTCAGCTCTTCGACGGTCGCAGCGACAGCCTTGTCGATGCCGCGCTTGAGGTCCATCGGGTTCATGCCGGCGGCCACGTACTTCATGCCTTCGCGAACGATGGCTTGTGCCAGCACGGTCGCGGTGGTGGTGCCGTCACCGGCGTTGTCGGAGGTCTTGGAAGCGACTTCCTTGACCATCTGCGCGCCCATGTTCATCAGCTTGTCCTTGAGCTCGATCTCTTTCGCGACCGAGACGCCGTCCTTGGTGACGGTCGGCGCGCCGAACGAGCGCTCGAGAACAACGTTACGGCCTTTCGGGCCCAGGGTGACTTTGACTGCATTGGCGAGGATGTTGACGCCCTCGACCATCTTGGCGCGCGCGCTGTCGCCGAACACTACGTCTTTTGCTGCCATGTTGGATGCTCCTTATCTGAAATTCGGTAAGCCCGGGGGCGGATTACTTCTTCTCGACGATCGCCATCACGTCGTCTTCACGCATGACCAGCAGCTCTTCGCCGTCGACCTTCACGGTCTGGCCCGAGTACTTGCCGAAGAGGACGGTGTCGCCGACTTTCACGTCCAGCGGACGGGTCTTGCCATCGTCCAGGACCTTGCCGTTTCCGACCGCGAGGACTTCACCCTGTTCCGGCTTCTCGGTGGCGGCATCCGGCAGCACGATGCCCGAGGCGGTCTTGGTTTCTTTTTCCAGGCGCTTGACGACGATACGGTCGTGCAGAGGACGAAGCTTCATGAAAACTCCTTAAAAACAGTGGTTTATCTAATTAGATCGGCCATGTCGCCGGATTATTCCGACGC
>JACCDW011057608.1_pt1 | contig 15357 bp, 6 predicted proteins | sample 7449781 | NCBI WGS metagenome assembly JACCDW01 (sample SAMN15323449, study PRJNA562643) | freshwater metagenome | isolation source: river surface water | place: USA:Blue River Watershed | collected 2017-08-18
CTAATTTACCAAAGAATTTTATTTCGTTTGCATGTTCTCCTCCAATGATAGGTTTATACATATATTCATCTCCAATTACAAATATATCAGGTTTATATGTTTCTAAATGATTTCTCAAAGATTCATCACTATCAAATACTACAATTTTATCCACACCGTCTATTTGCATTAAATTAAAGATTCTTTGTCCTTCGGTGTGAAAAGGCCTACCGTCTCCTTTCATTTGTTTAATTCTTTTATCCGAATCAATACCTATCATTAAATCTCCTAAAGATTTTGCATAATCTATTAATTTAAAATGTCCATAATGTAGAACATCAAAACAACCATTTATCCAAACTTTTTTCATTACAAAAACTTTTCTAATTCTTTAATTACCATTTCAGATGTAATACTTTTTGTACATTCAAATTGTCTTTCAGTACCTTTATGGTCTGGACACCAATTCCAATCACCCGGATCTAATCTTAATCTATTAAAACAACCTTCACATTTTCCTTTAGGTGCTGTTATTCTAATACAATCTTGCATTTCAGCCCAATCGTATGAAAATCCACTTACTAAAACAGTAGGAGTATCTAATGACCAACTCAACCAACTTAACCCACTACCAATACCTATGAATGCTTTAGATTTTTTCAATTCATCCATAACCAACTCAATAGGACCATTTGGATGTTTAACTATTCCTTTTGGTAACTTATTTCCCATATAATCATCACCTTCTTTTGAAAGTAACTTAACTGTATAACCTTTATTATTTAACCAATCTACAACATCTTGCCAACCAGTTGGGTTATTCCAAAATTTAGATTGAGCAGTTCCAAAAACTCCTATACAAATTTGATTTATTTTTTCTAAGGATGGATTTTTTCTTTTTAATTTTGGTTTTATTTCTTTATATTCTAAACCTAAAATATCAGAACACATTTTTTGAAGTGTAACCGATTTAGGGTCTATTGGATTTTTAAATAAATTTATAGAATCATCGTCATTATAAAACAATCCTATACAATACATTGCGTACAAATCAGCCGCAGTATCTCCGGGTTTTATAAATTCAATATCGGTATATTCTGTAGAGAAGAAATCATTCATAAAAGTTGATGCAACTAATTTACAATTATGTTTTTTTCTAAATTCTTCCAAATAAGGAAACCAAGCTAATGTATCACCCAATGCTCTTGAATCCAATGCTACATAAATCCTTTTATTAGTTGCATCATAATCATATTCATTCCATTTTTTACCATCTTCGTAAATTATGATTTTCCAATCTACAAAATATTCAATATTACATTTACACCAACAATTATTTCCAATTGTTGATTTAAATAAAACTTTATCACTTGATTTATCTACAAACTCAACAACATATTCAGCTTTTTTTAATCCTTTTATTTCTACAAAAGGACCTTTTACAAAGTGATAATATACTTTGTTTTGTATATCTATTTTATTATTTTTATTTTTTACTAAATTATCGTAAATCATTAACTCCAAGTTTTAACTGTTAAATCCAATAATGAAAATCCTTCTGCTTGTTTACTATACATTTTATTTGTTGTATATCTATTTTTTGGATGATTGTAAAATACATGATTAAACCAAAGGTCACCAACATCCCATCCACAATCTTCTATTCTATCTAACCACCAACTTTTAGTTCTATTTGGAATTAAATAAGCATGTGCTAAATCTTGATTGTATGCTGTTTTGGAAAAATATTCATCTATTTTATCTTTACCTCTGGATGGATTATCTGCTAATGATAGGTAATATACATCATGTAATTCTGATATGAAACATGCTTTATGTACTATCTCAACAAATTCTTCAAGTCCAGTATAGATAAATGCATCTGCTTCAAATATTAAAGTGTAATCAAAGTTTTCAGTATCGATTGTTTCCAATGCTCCTCTATGAGCAAGATAACATCCATAATGTCTACCTGTCATCCAACCCAAACCAGCACCAGGATACAACTCACCTGGCTTATTATCTTTACTTATATGTTCAGGCCTTCTACAATTTTCAGCAGGTGCCAATCCTTCATATACTTCATTTACAATTGGTTGATATACCATTCCGTACTTTTCCAATTGCTTTATAGATTGAATAGAAACTCGTTCTCTCATATCATCAGGTCTAGTCAGTAAATGTTTTATTTGTATTCTTGGCTTTTTACGAATAAATGACCTAAATCCTCTTTGTATCTGTCCATAAAAAAACTCATCAGCTGCTCTAGTAACACCAGGAAAAAAGCTACCACCATAATCATCACCAGTTATATATCCACCTGGTTTAACTTTATTATACCATATTTTTAAATCATCAGTTACCGATTCGTAAGTATGTCCAGCATCTAACATTATGAAATCAATACTACTATTTGAAAACTGATTTGCTGCATTTTTTGATGTATCTTTTATTATATTAATTTTATCATAATTCTCTGATAGTACTGTATTATCTATAAATTCATAGAATATGTCTCCATTAAATGACCCTACAATATTTTGATGCAATTGCTCATCATCAGTTCCCTTAAAAGTATCAATTGTTGTGAATTTTATTTTTTTATTAGATTGTTTTATTTTAGTTGCTAAATAATTTGTAGATTTGCCAAACCAAGTACCCAATTCAACTATATGAGAACCTTCAGGTACTTTTTCAACAACTTCATCATACAAATCGGTATAGGAAAACCATCCAGGTATTTCATTAAAGTGTGGTTGTAATTTTTCTAATATTATTCTTTTAGTTAATTTTAAATCATCATCAATATAAGTTACTAAAGGATTTGTATCGTATGTATCCAAATAAGTGTGAAGTTTTCTAAATATAGATGGAAGTTTATAACTTAATGCCTCTTTGACTGATAATGGATTTAATTCCAATTTAGAACTAAAATAAAACATATCACATGCTGCGTAGAAAGTATCCACATCATCACGTTCACCCCATACTACACAATTATCAGGCTTAAATTCCATTAATGGTTTCCAATATTCCTCATAATTCATAGCTTGATTACCTACAAAATGAAATTTAATTTTATATTTTTCTAATTGTCTTGCTATCGAAAATATTTCAGATTGATTTTTACCAGGTGAAAATAATCCAACATTAAGAACATGCTTCCAAGTTGGGTCTAATTCTAATTCTTTTTGAGAAGCTTCTTTATCAAATTTATATTCTTCTATTGGATATTCCCATATATCCAAATCAACACCTAAATTAGCTTCTTCAAATCTTTGCTTACTCCATTCGGATACCAAAACGTATTTATCAGCATGATATCGTATTTCGTCTGGTTTTGTAAATGAACCATGTGTTGTTGCTACTATAAAATAATTTCTATTCTCTACAAAAATACTATCTAATACATTTGTAGGTAAATCAAATTCAGGTATTTCCTGAAAATGTATTATATCAGGATTAAATGTTTCTATTACATTTAGAATCTTAGATTTATCACTATCTAATGTATGAATTGGTACTAAAGATTTGATTCTATTTTTTTGAACTACATAAGCATCTCCACCACTATTATTTATTTCAACAACTTCTATTTCAAAGTCGTTTATAAAGTGTTTTATCTGTTTGTATGTATATTGTGGTTGCCCTCCCGTAGAAAGATGTGGGCAGACATAAAGTAACTTTTTCTTTGCCATATTGTAACAAATATACGAATTTATTTTTAAATAACCAAATTTATTTTAGAAAGTCACAGTACCTTCTACCAAATCAATTTCTCCATTAGGATATTTTGTTTGTAAATCTGCCAATAATTTATCCAATTCGTTTGAGGTAACCATATATTCACTTTCCATTCTATTTAAAATAGTTGTAAGTTCTTTTAATTCCAAATGAACCTCACCTACTTTTAATGTCAACTCATTCTTTTTTAAAGATAAGTTTTTTAATTTTTCTACTAAAGAAACTTCTAATTTTTCAGATGCCATAATTTTATTGTTTGTATATAAATATATAAAAATTTATAAAGAACCACTTATATGTGCTTCTAATTTGTTTACTTTTTGAGATAATTCTTGCACAGCTTTCCACAATACAAATACTAATTCGGTTTTCGCAATACCAGATGTCATCCATTGTTTAGGACCTTCTGGATTCTCTGAGTCTTCAAACCAATCATAATCTACGAATTCTTCAAATCCACCTGCTTCCAATTCTTCCGCAATTATACCTATTTGTTGAGGTCTTACTTCTGCATCTCTATCTACTTTCCAATAATAAGTTCGTATTGGTACATTATTTATACAATCTAATACAGATGGATGTTCCCAATTTTCAATTTCTTCCTTATATCTTCGTGCTGAAGTATTTCTACCCACTCTCCAAGTGGAAAGTGATATTTCCATACCTCTAATAGTACCTCCACCAGGACCACTAACATTTGTTAATATAACAGCCGGTCTAAGTCCACCATCATTATAGGTTGTTATATAACCAGGACTACCAGTTGCAGTATTCCAAGAAAATTGACCTGTACCCATCTCAATATTATTACCATTGGTTACAAGCTTACCTGCTCCACTTGCAATATCAATAGCAGTACCTCCAGATGTTCCTGTTAATTGTATTGTGGTATTTGCTGTATCACCTTCTAGTGTAATAAATCCTTTTCCATTTAAAATTGGTATAGATGCAGAGTCCTCTCTCCTTAATCTAATAAATCTATTTTGTGATGTTGCTATCTGAATACCTTTATTTGTTAATTCAACAACGTTTACGTTTGTAGCAGCTACAATTGCCGGAGTTGGTATGTATGCGTTTACAGCGAAAGAATATCCAGACCCTAAGCTATATTGATATCCCTGAATTTTTACAAATAATTTAAAAACGTAATCAGTAGCTGTGGTATTGGGTGCACTAAATTGGAATGTTCCTGTATATCCATAAAAATTTGCATAACTTTCATCAAAACCACCATTCCAATAATCAGCAGCAACAGTAACTTCTTGTAGTATAGTTGTGGAGGTAGAATCATAAATTCGATAACCCCAATAAATATTTGCATATCCTTCTGCATTAAATGCCTGTATAACAGAATAAACGGATGGCCAAGAAACAGAAGAATCGGTATATGTACCAGCCGATACGTTGATTGTTTGACCTGAACTTTCCCATACTTCATCCAACGCATTTGGTAGAGATGGAGATGAATCATACGCAGATACAGCATCACTACTAAGGTTTATACCAGTTCCAGATAAATCTGTTAATTCACCGAAGTTTACTTTAAGACGAGTTTCTCCACTTTCTCTAATTGCTATACCAGGAAGTGATGGGTCAAGGAAAATTCTACTACTAGCATCTCTAAGAATATTATTTTCAACAGTCCAACTACCAATAGAACCACCAGTTGCGTTAATTTGTCCAGATATAGTTGCATTAGAAACAACTAAACCACTAGCACCCAATGAAAAGTTAGGTCCTATTAAACTACCAGTTCCGTTTGCATCAGCTGTTAGAGAAATGGAAACAGCCGGACTTGTTCCAACGGTTACCGTATCCTTAAATGTACCAGTTGCGGCAGATATATTTCCTGCAAACGAACCATTAGCACCACTTATATCTCCTTTAAAAAATGCATTACCAGATGTATCTATATAGAAATTTTTAGAGTGTATAGAACCTACTGCAGCTAATGTAATACCAGCTCCAACATTAAAACCGGAAGTATTTTTTGTACCACTATAAATTGCATCACCTGCCAATTCCCAACCCCCAACAGTTCCATCATCATGAGCATCTCCATTATCAAAAGCACCAATCTTACTACCATCTCTAGCAGTTGCTACGTTTTTAATTCGTATATTACCAGCAATTTCTAATGCCGAACCATCCCATTTAAGATACCTATCACCACCAGTATTTACAATAGAAAATCTACCAGTTGTACCACTTGCACCAGCTTCATATATTCCTAAGAAAATACCAGGTCTTTCATACCCAATAACAGCTCCGCCGGGATTTAGAGTTGTACCACTACCACCCGATGTACCAATCGTTCCATTTTGTCCAATAGCAATATATGGGTCAGTTCTACCACCAGCAATTACAATATTAGCAAATGCACCAGTACCATTTTTAGTACCAACGTTAATTGTATTTTTAACATAAGATTCTTCAAATATTGCAATCTTAGCTGCTACAAAGAATTCTTCTTGTCCTAAAAATTCCCAAAAATCAGGTTGAGTATCAGGTTGTTTTGCACCAATTAAATTAAAACCTGCAGGAGGTGAACCACCTACATAAAAAGTAGAAGTTAATGGATTTACATAAGTATTTGGACCAGAACCACTAACAGATGCATAATAGTTTGTAGTACCAGGAGTTGCGTTATAAATAACCGCATCTCTACGATTATTTGTAGTTTCTACTTGTCCTATATAATCCGTTTGATTACTCCATTCACCTCTCATAACAATACCTGGCCCAACCGCTCCTTCAAATTGTAAAGCAAATGATTGTGTTTTGAATAAAGTAGTTCCGGGTCTTGTTATACTACCAGATACATATTCGCAATCTATTTGATATACTATTTCTCCGGTTAAATTTGTTTCAGGATAATCCCAAGATGTTATAGCTGGCATTGTAGCAGGATTTCCTGCTAATCTTGCATTAGGAGTATTATATGGAGAGGGTAATCCTAAGTGACTAGAATATGAAAGTATAGAAACTACATATTGTTCTTTATATCCATATTCATCATAAGCATCCCACTGTCCTCCAGAAAAACCACTTGGTTTATGTGTAAGTTCGGTATTACCTCGATATGCTTTTATTACATTACCCGTTCCATTAAATTCTAATTCACCAGATACTCTATAAACCACCGATGAATTATCATTCTGCATAACTACACTATATGGTGCAGGTGGTGTAAATTGTACTGCTAAAGATTGAGTTATAAATTGAGTTTGTCTATTATTTTCAAAATCTATTTTATAGATAATTTCAGCAGATTGTGAAACTGCCCATTTTCTCCAATCGGATAAATTTGGAGCTGCTGCTGGGGTTGTTGTAAATCTACTTATACTTTGAGTTACCCAATTTGATTTAGAATGTATTGATGCCGATGAATATCCCAAATTACCAATTAAATTACCTAAATAATCGTAATCATCAGGAAACACAGGTGTTGGATATTGTGCAGTTGTTACATTTTGTAATTCAGTAGTACCCTTAAATGTATTTAAAGTTATTGCCGTTTTACTTAAATTCTTTTCCCAAAGGTCTCCTGAAATAGATGCGTTTTCATTTGTAGCAACTATTTTATATGCATCCGCTCCAGCTTTCACACCAGCAATAGTTAATTGTCCTTCTGCTCTAATATCCGATGCTTGTAAATTTGCAATTGATGGCGCTTTACCATCAGTAACTTTTACTTTCCAAGTTTTATTTTCACCAGGACCTACTGCATCCGATGCATCAATTGATATACTTGCTTCTTTTGAACCAGGTGTTGTTTCTGGTACAGGTCCATCATAATATGTTTCAGTACCATCTGCTTCCAAAAAGAAAAAATAAAAGTTAGGCCCTACATGTCCTATTTCAGCCGAAGAACCAGTTACATTAAATGCAGTTGCTATTAAATCTATATTACCATCAGGAGATGTTTTATAGCCATCTCTATCAAAGTTTACTGTATATGTTGATGCTTTAAAATCAACAGAGCGAGCATTTGGTACTGATACATTTTTTGTAAATGTCTGGGTACGAGTGTAGATAGATGATGTATATTCATGCCCACTTCCTAATGCAAATGGATATACTTGAATTGTATATAATGCACTTGCAGAAACGTATGGATAATCAAATCTATTGTAATTTATAGTTGCAGTACTTAATGAAGATGATGATAACGAACCAGTTCTTATATTCCAAATAGAACCCCCTCTAGTTTCAATTGAATTTATTCTCCAAGTACCAGGTTGTATTGATTGAGTTGTAAATCTTAAAAAATCTTCACCTTCTTTTACTTGTATTGTAGTGTTAGCTGGTGAATAACCTACCGGTGTAATGTACCCAACTTCATCTGCAGTTAATGTTGCATTTAATGGAGTTATTAATATTTGAATTGGTGGAGCACCTTCTAATACTTTAGTGTATTGTTGTACAACACTTGCTGTATAAACAGATGATGTATAATATGGTTGAATTTCCAATGGATATGTAATACTTCCACTAAGATTAATAAATCCAGAAGATGCACTAACTATAAGAGATTCAGTATATGCATTATCAAAATAAACCAAACCACCCGTAATATTTGATGCAGTTATTGAAGATTGAGCTATATGAAATGTACCAGGTTCTCTACTTCCAGTAAATGATAGATATCGAGAACCCTGCTTTAATTTAATATCAGTTATAGTTGGTTTATAATCATTAACATCACCTCTTGAATTTGCTGATAATGTTATAGATGAAGGTGTTACTTCAAACACAATACTCTCATCACCGGGTTTACCTTCCGGTACTATTGTAAATAACTTATCAACCGATACCGAAGCAGATGTCCAAGGTTCAGTATAAGTGAAATTTACTAATAGTTGTTTAGATTGTTGTAATGCATCTCCTAATGGATATGTTGCTGCATTAGCTCTAGATGGTATAATATTACCGATTTCGTCATAAGCAACAACACTAATATCTGGATTGCAACTATGTGTTACATATTGTACCCAATATTCAGGTACAAAATCCCTATTAATTGACATAGATGGATATACTTCAATTGAACAACTAATTGGATTATCAAATGCACCTCTACGATAAAATGAAGCTGTTGCAGATGAGAATGTTGGTCTAAATTGTGTTTCTAATCTTGGATTTATTGTAAAGTTATCGGCATCATATAAAACAACACCAGCATCTAAACCATCTTGTAAATCGGTAAGAGTTAGTACTGTCAAAACAGATGCGGATGGTGTTGGTGAACCAGATGGTATCAAATATAATGTCAATTGTCCTTCAATAGAATCTCTATTAAAAATTGCATTATAATTTAATTCACCAGAACCAGTTGTACCCGGTTGCAATCCTTTTATAAATCCACTTTGGCTAGCATCATTAAGTGTAAGATATGTTGAACCAGATTGTACGTGAATTTGTGGTGCAGACCTTCCTGCTGGTAAACCACTTCTTAATTTAATTTCATTTACACCATCTATACGGATAGCTTGTACTTCCAATGAACCAGATGGGTCAGAGTTTCTTATAAACTGTCCATTGTAAGGTCTTAATTCATAGTTTACACCACCCTTACCATCAATTACTCTTGTTATTATAATAGAATCTTCAATCCCTTCACACTCTGCGGTATATTCTATATATTGTACAACAATTTCTTCTAAGCCAGGATCTCTAGAACCTGTAAAATTTTGTACCGTTAATATTACTGTATCTTTATCTGTGTCTAATAACTTACCAGGAAATTGCCAATTATTAAATGGCGGAGATACTAAAGAACTACTCAATGGAGTTGTAGCCCAATAAGAAGTATCATACATTGAAGATGATAATTCCGTATTGAAAAAATCAAATGAGCGTGATGTAAAAGTAACCGAACCAGTTAAGAAATTTTTAATAACATCTATAAAAATTGTGGTTGGATTTACAGGATTTCCATTACCAGAACCAGAATCAAATTGAAAATATAATGATGATGGAACTAATTCTAAACTCTTATTAATACGATTTAAATTACCACCATCAAATGTTTTTGTTTCTGTTACAACTACTGGTATATAGTTATTGTTTATATCATAAAATTGAAATAGGAACTCGAAAGTTTCTTTTGGTAATGTTCTTGGTATTGGCTGTACAAATGATATTTCATTTGGTGAAAATGAAGTCTCTTGAGATGCTCTCAAACTAATATCAGCTATATACCACCCAGCTCCTTTTACTTCTATATATAATTTTGCATTAGAAAATTCTTCAGATTTAAAGTTAGACGTAATACTTGATTTTTGTAAAACTGTACTGTCTGATGTTATTGTTACTATATCTTGCTTTACTGCACTTTCTATATTATTATTTGTTCTAGAACCACTAATATAAAATTTAATATAGTTTCCTGGAGATAAATTTTGTAAAAGCTTTACATTAAAATCTAAAGTATATTCCGAATCCTTTGTTAATTCTATTGATTTTGATGTAAAAAATTGTGTTGTTTGTACAGGACTTCCATCTAATCTAACAGAATTATATAAAAATGTTTGATTAAATTCTGTTGTTAAATCATTCGATGATGTTACCCAATATTGTTTAAAATTAAATGGGTCAAATATACCATAAAATTCTTCATTTTTTGTGGTTGATTCTAAATCTCTTAAAATTTCATTAGATTCTAATTGTATTTCTTGAATAAACTGAAAATCTGCTAAATCCGATTGTGACCTTCTAAATATTTTTACTCTAGCAACATCACCAACAAATGTTTCCAAATCGGATATTGTTATTTTAGCAAATGAACCAGTTAATGCTGTTTTTAAATTATCTAACCCCTCTACATAGTTAAACGATGCGGTATATCTTTGATTTGAAAAATCTTGCACAATACCATTTATAGTATATGGTGTTTTTACAGTTAAATCAGTTTTATTAATAACATCATCGGCTAATGTAAATAGTCCTAAATCAGTAAGTTCAATTGTAGTTCCTACAACAGAACCAGTCCAAGCACCACCATCATTTATTTGTAATAAATAATTTGTTGGAAGTGAATATTCGGATAATTTTTCTCCTTGAGCAGGAACTTGTGCAAAACCATCCACTCTACCCATTTGTGTTATGGGTGTTACTATATTTGAAAATATAGGTTTTACTATCTCATTTATAGATACTTCAGGTCTACGATAAAACCTTACTTTATCTTCATTTGAAAGTAATTTATTTATTTGAAATTCTCTTTCCCATTTTACATTATATACATCTCTCCATTGTTCTGGAATATTCTGAACTATGCCATTATCATCAACAAATGTTTTCAATTCCCCTAATATGGTAATTTTAGCTTGACCTATTGGAGTATCTTCGTAGATATATACAGCAATTAATTTGGAAACACCTTCATAATATTCAGGAACACCATTACCTGGCTCATAATAAACAGGATTACCATTTACATCTAATATTTCAATCTTAACTTCAGTAGTTTCTTTTAAGTGTTCAGAACCCTCAATCAAGAAACCATTTTTACCTCCAGTAAATGTATCTTTAAATTCAGTTATTCTAAAATATCTTGAATTTGCTGTTGTATCATTTATATAGGTCTGAAATGTTGTTAAGTTTTGTGTTAAACTTTCCGGAAATTTCTTTATTATCGCCATAATTTACTTGTATTATTCTATGATAAATATTTACATAATTTTTTTATGTTTATAATTATATTAGAATTCTAAAGAAAACTAAAGATTAGTATGAAAGTAGCATTACTGTTATCGGGAGCGTTAAGAGATGGGTACTTAAATTATGATTTATTACATAAAAATTTATTGTCAAAATATGATGTTGATATTTTTATAAGTTACTCATACGATTCTACAGAATTAGATGTTCCAATAGATACCGAATTGCATGAGTTCTATAAACCAAAAATGATAAGATATATGGCATACCCAAACCATTTATATGAATCAATAAATAAATGCTTAGAATATGAGTGTTTACCAGATGTAAGAATTGATAATTTTGTTAAAATGTTAAATGGTTTAAAAGAAGTTAATATGCTAAAATGCGTATGGGAGGATTTAAACAATTTTAAGTACGATATTGTAATTAGAAATAGGTTTGATTTGCAAATATTAGAACAAATTAATTTAAAATTACCAATCAATTCAATATACATACCAATTGGATGGGATAATATGGATGGTTATAATGATTTATTTGCTTATGGCGATTCTAAAAGTATGGATTATTATTGTTCGTTATATGATAATTTAATAAATTATTTGAATATGGGAGTTCCTATACATCCTGAATATATTTTAAAATTTCATTTAAATAAAGGAAATTCTAACATTTATAGGTTTCCATTAAAATTAAAATTAAGAGAACTAATAGTTGATAGTACCGAATATAAAGTAAAATAATATGAAAAAATATGCAATGATACAAATTGATGCCGATGTTCATCAAATGTTAAAGGAGTTTTGTAAAGAAAGAGGATATAAGATAAGCGGATTAATTGAAACGCTTATAAAAGAAAAGGTGGAGTCCTCAAAGAAGACCCCACCCAAAAATATACTACCAGTTGTTAAAAATTAATCTTAGAGAAACCATCTACTTTCTTAATTTCAATAAGACCATCCACAATATCTCTCATTTGTTCTAAGTGAGAAATTACCCAAATAAAATCAAATTGAGTTTTAAGATATTGCATCATCATAAATAAAGATGATAGGTTATCTGCATCCAATGTACCAAATCCTTCATCGATTACTAAGAAGTTTGGTCTAGGTAGGTTACAAATGTTAATTAGAGCCACTCTAATCGCTAATCCACTAATGAACTTCTCCATACCACTACACATCTCTAAAGCCCATTCCTGGTCTTCGTAAACGATTCTAGCGTTAATGTTCTTTCCATCAGTATCCATTGAGATTGAGAAATCAACTACCTGTCCCAATATGTTGTTCACTTCATTTTCAATTGCTGGAAGTGCTTTAGATATTAATTCGTAAGGTACTCCATCTTTCTTAACTGCATCTAAGTAGAATGTATATAATTGATTTTTAGTTTCCAATTCCTTTACTTCTTCCATTTTAGCTTTCATATTGTCAATATAGGTTTTTGTTGCACCTACATCTGACATTAATTTCAACATAAGTTTGTTTACATCCGATATTTGATTTTCAACACCTTGCTTTAATCTACGAACATTTTGGATTTGAATATCTAATGCCTGATTTTTAGTGATTGTTTCTTCGTTATCATTGTATCTTTGAATATCAGCGTTTACACTATCTCTTTGAGTTTGTAATAATTCAATTTTAGAATCTGCTGTTCTGATGTCTCCTTCTAATCTTTCTCTAACTACAATCAATCTCTTATGTTCATCATTCCACTCTTTCCATTGAAGGAATTGTTCTTCAATACCTTCCCAAGAATCTAAAGTTTGTTGGATACCCACACATTGAATAGTTGCATTTTCAACAAACCTTTTTAGTTCAGGTAATGCTTCTTTTGCTCTCATTGCATCTTTAACAAACTCATTATCACAACAAAATTTACAATTTGGGTCATATTCATGTTTATCTAAATGGTTAATTTTTTCTTCAGCAGAAGTCAATTGAGATTTTAATGTTGAATACACTTTTTCTGCTTCAATTAAATTCTTTTCTTCTTTTTGATAATTAGAATATGCAACATCTATACCTATATCGTTTATAGTACCTTTAGAATCAATTGTTTCCTTAGCCTTTATAACTAATTCAATTGCTTCAGTAAGTTTTTGGGTTTTAACAACTTTAGAATCTTCCCAAGTACTTAATTCAGTATCAATCTTTGCTAATTTACGATTTAATTCGTTAATATCTAAATTTCCTTGAATTGGAACTATTTGTTGAGATAATCCTACTATTTGTTCTTCCAAATCACTCTTACGATTTTCCAATTGAGTTTTTTCAGAATCCAACTCGCCATACTCAATTTTTTTCTCATTCAAGTCGGTTTCTTTTTGGGCCAATTCTGTCGTAAAATCAGTACGCTTGAAATTTCTGATAAGAGCGTTCACATCCTTTATATCATTAGTTGCCGTTTCATACAGCTTATCAAACATATCCAATCCCATAAATTGGGCCAACAAATCCTTTCTCTCCGATTGTGATTTATCAATGAATAGTGCATTATTACCTTGTAGTGATAAGGCAGTCATTACGAAATCCTCATACCTACCTACATACGTTTCAATGATTTGATTTGTATCCCTTCTCTCCGTTCCATTTAGGGATTCCCTTCCAATATCACTATCTTTCCAAAAGTCTACATCTACCTTTACGTTTCTTCCCTTATTAATTGTTCTCCCTTCTCTACGAATGTGGTACATTACACCATCAATAGTGAAATCCAATTGGCAATGGAAATCCTGCTTCCTATTGTTCATAATTGCAGCTGCCTTATATGCTCTACTACACTTATCAAACAAACAAAATGAGATTGCATCAAATAGACTGGATTTACCTTGTGCATTTGGTGCGAATAATCCCATCAATCCGTTTACCTTATCAAACTTAATGATATTATCTTCACCATAGCTGAACATATTAGAGAAGTCAAACTTTACGGGTTTCCAGCTTATGTTTCTTTGTAGTTCTGACGGTTGTACTCTACTATTAATGTCACGATTGATTTTTTCTATTCCAGCTAAGTCCTCTTTTGTAACGAATGGTAGCATACGTTCAATATACTCCCCTATTAAAGAGTTTTGATGGTTTATATCACCCACACTATCTACTTCCAGCCTTGCTTCTCTATCGTTGGTTTTTTTGGTATTGAATGTATCCGTTCTAATAATTGTAAAATCATCTACACCATATTTTGCCGTAATATCAGCCATCATCCTCTTAGTATCTGCGGTATCCGTATTCTTTACCCTCACTCTCAAACGAGGGTATAACGGCATATCAGTTACATCGGGTACAATACCACCATCAACATCTAAAGTGTAATATCCATAATCGTTTTTGATATCAACTTCTTCGTAAGTCATTGTATCCAAATCCCAAACTAAGAATCCGTGCTTATCAAGGGTTTCACCAAAGTTTTGTTGTACTAAAGAACCAGCATATACCACCTTACATCCGCTTGGCGATATCATCTCTTGTCTTTTATGGATATCTCCTAATAAGGCAAAATCATATCCATCAAATATATCAGTTGTAAAGTGTCTACTACTAACCACATATCCTACATCGGTTGTAGAGTTATCAACAGGTCCGTGAAATAGTGCAATCTTTTTGTTTCCAAATAAAGTATTTGCTTTAGGCCAATTATCTTTGTTATCAAATATACTGAATACTGCAAAATCAACATCTCCAATTGCATAAACCTGTGTATCTCTTAGGTATGTTAAGTTTGGTAGTTTTAATGCCTCTACAATTGGAGTAAGTACATCCAATCTATCGGCATTATTCATATTACAATCGTGATTACCAGCAATCATAATAGTTTCACAATGTTTCGTACACTCGGTTAATAACCAACTTATTTCTTTTAATAATTCAGGTGACATTTCTAATTTAGCATGCGCAATATCACCTGCCAAATAAATGATAGAATCTTCAGTTCCTCTTTTTTTAATTTCATCGAACATAG
>JACCDW010493213.1_pt1 | contig 15354 bp, 17 predicted proteins | sample 7449781 | NCBI WGS metagenome assembly JACCDW01 (sample SAMN15323449, study PRJNA562643) | freshwater metagenome | isolation source: river surface water | place: USA:Blue River Watershed | collected 2017-08-18
CTGAAAGGAAAGCGCCGCCATGATGACTTTGTCCTTTTGGGCGCTCACCATGACGGTGCTCATCACATCCGATAGGGGAAGTTTCCAATCCCATACCTGTTTCATCGAGTGAACCATCAACACCGCAGGAAGTCAGAATCTACGAGATGGCCCAAAAAGAGAAAGCATCCTCTTGGACAGTTTTCCTTGACTGCGCGGTACTTCAAGGCCTAAAGCAGTCCACTAGATTTTCTGGCATGACCGACTGCTTATGGCCGATCTCTGCCTTGCTGCAACTATGCAATTACGCTACCACAACGCACAATTACCGTTCAATCATGGAATACGAACACTTTCAAAAGAACACGGTGTCCACCCAATAATCCGGAGTCTACAGGTTCAAACCTGTCAGAGTCATCCCACTCCGTCCACCGTTTAATCCGGATGCCCGAAAATCATCTATAAAACCAGGCATGAACAAAAACCTGCTGCTGCTGGCCTTGGCCCAAGGTTTGTTTCTCACCAACAACGTGACCTTCATCGCCATCAACGGACTGGTCGGCCTGAGCCTGGCCCCCCTGGGCTGGATGGCCACACTGCCGGTGATGGGCTATGTGGTGGGGGGTGCCCTGAGCACAGGATTGGTAGCGCGGACCCAACACCGTTTTGGCCGCAAGGTGTCTTTTCAGTTGGGCCTGCTGGTCGCACTCTTTTCCGCTGGGCTGGGCGCCTGGGCTGTCAGCAACCATCAATTCTGGTGGCTGGTTTGCGCCACGGTGGTGGCGGGCTATTACAGCGCCAACGCCCAGTTGTACCGTTTCGCCGCAGCAGAGTTGTGCGAGCCCAGTTTTCGTGAAAAGGCTGTCTCCTGGGTGATGGCCGGTGGGCTCATTGGCGCAGTGATCGGCCCCAACCTGGCGATGATCACCAAGAACATGGCATCGGTCACATTTGCAGGACCCTACATGGCCCTGGCCGGCATTGCTTTGCTGTCCATGGTCGTGATTTCGCAAATTCAATTTCCGCCCTTGCCGCCCAAAAGCAAGCAAGCCGACCCTGGGCGTCCCCTGGGGCAGATCATGCGTCAACCCGTTTTCGTGGTGTCCGCGCTGGCGGCAGCGCTCGGCTATGGCGTCATGAACTTGCTGATGGCCGCCACCCCCCTGGCCATGCAGACCTGTGGCTTGTCGTTCGAGAACACCGCGATGGTCCTGCAATGGCATGTGATCGGGATGTTTGCGCCAGGGTTTTTCACAGGGCATCTGATCCAGCGCTTTGGTGTGTTGCGCGTGATGGGCGTGGGCGTGCTGCTGAATGCAGCCTGTATCGGCGTGGCCCTGACAGGCGTGGCCTTGCAAGAATTTCTGATTGCCATGTTTGTGCTGGGCGTCGGTTGGAACTTTGTGTTCACGGGCAGCACCACGCTCTCGCTGCAAGCCTATACACCGCAAGAAAAAGACCGAGCCCAGGGCGCCATCAACTTCTGCGTGTTCGGCACCATGGCCTTCACCTCGTTTGCCTCGGGTGCCTTGGTCACCACACAAGGCTGGACCTTGCTGAATTTGGGCTCACTGGTGCCCGTGCTGATCACCGGCCTGGCCTTGCTGTGGCTGAAAGCCAATCCGCAGGCCGCACGCAGGATGGCCTGAGACGGGGCACAAGCGCTGTCAAAAACGCAGGGCCAGCCAGCGCATGAGCGCGGCAAAAACCTCATCGGCGTGTGGATCGTTGAAAATCTCGTGGTACATGGCCTCAAACACCTGGGCCTGAACCACGCTGGCCGGCGCTTGTGCAGCAAAACGCGCGCTGCCTTGCGGGTCCACCAGCCGGTCGCTGCCGGCATACAAAAGCAAGGTCGGCACCGTCCAGGCAGAGGCCTGCGCCAGGGTTTTGGCGCCTTCCGTCAGGATCCATTGCGCCAAGCCGGCGGAAATTTTTCGATGCACCAGAGGGTCTTGCAAATACGCCTGCACAACCTGCGGTGAGCGCGCCACCAGGCGTGCGTCCAGCGCGTTGTCGACGCACACATGCGGAAACCAGCGTGGCAGTGTGGCCAACAGTATTTTTTGCAGCGGGCTGATCTGTGCGGCCAGCGCCGGCGAGGACATCACCAGGCCGTCGATCGGGCGGATGCTCTCTGCCACCGCACGCGCCGCCACCAAACCGCCCATGCTGTGTCCCAGCAGGACCAGCGGCAGCTGCGTGCGGCCTGGCAAACGACGGGTGGCGTCGATCACATGGCCCAGATCCTCCACCAGTTGGTGCGGCTGAGGCAGATCACCGCGCCGTCCACCGGACTGGCCATGACCCACATGGTCGTAGCCACGCACCGCAAAACCCGCCTGCACCAGCTGACGCGCCAGCACGTCATAACGACCCACGTGTTCGCCCAAACCATGCACCAGCAAGACGCTGCCGCGCAGCGCCCCCACGGTGGCGACCGGCCAATCCTGCACCGACAAGGCGTAGCCGTTGCGTTGCAATTCAGAACGAACCGGCTGGTGCATGACAAGCCACCCTCAGGGCATCTGCGCGATGACCTGTGCCACCGCCGCCGTCAGGCGTTTGGCGTAAGGTACATGGAGGAACTCGTTCGGGCCATGCGCATTCGATTTCGGCCCAAGCACACCACACACCATCATTTGCGCGCGGGGAAAGCCCTGGCTGAGCATGCTCATGAGCGGAATCGTGCCCCCTTGTCCGATGTACCCCACAGGCGCGCCAAAATGTGCCTGACTGGCTTGGTTCAGGGCTTGCTCAAACCAGGGCGTGGCAACCGGGGCATTCCAGCCACTGGCCGAACCCTCCGCCTCAAACGTCACCTTGGCCTGGTAAGGTGCGTTGTCTTCGAGCAATGTCTTCAGTTGCTGTACCGCCTGTGCCGCATCGACCAGAGGCGGCAAACGCAGGCTGAGCTTGAACGCGGTGTAGGGCCGCAGCACATTGCCAGCATCCTTCAGCGCCGGAAACCCTTCCGCGCCTGTGACGCTGAGCGTGGGCACCCAGGTGCGCTGCAACAAGGCCTGCACAGGATCGGTGGTCATCGGCAAGGCCACCAGGGTGGTGCCTGCGCAATCGTGGTGCGCCCAGGGAAAACGCTTGTAGAGCGCATCACCCAGAATACCCGCCGTGGCGTGCGCCTGGGCCAAACGATCGGGCGGCACATCGCAATGGAAACTGGCTGGCAACAACCTTCCTGTGGCACTGTCTTCCAGCCGGTCCAGAACGTGGCGCAAGATGCGAAAACTCGATGGCACCACACCCGACGCGTCACCCGAGTGAATACCCTCGGTCAAAATTTCCACTTTCAGCACACCGCTGGCCATGCCGCGCAAACTGGTGGTCAGCCACAACTGATCGTAGTTGCCGGCACCACTGTCCAGACAAATCACCAGACCGACATCACCGAGCCGATCACGCAGGGCGTCAACGTAGGGCAATAAATCGTAGGAGCCGCTTTCCTCGCAGGTTTCGATCAGGCCCACCACCCGGGGATGCGGCACGTTCTGGCTTTTCAACGCCTTCAAGGCGGCAATGCTGGCATAGACTGCGTAGCCGTCATCGGCGCCGCCACGGCCATAAAGCAAACCGTCTTCGTATTTGGGTGTCCAGGGCCCCAGGTCGGGGCGCCAGCCGTTGAACTCGGGTTGCTTGTCCAAGTGACCGTACATCAGCACGGTCTGTGCAGACTCGGCCAGCGCACGCGTGGCTGGCACCTCGAACAACAACACCGGGGTGCGCCCAGGCAAACGCACGATCTCCAGTGTCAGTCCATCCACTTTTTGGGCATGCACCCAATCGGCGGCTCGTTGCACCACGGTCTCCAGATGGCCATGGGCCTGCCATTGGGCATCAAACGCCGGTGACTTCGCGGGAATGGCGATGTAGTCGCTCAGCTGACGCACAATGTCCGAATCCCAGGCCTGGGTGACCTCGCTCAACACCTGGGCCGTATTCAGCCCGGGAACCCGTGCATTCATGGGCTTCTCCTTCAGCGCTGAAGTGCGCGAAACCAATCCAGACCTGCCGAGGTGCCACCCGGTTGACCACCGCGTTTCGGGCGGTATTCGCAGCCAATCCAGCCATCCCAGCCGCACTGCGCGCTCACCTCGTCAATCACCTCGAAAAGATAGGGGTGATGCAACTCGCCCAGATCGGGCTCATGGCGCTGGGGCACACCCGCAATCTGAAAGTGGCCAACGCGCCCCGTGGGCAAGTACGCGCGAATCTTGCTGGCCACATCGCCTTCCACAATCTGGCAGTGGTAGAGGTCCATCTGAACCTTGAGGTTGGCACAGCCGGTTTCTTGCACGATGGCATGGGCCTGGTCTTGGCGATTGAGGAAGAAATAAGGAATGTCGCGCCCGTTGATGGGTTCGATCAGCACATCACGCCCCACCTTCGCCGCCTGTTCAGCCGCCCAACGCAAATTGCCCAGGTAGGTGTCGCGCAAAGGGCCAGGTGTATCGGCATAGCGGCTGCGGGTGGCCAATGCCAAAGGCTCTTTTGCCGCATGACGCAGGGGCTCCGGCACCAAGCCCGCCATCACATGAACGCGCGGACATTGCAGCACCTGCGCGTATTCCAGGGCCAGCATGAAGCCCTGGCGGAACTCATCTTCGCGTCCTGGCGTGCTGGCCGTGCCGCGCGAGCCAGCTTCCCAGGCCTGGTCGATGCTGGCGCGGTCTGTGCCACCAGGCGGGGCATTGAACAACACCTGCTGCAAGCCATGGGCTTGCAGACGCGCCGCAAGCTCCTGTGGTGACCAGGCATAGGGAAACAGGTATTCGACAGCTGTGAATCCATCCTTGGCTGCGGCCTCAAAGCGGTCCAAAAACGGCAGCTCGGTATACATCATGGACAAGTTGGCGGCGAAACGGGGCATGTTGTGGTTTCCTGTCAGTTCAGTTCGGTCTTACCAGCGTGCGCCAAAGTTCTGACGCAAATCTTCAATCTGTGGTTCATCCAAAGGCGCAACCGGCGACAGCAGCCACAGGCGCGCAGTTTCCTCCAGCTCTTCCAGCGTGGCCATGGCCTGTGCCGGGTTGTTGTGCCAGACATTGGGGCCCAGACGGGCCAGCATGACCGCACGAATGGGGCAGGCTTGCGCACCGTACTGCATGATGACCTGTGCCACCTGCTCAGCCGCTTGCGGCGAGCCTGGACGGTGATAGTCGATGCAAGGCACATGGCCCACCTTCATCACAAAATACGGTGTGAGCGGGGGCAACAACTCGGGTCCGAGAGGGCCCGTGTGACTCGGCGCCCGCAGACTCAACGCCACACAGTGCGTGCTGTGTGTGTGAATGACACAAGCCGTCTGTGCCTCAAATGCGCAGGCAGCCTCATAGATTTTGCGGTGCAGCACCAGCGTCTTGCTGGCACGCTCGCCACTGAGCTGATGGCCCTCGGCATCCACATGCGCGAGCTGCGCCGGATCCAGAAAGCCCAGACAGGCGTCGGTGGGGGTGATCAGGAAACCCTCCGGCAGACGCACGCTGATATTGCCCGCCGTGGCGTGGACATAGCCACGCGCAAACAGGCTGGCGCCCACACGACACATTTCTTCGCGCAAGCGATGTTCTTGCGTGCGCAGATTCAGCTGGCTCATGCCGCCGCCGTTTTCAGTTGGGCAAGCGATTTGGTGAAGAAATCCACCGTTCCGAAATTGCCCGACTTCAAAGCCACATGCAGGCCCTGGCCCGGGGCCAGGACCGTGGGCGCATGACACCAGGGAACCCCAGGATCAATTTGCGGACCAATTTGCAGTTGCTCGATCGCCAGCGCCTGCACACAGGCACCGGAAGTTTCGCCACCCGCCACCACCAATTGACGCACGCCTTGTTGCACCAAACCCCGCGCAATCTGGGCCAGCGCCTGTTCGACACGGTGACCGGCCACTTCCACACCCATCTGGGATTGGATGGCTTGCACCGAACCGGGCTCTGCCGTGGAATACACCAGCACCGGCCCTTGCGCGAGGCGCGGCGCAGCCCAGTTCAAAGCCTCCTGAACGCATGCGGACAGGGCTGTGTCATCTGTGAGGCGCAGCGGATCCAAAGCCCAGGCCGGCCCGCCACGTTGCTTGAAATCGGCCACCTGACCCTGCGTGGCCTGAGAACAGCTGCCCGACACAATGGCTTGCAAACCTTGTGCAGCAGGCAATTGGCTGGTGGTGGGCGAAGGCTTCAGACCCCAATTCGCCGGCAGGCCAATCGCCACACCCGAACCAGCCGTCACCAGGGGCATGCCCTTCAAGGCCGGGCCCAGACGCATCAGATCCTCATTGGACACAGCATCCACCACCGCCAGACGCACGCCTTCTGAGCGCAAGGACTGAATGCGAGACTGAATTGCCTCGGCGCCTTGCGCCACGGTCTTGTGATCGATCAAGCCCACCCGATGCTGGCACTGGGCCTGCAGGACCCGAACCAGATTTGCATCGTTCATCGGCGTGAGCGGGTGATCTTTCATCCCGCTTTCACTCAACAGACCATCGCCCACAAACAAGTAGCCCTTGAACACGGTGCGCTGGTTGTCGGGAAAAGCCGGCGTGGCAATCGTGAAGTCGGTCTTCAACGCCGCCATCAGTGCTTCGCTGACCGGACCGATGTTGCCGCGCACATCGCCACGGTACCAACTGTCAAACGTGGAGCAGTATTTGAAATACACCTGCTGCACACCTTGCGCCTGCAACCAGGCCAAGGCTTGCAACGATTGTGCAACGGCCTCCTCGGGTGGCAAGGTGCGGGACTTCAGCGCCACCACCACCGCATCCACAGACGCCTGCAAGGCTTGGGCGGGCACGCCAATCGTTTGAACCACGCGCATGCCAGCGCGCACCAGGTTGTTGGCGAGGTCGGTGGCCCCGGTGAAATCATCGGCAATACAGCCCAGCAGAAGACTCATGTGTTGATCAAATTAGCGGGTTCATCGGCATCCAGAACGGTTTGGGCCCAGGCCTTGAGGCGCTGGGTGTCGGCACGCAGGATTTCTTGTTTGACGGCCAGGATCTGGGTTGGATGCATGGAAAAGCTGCGCAAGCCCAGGCCCAGCAGCAAACGGGTCAGGGAAGGGTCTCCGGCCATTTCGCCGCACACACTCACCTCCTTGCCTTGCGCAATGCACTCGCTGATGGTGTCGGCCACCAGTCGCAGCACCGCCGGATGCAAGGGGTCGTACAAATGGGCGACCAATTCATCGGCACGATCAATGGCCAGGGTGTACTGGATCAGGTCATTGGTGCCGATGGAGAGGAAATCAAAATAACGCAGGAACAGCTTGACACTCAGTGCTGCCGCAGGCACCTCGATCATGGCGCCGATTTTCAGCGGTCCATACGGCAGCCCCCGGTTGTCGAGTTGCACACGGGCATGATCGAGCAAAGCAAGCGTCTGACGGATCTCGCGGCCATGGGCCAGCATCGGGATCAGCAAATGGACCTGACCGTGCGCGGCGGCGCGCAAAATGGCGCGCAGCTGCGTGAGGAACATGGCCGGGTCGGCAAGGCTCCAGCGGATCGCACGCAATCCCAGCGCAGGATTCAAATGGGCCTCGTCCTTGGCTTGCCGGTCCAGCGGTTTGTCTGCGCCAATGTCCACCGTGCGCACGGTGACCGGCAACCCTTTCATGCCTTCCACGGCCCGACAGTAGGCCTGGTATTGCTCTTCCTCGTCGGGCAACTGGCCCTCCCGACCCATGAACAAAAACTCGCTGCGGAACAAGCCAACGCCCACCGCCCCGACCGCCAGGGCTGCCGGGGAATCCTCGGGCATTTCAATGTTGGCCAGCAGTTCTATCCTCTGTCCATCCAGCGTCAGCGCCGGGGTATGGCGCAGGCGGGACAAGCGCTCGCGCTCCAGTTGCGCCTGCCGCTGTTTGAAGCCGTATTCCGCAAGGATGATGGGAGAAGGGTCGACGATCATCACGCCGGCATCACCATCGATGATGACCCAGTCGTCTTGTTTGACCAGGTGGCTGGCGTTGCGTGCGCCCACCACCGCCGGGATGTCCAGGCTGCGCGCCACAATGGCGGTGTGCGAGGTCTTGCCACCAACGTCCGTGACAAAGCCGGCGAACACGCTTTGCTTGAACTGCAACATGTCGGCGGGCGACAGGTCATGGGCCACCAATACCAGGGGCACATCCAAATGATCGTCGAGCAACAAGTCCTGCTGGCGCGTGCTGCCCGGACGCCTCACCGCCGTGGGCGTGGGCATGGCGCTGGGCAGGCCCTTCATGCTGCGCAACAGGCGCTCGACAACCTGCTCCAGATCGCCCTTGCGTTCGCGCAGATAGGGGTCTTCCATCTCGTCAAACTGCCGGGCAACGATTTCCAGTTGAGAAGTCAGTGCCCATTCGGCGTTGTAGAGGCGCTCCTGGATCCAATGTTTGACATCGTTGGCCAGCATCTCGTCCTGCAACAGCATCAAATGCACATCCAGCAGGGCCGCCAACTCGGGGGGCGCATCCTTGGGCATGGTCTGGTGCAGACGCTGGATTTCCTCGACCACAGCGTCGCGGGCCTGGCCAATGCGGGCGATCTCCGCCGGCACCTGTTCCGGGTCAATGAAATAGTGCGCGACATCCACGCGACTGGACGCCACGAGCACAGCACGCCCAATGGCGATACCGCGCGCGACCGCCAAACCGTGGATCGAAAAAGTCATGTCACTCGCCCTCGCCGAATTTGTCCTGGATCAGCGCCAGCAGGGCGTCCATCGCTGCTTGCTCCTGCTCGCCTTGCGTTTCAATCTCGATCTCACTGCCCAGGCCAGCCGCCAGCATCATGACACCCATGATGCTTTTGGCGTTGACGCGGCGCTCGCCCTTGGTCACCCACACCTCGCATGGAAAGCTGCCTGCCAGCTTGGTGAATTTGGCCGAGGCGCGGGCATGCAGGCCCAATTTATTGCTGATGGTCGTGCGAGTTTGGATCATTCTGACGTCGAACCTGGTTTTGGGGGGCCGTGACAGCCACTTGCATCACACCTTGAGTGCCACCCGCCAACGCGCGAGTGACCAAGGCATCGAGAGATTCATGGCGATAGCACACGGTACGCAACAACATGGGCAAATTGACACCGGCCACCAATTTGGCGCTCAGGCCATCGACCAGTTTTTGCGCCACATTGGCCGGCGTCGCGCCAAACACATCGGTCAGCACCAGCGTGCCACCATCCCCCGCCGCCTGAAGCGCGCGGCGCGCAACGGCCAGGGTTTCTTCCGGGGATGCGTTCGGCGCCACATCGATCGCGATCACCTCGCTGCCACATTCCGGATAGACGTGCAATGCGCATTGGCGCAGCGCATGGGCCAGGGGAGCGTGCGCGATCAAAAGAATGTGGTTGCTCATGGTGCGATCATGTTGGGTCTGGATTATCCGCCCGATCGGCCAAGAAAAAAGCATAGGCGGCGACAGAGCAGATCAGAAACAGACCCATCGCCGCCTGAAACGCCCGCGGCGTCGCCATACCCAGCGCCAAAAATCCATCGACCAACAAACCAAAGCCCCATTGCACAGCAAAAACGCCTGTGAAAATCACCAGATTGAAAGCGGACAGTGCCCGCCCCGCCAAGGCCGACGGAAAGGCCAGGCCCACCGCGGGCTGCGCCAATGACACCACCGAATTGGTCATGCAAAACAGTGCCCAGGCCAGGGTGCCTGTGCCAGGCCCCACCATGACCAGCGCCAGTTGAACCAACAGGTTCAACGGGATGCCCCAGGTCATCAACAGATTGGCATCCCAACCCCGCCGGCTCAACCAGGGATTGAGCCAGCCCCAGCTCCAAAATGTGCAAAGCATGGTCACATTGATCCAGAACAGGCCCGTGGCCGCCTCCAATGGGCTGTAGCCACTCACCCGCACCATCCAGGGCCCTGCCCACAGGGTTTGCATGGCCAGCAAGCCGCCATAACTGAAAAAACCCAGGGGCACCAGGCGCCGAAAGTAAGGATGCGCCCAAACATCGCGGTAACTGGCAAGCCAGCCAGGCTGGGCCGCCGGTGAGGGTTCCGTTGTCGTCGCCATGGAGCGCCAGGCTGGCACTTGCCAGACAATCAAGGCGATGGCCAGGACATTCAAAAGCGCCAGGCCCCAGAAAAGTGGTCGCCAGCCCACCAGCGGCAGCAACCACTGCACCGGCAAGGTGGAGCACAGCATGCCCATGGAGCCCGTCATCAGCATCCAGGAATTCGCGCGCAACTGGCTGGCTGGCGGCAACCAGCGCCGAAATCCCGTGAGCGGTGCCATCAGGCAGGCACTCACGCCCACGCCCGTCAAAATTCGGGCGATCAGCAAATCGCTGAACCGGTTGGCCATCGCAAAGGCCAGGCTGCCCAACACGGCAAACGACAGAAAACAGGCCACCACCTTCTTGGGACCATGCCGATCCAGCCAATGACCCAAGGGCAACTGCGTGGCCGCAAAACCCAGGAAATAACCCCCGGCCAGCAAACCCAGGTCTCGCGCCTGCAGGTCAAACTCGGGAATCAAGGTGGGCGACAGCGTGGCCGTGATGGCCCGGACCATGGCTGACAGGAAGTAGGCAAATGCCAGCGCCAAAAAAACCACGAAGGCGGTTTTACGGGTCAAGATGGCCTCACTCATGGGGGCCGTCTGGCAGGGGCCGCACCCCGCTTTTACGTTGAAATGTCATGTGCGTCACCATCGCCGGATTATCGTTGCGCGACAATCGCAGGATGAACTCTTTAGATGGCATCCGTATCCTCGACCTGTCACGTGTGCTCGCCGGCCCCTGGTGTACCCAGAACCTGGCTGACCTGGGCGCCGATGTCCTGAAAATCGAACGCCCTGGCACGGGTGACGATACCCGCACCTGGGGGCCGCCGTACCTGCGTGGCGCCGATGGGCAAGACTCGGCCGAGGCAGCCTACTACCTCGGCGCCAACCGCAACAAACGCTCCATCACCTGCGACATCGCCACGCCCCAGGGCCAGGCCCTGATCAGAGACCTGGTCAAACATTGCGATGTGTTCATTGAAAACTTCAAGGTCGGTGACATGGCACGCTACGGGCTGGACCACGCCACCCTGTCCGCCCTGAACCCACGCCTGGTCTATTGCAGCATCACCGGCTTTGGTCAGACCGGACCTTACCGGGAACGCGCCGGCTATGACTACGCGATCCAGGGCATGGGTGGCTTGATGAGCGTGACGGGCGAACGCGATGACCTCGGCGGTGGCCCGCAAAAAGTGGGGGTTGCCGTTGCAGATCTGTTCACGGGCATGTATGCCACCGTGGCCATCCTGGCCGCATTGCGTCACGCCGAACGCACAGGCGAGGGGCAGCACATTGACATGGCCTTGCTGGACACCCAGGTCGCCATGCTGGCCAACCTGGGTGCCAACTACCTGGTGGCAGGCAAGCGCGATGGCAAAGCACCGGGCCGCATGGGCAATGCGCACCAGAACGTGGTGCCTTACCAGGTCTTTGAAACCGCGCCCACAGCCGAGGGGCAGAAGGACTACATGATTCTGGCGGTGGGCAACGACAGCCAGTTTGCCAAGTTCTGCGAGCTGGCGGGACTGGCCGATCTGGCGGCTGACCCGCGCTTCACCAAGAATCAGGACCGTGTGCGCAACCGGGGTGTTTTGATTCCCCAGCTGGAAGCCGTCATGAAGACACGGCCCAAGGCCGAATGGCTCTCGGGCCTGGAAAAAGCCAAGGTACCCTGTGGTGCCATCAACAATCTGGCTGAAGTGTTTGCGGACCCGCATGTGCAGTCACGCGGCATGGTGAGCGAGTGGGAGCACCCTCTGGGCGTTGCCTTCAATATCGTCGCCAGCCCGCTCAAGCTCAGCGCCACGCCCGTTCGCCAGGATTTGCCCCCGCCGCTGCTGGGACAGCATACCGACCAGGTCCTGCAGGAAGTACTGGGGCTGAACGCTGAAGAGCTTCAGCGCCTGCGCGATCAGCGGGTGATTTGAAGCCCAGGCATCCGTCTTTTCAAGGAGTTTGAAATGGCCAACTTTGTTCTGGTTCATGGCGCCTGGCACGGTGCCTGGTGCTGGCGCCATGTGACAGAAGCTCTGATTCGTGCAGGTCACCGCGCTCACGCTGTCACGCTTACTGGCGTAGGAGAACGCTCACATCTTCTGAGTCGGGACATTCATCTTGAAACCCATGTTCAAGATGTGATCAACGCCATCCTGACCGAAGAAATGGACTCGGTGGTGCTGGCTGTGCACTCGTATGCCGGCATGGTGGGCACGGGTGTGGCCGACCGTCTGGCCGAACGCATTCGTCACCTGGTCTACGTCGATGGCGTGGTTCCCAAGCCTGGCGAAGCCTGGAGCGCCACCCATTCCAAAGCCACACGGGAAGGACGGCTGGCGGCAGCACAAGCGTCACCCACCTTCAGCTTTCCGCCACCCGGCCCGGATGTGTTCGGCCTGGATGGCGAACAAGCCGACTGGGTGCGCAGGCGCCAGACCGCCCATCCGGCGCAACCGTATGTGGACCCGCTGGATTTCTCGATCGACCGATTGGCGGCGATCCCACGCACCTTCATCAGTTGCACCCAGCCCACGTTGGCCACCATCGATGCCATCCGCCCCCGCGTCACCGATCCGAAATTCTGGGATGGCAAATGGCTGCCTGGTTCGCGCGTGGTGGAAATGAAAACGGGCCACGACCCGATGGTCAGTGACCCGCAAGGACTGACGCAAATCCTGCTGGACTGCGCTGGCTGAAACGCTTATTTGGCGCGGAAAGTGTCGTGACAGCCTTTGCAAGTGCTGGCGGCGTTGCCAAAAGCGGCTTTCAGGTCATCGAGCTTGCCCGTCTTGGCAGCGGCGGCCAACTTGACCGACTCTGCCTGAAATTTGTCGGCAGCTTCCTTGAACTTGGCCGCATCCTTCCACACTTCGGGATTGGCCTTGGTGTCACCTTTGTCCGTGCCTTCACCAAAGGCGGCCCAAGGCAACTTGCCCAGTGTTTCCACCAGCGCCGCATTGTCGGCAGCAGCTTTGGCATCAAATGCCACCTTGCCTTGCGCCATCGCGCCCAGGCGACCAAAGTGCTGGCCCATGACAAACAAACTGTTCTTGCGGTACTTGATCGCATCTTCAGGCTTGGCAAACTGGGCATGGGCCGACACTGTGGCACCGAGCAGCACAGCGCTCATAGCGATCACGGCGATAGGTTTCATGGGATTTCTCTCCAGGTTGGGAATATGATCTCAGTTTACGAGAATTGATGTCTTTGTGCTTAGTCCCCGTTTTTTGCCATGACCGCAACCACGCCCGTTAAGTCACCCACAGCCGATGCACATCGCAGCCACAGTGTGCGCATCTGGGACTTGCCCACGCGTCTGTTTCACTGGCTGTTGGTGAGTTTGGTGATCGGTCTGGTCATTTCCGGAAATCTGGGCGGCAATGCCATGCCTGTCCATGGCCTGCTTGGCCAGGGTGTTCTGACATTGGTGCTTTTTCGCCTGATCTGGGGCCTCGTGGGCGGCCACTGGTCCCGCTTCACCACCTTTGTGCCCACACCTCGCCGATTGCTGGCCTACTGGGTCGTCGTGCGCCAGTCGGGACATGCCCCTTCGGCAGGCCACAATCCGTTGGGCGCCTTGTCCGTCCTGGCCATGCTGACGGTCCTGTTGCTGCAAGTCGCCAGCGGCTTGATCAGCGATGATGAGATTGCATTCAGCGGCCCCTGGGCCGTGTTGGCTCCTGGTGATTGGGTCAGCTTCGCCACGGGTTACCACAAGACCTGGGGCAAGGCATTGCTGCTGAGCCTGGTGGCCTTGCACCTGCTGGCCATCGTCTGGCATCGCCTGCGTCTTCGCCACAATCTGTTGCCTGCCATGTGGCATGGCGAACAGCAGGTCCCTGTGGGGACGGTGGCCTCGCGCGATGCACTGGGCACACGTGTGCTGGCCTTGCTGATCCTGATCGCATGTGCCTGGCTGGTCCGCTGGCTGATGGCCTGGGGGCAATGAGCATGGCTTCACCTGAATTTGCCTTGACCAGTCCAGCGTCTGCGCAAGACTTGCAGGCTGCGGCAGAAATTTTTCGCGAGTACGCTGACAGCCTGGGCATTGACCTGGGCTTTCAAAATTTCGAGCAAGAACTGGCTGGGCTGCCTGGTGACTACGCCGCGCCGCGTGGTTGTCTGTTGCTGGCCTGGGTAGATGGTGAACTCGCAGGCTGCTGCGCCCTGCGTGCACTGGACAACGTCGATGTGGCCAATGCCAGCGAAATGAAACGTTTGTATGTGCGCCCAGCCTTTCGCCGGTTCGGCTTGGGACGCCTGCTGGCCGAAGCCGTGCTGGACGTGGCACGCCGTCACGGCTACGCCTGTGTCCTGCTGGACACCCTGGACGACATGGAGGCTGCACGCAGCCTCTATGAAGACCTGGGTTTCGAGGAAGTGCCGCCCTACTATCACAGCCCGATCGCGGGCGCGCACTATCTCAAAGTCGATCTGTGATCAGCCCTTGGCCTGGGCCAGCATCGTGTCAGCGTCACTGACTTCAAATTTGCCGGGGCCTTCCACATTCAAGCTCACCACTTTGCCGTTCTTGACCAGCATGGAGTAACGGTTGCTGCGCAAGCCCATGCCACGCGCAGTCAAATCCAGCGTCAGGCCCAGAGCCTTGGCAAAGTCGGCGCTGCCGTCGCCCAGCATGCGCACCTTGCCATCCGTCTTCTGGTCACGTGCCCAGGCACCCATCACGAACGCATCGTTCACGCTGACACACCAGACTTCGTCCACGCCGGCGGCTTTCAATTCCGCATGCTTGGCCACATAGCCGGGCACATGTTTGGCAGAGCAGGTCGGGGTAAACGCACCAGGCAGGGCAAAAATAGCAATGGTCTTGCCGGCGGTGGCTTTGGCCACGTCCACCGGGTTGGGGCCAATGCTGCAGCCATTGCCTTCCACTTCCGAATATTCCATCAGGGTGGCGTTGGGCAGGGTGTCTCCGACTTTGATCATGGGATGCTCCTAAATGAGAGGTACAAAAAGAAAAACGACTCACATTGTGAGTCGTTTTTCAAAGTCGTGCAGCGCGAACGCTGAAGCACTTAAACCGCAGCAGCCTTTTCAACCAGACGGGTGGCAACCCAGTTCTTGGTCTTGGAAATCGGTTTGCTTTCGGTGATCTCGATCACGTCGCCCAGGTGGAATTCACCCTTTTCGTCGTGCGCGTGGTACTTGCTCGACTTGGCCACGATCTTGCCGTAGAGCGCGTGCTTGACGCGGCGCTCGACCAGCACAGTCACGGTCTTGGCGCGCTTGGCGCTCACCACCTTGCCAATCAAGGTGCGCTTGAGGGATTTTTTAGCTTCCGTCATGGTCACTCCTTACTTGGCGGCTTGCTTTTCAGCAAGAATGGTTTTCGCAC
>JACCDW011178626.1_pt1 | contig 15350 bp, 6 predicted proteins | sample 7449781 | NCBI WGS metagenome assembly JACCDW01 (sample SAMN15323449, study PRJNA562643) | freshwater metagenome | isolation source: river surface water | place: USA:Blue River Watershed | collected 2017-08-18
CTTTTGCTCCGTACACTCTGCTGAAATCTTCGGAAGTTGCAAGCGCAGAATTATCACCGGCCGACCATTGGTAGGTTAATGTTCCGTATGGAATAGACGATTGATTGTCGAATTGGAAATTATTAACCGACAAACACTGCTTATCGTTGTTTATGCTAAACGCCGCTGAAGGTTCGGGATAAACCGTAATTACTTTGGATAAGGTATCAACACACCCTTTATCAGTAGTATTGGTTAATAAAACAGTATATTTCTGGTCGGCTGCATACGTTTTCCCAGTAATGGCCGAATTAGAAACGATAGTAGAACCATCGCCCAAATTCCAATCGTAGGTGTAATTCCCAGTGCTAACGGTGGAAGTATTCGTAAAATTAAAACTGTGGGAATCGAAACACTGACCCAACCCATTATGGGTAAATGAAATGGCTGTTTGGGGGTGAACTACAATATTTTTCGAAGTGGTATCTTTACAATTATTGTTTGTAACCGTAGCTAATTTCACCGGGAAAGTACCTGCTCCTGAGTATGTGTGGGAAGCATCTGTGCTGTTAGCTGTTGCGCCATCACCAAACATCCACAGATAGGTTAATGAACCCGCAGAAAATGTAGATTGATTTTTAAAAGTAAAGCTATTACCTCGTAAACATTGGTTATCTATCGAAGTAATATCAAAATCCACCGCATCGGCTTGGGGGTAAATAGTAATATTTTTTGTAATACTATCTTGGCAACCGCCGTTAGTCGTTACCATTAATTCCACATTATAATTACCAATTCCGGTGTATTTATGGGAAGCGTTGGTAGTTAATTTATTCGCACTTAGATCCCCTAATTCCCATCGACTGGTATAGGAACCGAAAGCTAAAGCAGTTGCATTGGTAAATATAAATTGATTGCCTTTGTAACACTGATCCGAATCATTAAAGCTAAATCTAGCATCGGGCTCAGGAAATACATAAGCCATATGGGAGAAGGTATCAACGCATCCTTGATCGGTGGTAGATTTTAAGATTACTTTATAGAAATTGGCCACCGAATACGTTTTATTTACCACATCTGTGGAAGTGGCCGATGTACCATCTCCAAGATTCCATTCATAGGTTAATGTCCTAGGCGAAACCACCGAAGATGTGTTGGTAAAATTCATTGAATGCGTGTTAAAACACTGATCTTTATCCGCAACAGTAAACGAAGGACTTGCCTGCGGGTACACTGTAACCACTTGATCGATAGCATCAGTACAACCCCCGTTTGTGGTAACCTCTAATCTAACCGTGTAGTCTCCGGAAGAGGCGTAAGTTCTGGTGGCATTCTTTGTGGTTTGAGCTGTACTTCCATCGCCAACAGTCCAATTACTAGTATACGTTCCAAACAATAATGAAGTAGTATTGGTATAATTAAATTGGTTACCGGTTAAACATTGTTTATCGTTGTTGATCGAAAAGGTAGCTGTTGGCTCAGGGTAAACGGTAATGGATTTTCTCAAAGAATCAATACAACCCTTATCGGTAGTAGTCTCTAATTTCACTGAATATACTGCGGGCAATGTATAGGTTTTACTGGAAACACTGGCGGTTGTTCGGTTATCTCCATCGCCTAAATTCCATGCCGAAGTAAAGGTTCCACCTGGCGATACCACCGAAGACGTATTGGTATAATTAAAGGTATGTACATCAAAACACTGACCTACATTATTAATATCAAATCCAATCGCCGTTTGAGGGAATACGGTAACTTGATCTTCAGCGGTATCCTTACATCCTTGGTTGCTGGTTGCTAATAATCGGATATCGTAGGTGCCTGCTGCGGCATAAGTTCTTGAGCCATTGATCGCTGTCTGAGTAGCGGATGCATCTCCAACTGTCCACTGATAAGATAGGGTACCCGCAGTTATCGTAGTACCATTGGTGAATGTAAAAACATTGCCTGTTTTACATTGTTCCTCATCGTTTATCGTAAATGAAGCCACCGGATGTGGATGTACTTCAATTCCTTTGGTTAGCGTATCGATACAACCATTATTGGTGGTAGTAATTAATCGAACCGTATAGGGACTTACTAGATTATAGCGCTTAGCAGAAATACTCGTTGTTGTTGCCATAGTACCATCGCCTAAGTTCCAATCGTAGGTTAATGTTCCTCCTGGCGCGGTAACTGCAGAAGTATTCGTAAAGCTGTAATCGTTCAAATACAAGCACTGATTTGCTGTATTAATATTAAATCCGATATTCGTTTGCGGATATACAGTTACTGGCAGATTCGCGGTATCTCTACAATTTTGGTTACTGATAGTAATTAATCGAACATTATAGGTATTGGCAATGGTATAAACTCTAGAAGCATTGGTAGTAGTTTGTGTTGTAGATCCATCTCCCGGTAACCACTGATAGGTTAATGCGCTATTATCGGTAATGGTTGAACCATTGGTGAAATTATATTTATTCCCCTTCAAACATTGTAAATCGTCATTAATGGTAAACGAAGCAACAGGATTGTAATGCACAAAAACGGTTTTTCTTACCGAATCAATACACCCAAAATTGGTGGTGGTCTGTAATTTTACCGAGTAACTTTTTACCGTTGCATAGGTCACATCATTAACGTTGGTAGTGGTTTCTGTTCTACCGTCTCCTAACTGCCAATCCGAGGTAATGGTTCCACCAGGAGTTCCTACAACAGAAGTATTGGTAAAATTGAATTTATTATTTCGAATACACTGATTTACCGAGTTAATGGAAAAGTTGGCCGATGTTTGAGGGTCCACTGTTAAAGGCAATGTTGCGGTGTCTTTACAACCGAAATCGCTGGTGGTGATAAGTCGAGGGTTAAATGTTCCAGCAGTGCTATAGGTGTGCGTAGCATTTTGAGTGGTTTTATTTGCCGATCCATCCCCCATTTGCCAAACATAACTAAGCGTACCACTTACAATAGAAGAAGCATTGGTAAATGCGTATGCATTTCCGGTTAAACATTGTTTGTTATCATCTATAGTAAATGCAGGCGTGGCTTGTGGGTGAATGGTAATATCTTTCGTGATCGAATCCTTGCAGGTACCATTAGTTGTTACAACCAATTTAATTGTGAAGGTTCCGTAGGTTGTATATTTATAGGAAGCATTGGTATTGGTTTGTTTGGCCGAACCTTCGCCCAAGTACCAAACAGAAGTGTACGAACCGGTAGGCAATTGGGTAGTATTGGTTAAATTGGCAACATTTCCTTTTAAACACTGACTTAAACTATTGGCAGAAAAATTCGCCGTGGGCTCTGGGTAAACCGTCACTGCTTTGGTAATTGAATCTAAACAACCTTCGTTGGTGGTGGTTCTTAAGGTTACATTATATACACCGTGAGAGGCATACACCTTATCTACCACATTTGTAGTTGTTGCATTAGACCCATCTCCCAATCGCCAGAAATACGATAATGTTAATGGATTATCTACAGTTGAGGCGTTGGTAAACGAAATTTTATTCACACTAAAACACTGCCCTGCAAGATCAGAAATAGTAAAATCCGGGGTAGCTTGCTTGTAAACGGTCATGTTCTTAGTAACCGAATCTTTACAACCGCCGTTGGTAAGAATAACTAGTTTTACGTTATACGATCCCACCGCTGCGTAGGCTTTTGAACCGTTTAAACCCGTAGATTTAGAATTGGATGGATCCCCGTAATACCAAGTTTGAGTAAAAGATCCGGTTGCAACCGTAGATTGGTTAGTAAAATTAAATTGGTTATTTCTAAAACACTGATCGCTATCGTTATACGAATATTTTGCTTTGGGTTCTGGATAAATCGTTACCAGTTTCCTGAGGGTATCAATACAATTCTGAGAGGTGGTAGACGTTAACTTGATATAAAAATTACCATGTGTAGAATACGTTTTATTGGAAACATCTTTTGTTGATGCTGTTGTACCATCCCCAAAACTCCATGCATAGGATAAAGTCAATGGACTTACAACGGTAGAATTATTGGTAATATTTACCACGTGCTGGTTAAAGCAACGCTGATCATTTGCAATGGTAAAATCTAAATTTGCCTTGGGTCTAACCGTCACTGTTTCAGAATAAACATCGGTACATCCACCGGTAGAAGTTACCGTTAATGTGACGGTAAATGTTCCAGCCGATGTGTAAACATGACTTGGATTGGCCGATGTCTTTAATGCCGATCCATCGCCCATGTTCCAAGAATACGTCATGGTACTTGGACTTCCAACCGCAGACGTATTGGTAAATTGGAAGTTATTACCAGTTAAACACTGATCGTTGTTGTTTATGGTATACCCTGCAGTTGGTTCGGGATGGATTGTCAGTGTTTTCGAAAGCGAATCTTTACAATTGTTATCGGTAGTGGTAATTAATTTAACGGTATAAGTACCTGTGTTGGTGTAGGTCTTGGCTGTTATATCCGTTGTAGATGCCGTGTTACCATCTCCCAATCGCCAAAAATTACTGTATGTTCCAGTACCAGGAGTTTGTATAGCAGATTTATCCGTAAGATTCACCGAATGGCCATCAAAACATTGTGAATTTGCATTGATATCGAAAGCAACCGTCGTTTGAGGATAGACCATAACCTGATCGTCGGCGGTATCTTTACATCCTTTTACGGAAGTTGTAATTAATCGGATATTGTAGGTATTCGCCGCTGAATAGGATTTCGTTGGACTGGCCGTTGACGAAAACGCACTGCCGTCTCCAAAATTCCAAGCATGGGACAATGTGGTTGCTCCTGATATGCTGGACGTATTGGAGAAGGTAAAACTGTTTCCCGATCTACACAATGCCGTTGCTGATTTGGTAAAAGAGGCAACAGGATTAGGGTGGACTGTTATACTGCGCGATGCTGTATCCTTGCAACCATTGGCCGATTCGGTAAATAACTTTACCGTATACGACTGAATGGAGGAATAAAACTTATCGCTGACATTTGTAGTTGAAGCTGTACTGCCATCTCCCAAATCCCATGAAAAACTCAAAGGACTTCCTGGAGCCGCAATACCGGATGTATTGTTAAAGGTGAATTTATTGCTAGCATCACACTGATCAACGTGATTTACGGTAAATGAGGCATTCGCTTGGGGATAAACGGTTAGATTTACCGATGCCGTGTCTTTACAATTGTTGTTAGTTGTAGTAATAAATCTCGCCGTGTAGTTATTTGCATTTGTGTAACTATGTTTAGGATTTTGGGTGGTTGCTGTTGTTGCGTCGCCAAAGTTCCATGCATAACTAAGTGTTCCATTACTTACAGCTGCGGAACCGGTGAAATTAAATTCATTTCCTTTTTTACATAATGCCGAATTATCAACAGCAGCAGAAATCGAACTCACTTGGGGATAAACCGTAAGTGATTTGATATTGCTGTCTTTACAGCCAAAGGAAGAAGTTGCAACCAACTTTACATCGTAATTGCCATCTACAGTATACTTCTTGCTGGAATTGGTAGTTATCGCTGATGGTGAGCCATCCCCAAAAGTCCATACATAACTTAACGATCCGCTGCTAATGCCCGATGCGTTGGTAAAAGTGAAATTATTCCCTTTAAAACACTGTTTTAAATTGTTGACTGAATACGCAACCGTTGGTTGAGGACGCACAAAAACAGTGTAACTTTCTGTATCCACGCAACCGCTGTCATTGGTTACAGTAAGAATGGTTTTAAACGTATTTGCCGTTGAATATGTTTTAGTAACCGATGTTCCATTACCCACTGCACTGCCATCACCATGATTCCATGAAAGCGTATAATTGGAAGTAAGTGCATTGCCGGTAAAACTAAAATTGTAAGAATTCCCTGTTAAACATTGAGATCGATCGCTACTTAACGTGATCGATGCCAAAGGCAGTGAATTAAGGGATAACCGAACCTGAAAAATAGAATCACAACCCTGGTACCCTATCGCCGAGTCTGTATACAATCCCGATGAAGTAACTACTCTTCCCGTATTCAAGGTATACGAACTGCCGCATTTCGAAATGAACTTTGACGGTCCATTGACTGTACATTGCGCATATATCCCATTAAAGAAGTACAAAAATCCTAAAAAAAGAATGACTTGTTTTTTCCCAATTTGTACTTGTGTGTTACGTTTAATTTTCATGAAAATAGATATTCCCCGACGATAGCAAACTTCGGTAACTTTTTTCAATCTTACAATGCACAAAATGTGAATTTACTATAAATACCAAAGATTGGTGATATTGAGGGAAAACCAACAAAAAGAGATACTTATCGTACTACTAATTGAAAAAAAATTGGTTATGTTTGTTAGCTAAATGCAAGTTCAATAGTCCGCCCAATGATGTATATGAAACTAAGTCGAATTAATTCGCTAAAACTAGCAGTTGCAGGGACCTTGTTTTCAATAACTTGGGCAGGCCTTCAGGCACAAATCCCTACCTTTAGACAACAATATACTCAACGTATTAATGCAAACCCCGCCATGATTGGTATGGGTGTGTACAATGGAGGACAGATGGGTAGAGCCGCGATGACCACCCGAGCTCAATGGTTAAGTCAGGAAGGAAGACTTCTAACCCAATCGGCTGGTTACGATACAAAAATCAAAAACACCATGGCCAGTTGGGCGGGAGGTGTAACAGCAACCGATTTATATTCTGGGATGGCTGGTAGCGCTAAATATTCTCATTTTATTGGTTCCGCAGCGTACGCATATGAAATCCCCGGGAGAAAAGTCAGTGCCCGATTTGGACTAATCACACAATTCTCAAGTTATAGTTTTGGTACAGGCAAATACACCTGGGAAGACCAGGTTGATCAAAACTTTACTGGATTTATTTTACCCACGCAGGAACCTAACTCCACATTGGTAAGAAACGCATTTCATGTGGGTGCCGGAGCGATGTTGTATAACAATAAATTCTTCTCCGGATTAAGTGTTTATAATTTAAACCAACCCGACATTGCAATAATTGCTGGTTCTGAATCCAAACTACTAACAAAATTTCAGTTTGTATCCGGTTACGTGTTGGATAATCTATTAGAGAATGTAACTATTACGCCACATGTATTGGTGATGCAGCAAGCTGGTTTAAATAGTTCTACAATAAACGCACTATTTACGCTCAATAATTTACAATTTTCAACGGGTGTCCAGCGCACTCAATTTTACGATAAACGCAATGTTTCTATGACTAATTACGTTGGATATCATTACGGTAAAATCAATTTGGGATACAGTTTGGATTGGAATTTAACCTATTCCACTGGAGCTATTCCAATGACACACGAGATTTCCGTTGTTTGGTTCACAAATTCGGCAGAACCCAAACGAAAAATGCACCAAGCTCGATTACCTGAATTTTAGTATTTTCACTAAAATTTAATTGCGATTTTTTAAAAAGGAGCCCCTGAGTTAAGAATAATCCTATAGAAATTATTCCTTGTTTCTCGCAAGTAGCCCGATATGAGCTTCCAGGGTCGACCTGTGCGCTCTTCGCTACTACCCGTGAATAATCTAAATCCGAACTTAACTGGAAATACTCTTATTGACTCAAGTTAATATTTAATCCTACGCCAAGTACTTCTTTGAATTGCATTTTGGCAGTGTATTTATCAACTTGACCATCGCCATCCATATCCACGCCAATTTTGATGTCATCATCATATTTCATATGGATATTAATATTTGCAGCGATGTATTCATTCAATTGGATGGAAATTATATTTTGCCAATCAATATCAATATTCTCAGGATTGTTCAAATAATTTGAGAATAGTTCCAAACGAGATTGAATCCCTAGGTTTTTAATAATTCTGGGATTACGATATTGAATTAACATATATCCTCCAAATTCACTTCTAATTTTCTTTCCTGGGGTAAGTATTTCGCCGGTTATTTCGTCGTAAATAGCCGATTGAACTCCATATGCCCCTTGATCGGCTAATCGTTGATCGTTTACCACCGTACTCTTTAAGGTTCCCAAACCCAAGAAAACATCCAACTTGGTATTGGGTACATAGTTGAATCCCAATGCGGTTTCTGCATACAACGGAGCAAACATTTTGGATATTGGTAGGGAATCTCCAATCATCTCATAACCCGGCTGAAATTGCGTAGCTGGATTGAATAACAGGGAATAAAATAATGTTTTTGATGCCCGTTTACCATATTTTGAGGATATCGCAAATGCATCATCCGTTTTATTCCATCCCGGTGCTGATTGCTGATTCATTAGACCGTAACTCATATCTATTTGAGTTTGCCAATTGGTTGATTGGTTGGTATAGGTTAAAACGGCATTCAATACAGTAGCTACAGAAACGGATGACTGTCCTCCACCCTGCCAATATAAAAAGCTGTTTTGATTGGTATTTACGGTAGAAGTTCCTTGGAACCCCCAAACACCGGTAGTATCTTTATTTCGCTTCTTTTTAGCAATACTTGCAGAGTCAACGATAAGCGCAGGTTCGGTTACGGGTAAATCTCCAGAATCCAGCGAAAGTCTATCATGGGTAAAACTATTCGACTTGATAACATGCAATCCATGGATGTTGGCAGCCACAAATTGGCTGTACCCGATGTAAGAAAGGAATAAAATCGAAACGTGTAAAAACTTTCTCATTTCTTCTACAATGATACTCGAAATTAAGCGATTATCAAGAGTTGAAATGAACGAGTTGAATTCGTGCTAATGAATAATTAAGCACCGGCTTGTTTCAGAAGTATAAAATGCGAACGAACAGCGTGTAACATTGTAGGAAATTCATGGTACATCACGTTAAATTCGGCACAAGTTTCTTTTACAATTTTATTCAATTTTGGGTAATGAATATGTGAAATTTTGGGAAATAAATGGTGCTCAACCTGAAAATTTAATCCGCCTAGAAACCAAGCTAATACCTTACTTTTGGTACCGAAATTGGCGGTTGTACTCAATTGATGCGTTGCCCAATCGTTTTCGATATTAATTCCCTCTGGATTCGACTGTACAAAATCCATTCCCTCTACAATATGTGCTAGTTGGAAAACCATGGTAATTACAAGTCCAGTGGTAAGCGCAAGCACTAAATATCCAATCAAGGTATTACTTAACCCGGCGAAATAAATCGGCATTGCAATGAAAATACCTAAATACCCCAACTTTGCTGTCCAGAATACAATATGGTCTTTTACCGTAAATTTATCACGCATGGGTCTATCCCCTATTTTACCAGTAGCGTATTTATTGAAGTCTTGGTAGTATATCCAAGCTAAATAGGTAATGCAATACAACAGCCAACCATAGATAAATTGAAATTTATGAAACCAGTATTTGGGTTGGTGATTATTCACACGCATGTATGGAGAAACATCAATATCTTCATCAGCACCTTCAATATTAGTAAAGGAATGGTGAGCTACATTGTGTTTTTGAACCCAGAAAAAGGCATTGCCACCAAGCATGTTTAAGGAGTAGGCCATCATATCGTTTACCCACTTTTTGGACGAGTAACTTCCATGAGCTCCATCGTGCATTACATTAAAACCGATACCGGCAAAATTCACCCCCATTAATACGCAGAGGCCAAGGGATACCCAATTATTTTCTGGAGTAAAAAAAACTAAAATGGTGTAGAATGTTGCCAAAGTAACAAAAAGTATAATGGTTTTAAGATACAATCTCCAGTTGCCTGTTGGCTTTAAGTTGTTTTCGGTGAAATAGTTATCAATGCGGTTGCGTAATGTAGAAAAGAACTGAGCGTTTCTTCCTTCAAATCTAATTTGACTCATGCTTTACAAAAGTAGGTATTTTGAATGGGGAATAAAATGACAATTATTACTATTTTGTGTAATTAAACGGATAAAAACGGATATCAAACGGTTATTGAATTTGTACCAAACGCGTAATAAATTGATTCCCAATTTGACAGCGCAAATAATAAATTCCCGGCGACTTTGGAGTGTCAATATCATATTTTACACTGCCTTTGTTCGTCTGTTCGCTGTAAAATGTGTTAGGTTGTTTTCTGCCTATTGCATTATTAACTTCCAAATGTTCACCTACAGTTCTACCCAAGGGATCCAACCAAGTAAAAACTAGTTTATTATGGTTTAGGATGGAAGCAACCTCTACTTCCATTGTGGAGGTAGATTTACCAGGATTGGGATACACCTTCATATCCGCAAACGATTGTTTTTCCCAATCTCTTGCGCTAAGAATATTTTTTACTGAATTAAACTGGCAGGTTAAGATCCCAAAACCGTGCGTTGCTAAAGCTACAGTACCATCTATTTCTCGGGTATCTACCATTGTACAAACCATATTCCCCAATTCTCCTGTAGCCTGTTGTACCCATACGGTGGAGGTACCTTGCAAGGTATCGGTAGCGAACAAACCTACACTGGTAGCGGCAAAATAAATCATCCCGTCCTTTACCGGTAGCATGCTCACCCATCGAACGCTTGGACCATCGCCCAAACCGGTAGCAAATTGCTCTAAATTACCAGCCACTTTGGTGTATGTTTTACCAGCATCTTCGCTTAACCAAATACTGTACACTCCATAATTTGTATAACTTACCATGAATCGATCGGCATTATTTGGATCCACGGCGATACATCCAACATAGGCATTGGGTAATCCAGGAATTGTCAGATCTACGGGTTTTCGGATACCTGTATGCGCTGAATCCAATCGATATAATCGCTTTAATGACGACCCGTAATATACTCTGTTTGCGGGTTTTGTACTCACTCCAATGGCAGTAACCCACTCATTACGCAGGGGTATGGAATCAGGAAACATGGTCCAGCCTAAACTGATCGAATCGGCACTATTATCCAATGGAATTTGATCCAGCAAATTGTTTCTCCAGAGGTATTTACCGCCGGCTAAGTACATGATGTTACTATTATTGGGATCCAATACATAGGGGTTGATAAATAAATATTTCGCCCCGCCGATGGGATCAATTCTGCGAAATTTGGTTCGATTTCCTTGTGCATCAATTTCGGCTTTCAACATTCTACCCTGTTGTTTCGAAAAGTAAAAGGTTTTACCTCCGTTGGCTACAGCACAATACGAACCATCGCCGGGATACACCGTTTTCCAATCAGCATCCGAGGTGTTGGAAGTAGTAAGAATTTGATTATTATCTTGAGCACCCGCTACTAATACGGGGGAATTTGCGGTTGCATGATCCACGGCCACCGAATAAAACTGGGTGGTTAGGTATCCATTGTTCAGGGATTCCCAAACGATACTATCGGCGGTTCTATCATTGCATCGGAACAATCCGCCATCGTTTGCATTGATAAACGCATTGGGATCGTTGGGATAAAACACCAAATTATGTTGGTCTGGGTGATGGTTGGGCCAAGCATCGAAAAAGAACGGCGAAGCACTTCGAACCCCAGGTTTAATACCTTTCAAATACCCTCCAATCATCGAAAACTGGATGGAATCGGCAAAGGCCAATTGGGTTCTATACAAATTGGTTCCGCCTATATAAACACAATTGGAATCGCCTGGTTGCACTTTTACCAGCATATCGTACGATCCCTGAACATTCCAATTATCGAACAATCCTTTGCCTTCGGGTAGATATTTCGTTAAATCCTCCCAAATACCACTGTCCTTGGAGCCATCCCCTTGGATGTAGGTATAACGCCATAAGGTATTCCACTCAACATCGCCCCGGAAATTGGTAAATTTCTTACCAAAATCATCGGTATTGGCTAAAAAATACACCCGATTTTCGTTGTTGGGATCCACGCCGATTACTATACGATTGAAATTCTTACCAAAATTTGCTGGGGTAATGTTTACGGGTAACCCATTGTTATCGGCTCGATACATTCCCTTTTTCGTACCATCGGAACTGCTGGTCGCATAAACAATGCCCTTTGAGGTTACGGCCACATCGGTGAAATAGCCGCATCCCGACAACCATGTCTTCCAAGTCCTTCCTGAGTCCAATGACTGCATAACATTCTGATAATTAGCCGAATAAATTTCCAATTGATTGGCCGAAGCGGTAGGATCCAAGGCCAGATTCCACACCAACTGCCAGTGAATACTAAAGGTATGGGCGTTCCCAGAGGTAGTACTTTCGATTGGGTTCCACGTATTTCCGTTATCGTAGGAAATAAAGAGTCCATCGCCAAGATAATATGCTCCTTTGGCCGATGCACTTTGACCGTAGGCTTCGCCGCTACCACAGATCCAAATGTTTTCCCTACCCTGCCTGCTGTCCTGAACCAAACAGGTTGCTGACCTCAATTGATCTTTTTCCTGAACAGTTTTCCATGATTTTCCACCGTCTTCGCTGAGCCAAATCCCACCTGAAACGGAACCAGCGAGGATGCGTTGAGGATTTTGAATGTCGATACCCAAGGCTCGAGTTCTACCTCCGATATAATAAGGGCCTCTGTGTTTCCAATTAGTAGATCTCCGTTGGGTTATTGCATCCGATGATTTGGGCAATGTGGAGGCATAGGTTAATTCTTTGTACCGAATATTAGCGGGTATTTTCCCGGTATTGGGATCGGCTAACTGCTTGAATTCTTGTTGAAATCGGGATCCGGCATTAAACTCTTGGGCTGAGCTTTGCGCCTGGCCGGATGAAGATGATTCCAGTAGTACTATGCTGAATATAGCTATGCTAATTTTTTTAAAAATGGCAGGGACCATGGTTATTTTTTATAAATATTAATTTTCGTTATTGAATTTTTCTTGGATTTTATTGTACAATAATATACGCAATTTATTTCACATTTCCAAATAAATAATCAGTTATCCGTAGGCAACGAACTGCCAAAGGATTTATTTTTTTTAGGCGAAAAAACGGTGGAGATCATCATGATTAAAATAGACATGACCACTACTTGGGTAATAAAGCCTTTTGAAATTTGGGGAATTACCAAAGTGAGTGGGACGGACATAAATAGCAATAAGGTAATTAATCCTCGGGGAGCGATAAACAAATATGGGAACCAGGGTAATTTAAGAATCCATAATAACAGGGCGCGAAAAAATACGATAGCCATAACTACCACCGATGCAAGCAAAGCGGTGTTGGGGTTAAACAACTCTTCTATATTTAGGGTATACCCGAACAGCAAAAAGAAACTCACACGGATTACAAAGGTGAGTTCGGCGATGATTTCTTCGAGTTTTTTAACCTCGGTAAGGAGTCGTTGAGGATTCAATTTAAATCGATTCAATTGTTGTGCAAATTTCTCTGCATTGGCTAAGAACAGACCCATTACCAGCACTAGGATAAGTGCTGAAAGATGAAAATGTTTTGCCACGGCATACATGATGAGCATTACGGCGATGATGGGTATGAATCGAATTTTGTGTTTCAGATTATTGAGTAAAAACACCAAAATTGCCGTTCCCAAAATACTAATAATTAAACTAAAAAAAATCTGTAAAATAAAATTAGCTCCAGACATTAAGGTAATTTTTTCATTTAACAGAAAAAAATTAAACAATAGCACTCCAATGATGTCGCTAAAGCTACTTTCAAAAACAATAAAACTGGATTGTTCCTTGGAAAATAAACGAGCGGTAGGTACGGCAATCGCGCTTGATATTACGGACAAAGCGATAGCGTAGAGCATCCCCTGTTGCAAGGAAGCGGCGAAGGCAATTTTGAAGAAGAAAGCTATGCAAGCGGAAGTAAGAATGAGACTGATCACTGAGGACAATACGGATTTACGAATCATCGGCACGTTGGTTCTGTCTATGGGTAATTCAAGCGCTCCTTCAAAAACTATTAGTATCAGACCGATGGTACCGAGCAAAGGCAAAACATGATCTAAGGTTGGGGCAGGAATTGCTAAATAAATTAGTAATTGTTTTATGCTAATTCCCAGCAACAGCACCAACAAAACCGAAGGAATTTTAGTTCTGGGCGATATTACCTCGAAGAGATAGCTGATTAAGACTAAAATGGAGAGTATCAACAACAGGCTATTCTGCATACGTGGTTAAAATACAATTTTTATTTCTAAAAGACTAAATTAGGGGTATAAGTTGACGATAATTTAGCAATTTGAACTATACTTGGATATGCAAAGAAACAAGTTGTTGGATGCGGAGGAAAAACGAGATAAGACGTTTGTTTTTAGCGCGTTGTATTGGGGATGGGGATTGCTTTTGATGCTGGGGATGGGCGGAGTTTGGGTGATTTTAAGTTCAAGCGGGGGTCATCACGGATGGGACAAAACAGAGGTTGTTAGATTTGGTCAGCCGGGTGGCGGTGCGGCGCAGGGGGAAGTTGATATATATTTTCTTACGGGAAGGAATAACAAATCCAACAGCGGGGTGGGATTTACTACGGTGCCGGTAGAATTTTGCAGTAAACCAATGGAGTTACAACCAGAGGTAATTGAAGCGTTTGGCAAGATGCGCAGGGCGGCAGCCGGGGCCGGGATTGCTTTAACGATTATATCTGGAAGAAGAAATTACGAACAACAGAAGGTAATTTGGGTGAATAAATGGAACAAGTTGCAATCCCGGGGCATCCACGGAGTGGATGCCGTGGAGCATATCCTTCGGTATAGCTCCATGCCCGGCAGCAGCCGACACCATTGGGGCACTGATATAGACATCAACTCTTTAGAACCTGCATATTTTACCACCACCAAGGGCGCAAAAGAACTCGCCTGGCTCCGTGCAAATGCCCACAACTACGGCTTCGCCGAAGTCTATTCTCCCCGTACCACCGGACGATCCACTGGCTACCAACCCGAACCTTGGCATTGGAGCTATATGCCCCTCGCCTCCTCTTACCTGACCCAATACAAACAAAAAATCGGGTACACCCTTTTTGGCATACCCGATTCTAAAAATTCGGATTCGGTTATGGTATTTTCCGGATCTCAGTTCGCAAAAACCGTCAAAATCATAGAAAACTATGTTGGTGGTATTTACGACCCCGGAACCTGGAAAAGACCGTAGGTTCACTTGTTTAGCACTCCACTATACTGTTAACACAGCATAATAGAATACCCCATTATCCTACCATCGCAGTATAATCGGCAGCGCTCATCAAACCGTCAACTTCGGAAGGATTGGTCATTTTTACCTTTACCATCCAACCGCTTCCGTAAGGATCGCTGTTTACCGATTCGGGAGCACCTTCTAAATCACCGTTTACTTCGGTGATTTCACCGCTTACCGGCATATACAAATCACTTACCGTTTTTACCGCTTCAACCGTACCAAACACATCGTGTGCATTTAGGGTTTCGCCCTGAGTAGAAATGTCAACAAAAACGATATCACCCAACTCGTGTTGAGCAAAATCAGTAACGCCAATAGTGGCAACGTCGCCTTCAACCAATACCCACTCGTGGTCTTTGGTGTACTTTAAATTATCTGGGAAATTCA
>JACCDW010500375.1_pt1 | contig 15340 bp, 14 predicted proteins | sample 7449781 | NCBI WGS metagenome assembly JACCDW01 (sample SAMN15323449, study PRJNA562643) | freshwater metagenome | isolation source: river surface water | place: USA:Blue River Watershed | collected 2017-08-18
GAGCAGTCGCCTGAACAATCCATGGCAGCCGAGGAGCGAATCCTTGAGGCTGCGACTAAAATTTTTCGCGAGAAAGGTCGTGAAGGCGCCCGAATGCAGGAGATTGCAGACACTGCAGGCATCAATAAAGCCTTGTTGCATTATTACTTTAGATCAAAAGATCAGTTGTTTGAAAGAGTTTTCCAGGAAAGCGCCGGGTTGTTTTTCTTTCGCCTGAATGAAATTCTGCAAAGTGAAAAGGATATATTTTACAAGATTACCCAATTGTGCGAAGCGTATATTTCTCAGTCTGTTGAAAATCCTTTCATACCCCTATTCATTATTGGTGAAATGAACCGATCACAGGATATTTTCATCAGTAAAATGTTTACTGCCACGCAGTCGCGGCCCGACTTCTCCCTATTCAGGCAACAACTTCTGGACGCAGCTGCAGCAGGGATAATCAATCCTGTTGCCCCACACCAACTGATCATGAATATCCTGGGTATGTGCATATTTCCGGTTATATCAAAACCAATGATGCAGTTCAATTGGGGTGTTGATGAAAAAGAGTTCGTTGCATTGATGGAGGAAAGAAAACGTCTCGTTCCGGAGTTGATTATATCATCTTTAAAAATTGAAAAAAAGTGAATGACAAGTTGAGCAGGATAATTCCTTTCTTATTGGTCATGGTGTGCTTTGCAGTTACAGGGTGGGCCCAGCCTTTCACCCTACAGGATGCAGAAAGCAGGGCCAGGAAAGGCTATCCGTTGATCAGGCAGCAAGGTCTCTTTGAAAAAACAGCTACACTAACTGTCGGTAACCTCGCCAAAGGGTATGTGCCGCAGTTGACGGTGGGCGGACAAGCATCCTATCAGTCTGATGTCACAAAAGTGTCTATTCCGAATGCTCCATTTGTAGTAGAGCCGCCATCCAAAGATCAGTACAGGTTGACCATGGATGTTTCACAGATAATTTATGACGGTGGACTTATTCGTAACCAGCAGGAATTGTCGAGGTTGCAGGCAACCACTGAATCAAGCAGACTCGAACTTGAAATGTACAAGTTGCAGGAGCGGGTAGATCAGTTGTATTGCAGCATTTTGTTTGTGGATGCACAACTGGATCAGATGAAGCTGGTAAAAGCAGATATTCAGACCGGCATAAATAAAGTGAGCGCACAACTTGAAAATGGGGTGGTATTCAAGTCTGCGTTGAATACGCTTAAAGCTGAAGCACTGAAAATAGATCAACGAAATATTGAATTGGGGACGATGCGAAAAGGGTTACTCGATGTATTGGGCATCTTAACTGATACCTTACTCAGTGACAATGTTCAGCTGGAAATGCCTGATTTGAAAGGATTTCGAGCTGAAGGAGCTATACATAAACAACTCAATTTCTTCAAAGCTCAGCAAGACTTGAATGTCCGTCAACTGGATTTGCTGCGTTCAAAATCTCGTCCCAAGGCAAGTGCATTCTTGCAGGCAGGATATGGCAGGCCAGGATTAAACATGTTGCGGAATGAATTCCAGTGGTTCAGCATCGGAGGACTTCGGCTGAACTGGTCGATCAGTAACCTGTATACTGCAAAAAACGAAAAAGAGTTGAACACTGTAGCAGCCAACAGTATAGCTGTGCAGCAGGAGACTTACCTGAAAAATGCAAATGCACAGGTGAAACAACAATTGGCAGAAATTGAAAAATTTAGTCAACTCATAGCATCAGATAAAGAAATCATCAATCTAAGGAATGCTGTAAAAGAATCAGCAGCAGCTCAATTGGAGGCAGGTGTTATAACTGCAAGCGATTATGTGCGAGAGGTCAATGCAGCGGATCAGGCCAATCAGGCGCTGAAAGCCCATGAGCTGCAATGGTTGCAGGCCAATATTCAATTGGAAATCATCAGAGGAAAACAATAAAAAATGCACTTTGCAATTCAAAATTTCTACTATTCCTCTCCTGTCCGGGAGGGGAGTTTAACAAGCTCAATGGCACAAAACACATAAAATTATAATTGAATAACATGAAAAAATGGATCATCCTCGCCTTTGCATCAGCAGCAATGGCTTGCAACAACAGCAACGGGGATTTTGATGCTCAGGGAACATTTGAAGCCAATGAAATCATGGTGGCAGCAGAAGCCAGTGGCCGGTTACTTGAATTTGATGTTGAAGAAGGTGATTCGCTGGGCAGGCAGGATACAGTTGGACAAATCGATGCTACAAATCTGGCGCTTCAACAAGAACAGGTCGAAGCCAGCATGCAGGCATTGCAGCAAAAAACTATTGATGCAACTCCACAGGTCAAATTATACCAGGAACAGCGTGAAGTGCAGCTTGTCCAGCTGGGCAATCTGGAGAAAGAAATGCAGAGGGTTGAAAAACTTTTCAGGAAAGATGCTGCTACTGCTAAGCAGCTGGATGAGTTGAAGTTTCAGCTGGAGACGATACAAAAACAAATCCGGGTAACAGAACAGCAAATTAAGGTGCAGCAGGCCAATGCAGCCAATCAGAACAGGGCTATTCTAAGTGAAACTGAACCTTTGCAAAAGCGGGCTGAGCAATTGCAGGATCTCGTTTCCAGGTCGTTCATCATTAATCCCTTTCCAGGCACAGTGATTGCCACTTATGTAGAACCAGGTGAGATGGCAATGATGGGAAAACCCTTGTATAAAATTGCAGATTTGTCTGTGCTTACCCTAAGAGTATATGTTACTGGTAGCCAGCTGTCTCAGCTTAAACTCAACCAGGAAGTAAATGTCATGGTAGATAAGGGGGCTGATGATTATGCTACTTATAAAGGAGTTGTCTACTGGATTTCTTCAAAGGCTGAATTCACCCCCAAAACCATTCAGACCAAGGATGAAAGGGCCAACCTGGTGTATGCTATAAAGTTGCGTGTAAAGAACGATGGTTTGCTGAAGATTGGCATGTATGGTGAAGTTAAATTCTGAAATGAAAGGTATCTCTATCCATACAATCAGTAAAGCTTACCCACTCAAAAAAGGAAAGCAGGAAGCATTAAAAAATATAGAGCTGGCTATTCCGGAGGGTGAGTTATTCGGGCTGATTGGTCCGGACGGTGCGGGCAAAACAACACTTTTCCGGATCCTGACAACCCTCCTGTTGCCAGATACTGGCAGTGCCACTGTCAATGGATGGGATGTGCAAAAAGATTTCCTACAAATCCGTAAAGAAGTGGGGTATATGCCCGGCAGGTTTTCATTGTACACAGACCTTACTGTTGAAGAAAACCTCAATTTCTTTGCGAATATTTTTAATACCACTGTGAAAGAAAATTACCACCTGATTAAAGAGGTGTATAAAATGATTGAACCCTTTAAAAATGTCCGTGCAGGAAAGCTTTCCGGTGGTATGAAACAAAAACTGGCATTGAGCTGTGCTTTGATTCATAAACCTAAAACCCTCTTTCTGGATGAACCGACAACCGGGGTTGATGCAGTTTCAAGAAAAGAATTCTGGGAATTGTTGCGCTCCCTGAAGGAAGAAGGAATCACCATCATGGTTTCAACACCTTATATGGATGAGGCATCTTTGTGCGACAGGGTTGGTTTGATTCAAAAAGGCAGTATCATGGGTGTTGACACGCCAGCAGGTTTGCGTCAATCCTTTGGAAATAAACTATTGGCAATGAAATCGGGAAATATGCTCTCATTGCTGCGGCAATTGCAATCTTTGCCTGAAGTGGAGCATGCCTATCCGTTTGGTGAAAAGCACCATGTTGTGCTGAAACAAGGCGCAGCCATACCATCTTTACAATCGGATATTGAAATAGAGGAGGTCAATCCGGATATAGAAGATTGTTTCATCTCACTAATGCGAACACATGCAGGATAAAGTCATAACAGCGGATAAACTGACCAAAAAATTTGGAGACTTCACAGCAGTTGATCAGATTTCTTTTGAGGTAAATAGAGGTGAAATTTTTGGATTCCTGGGTGCCAACGGCGCAGGCAAAACAACTGCCATGCGCATGTTTTGCGGGTTATCATTGCCTACATCGGGAATTGCATCAGTAGGTGGGTTTGATGTTTACAGGGAGAACGAAAAAATCAAGAATTCAATTGGCTACATGAGTCAGCGTTTTTCCCTTTATGATGACCTTTCGGTTTTAGAAAATATCCGCTTTTATGCGGGCATTTATGGAATGAACAGCAAAGCCATTCGAATTAAATCAGACAGGATACTAAAAGAGCTTGAACTTGAGTCTGAGAAAAATATCCTGGTAGGGAGCCTCCCGTTGGGCTGGAAACAGAAATTGGCTTTTTCTGTTGCTATTTTTCATGAACCACGCATCGTTTTTCTTGATGAGCCAACCGGTGGTGTTGATCCAATCACAAGAAGGGAATTCTGGCAGCTGATTTATGAAGCAGCCAGTGAAGGTATCACAGTATTTGTGACCACCCACTACATGGATGAAGCAGAATACTGTAACCGTGTATCTATAATGGTGGATGGGAAAATTGAAGCAATGGATACGCCAGCGGGTATGAAAAAGTCAATGGGTGCAGTGAGCATGAATGATGTTTTTCTCCAGTTGGCGCGTAAGGCCACAAGAACCGAAAATTAATAGATGAAGCAGTTTTATAATTTTGTAGTCAAAGAGTTTATCCACATCATGCGCGACAGGAGAACATTGTTTATCCTGATTGGGATGCCGGTTGTTCAGATCCTGATATTCGGATTTGCACTCACGAATGAAGTAAAAAATTCAGGTTTTGCTGTCATAGACATGTCGCGCGACAATCGCTCTAAGCAATTGATAGAAGAGCTCGATGCCAGCAGGTATTTTGAACTGCGCGGGCAATATCAGTCTGTCGCATCCCTCGAAAAATCATTCAGACAAGGGAGGGTAAGATTGGGTATTGTCATCCCCGCAAATTTTGAGAAAGACATGGAAAAACCCGGTGGAACTGCCCTTCAGTTTGTTGCCGATGCCAGTGACCCCAATGTAGCCAATACGTTAATCAATTATGCCAATGCCATTGTTCTGGATTTTGAAAAGCGGGTGACAACAGATAAAAAAATTCCTTTTACCATCCAAACTGAAACAAGGATGCTGTACAATCCACAATTGAAGGGCGCATATAATTTTGTACCCGGTGTAATGGCAATGGTTTTACTGCTGGTCTGCACCATGATGACCGCGCTGACTGTTGTAAGAGAAAAGGAGCTAGGTACGATGGAGATTATGCTGGTGTCACCTTTAAAGCCATTAAAGATTATCATTGCCAAAGCAGTGCCATACCTGCTTTTATCAATCGTAAACATTGCCAGCATCCTTTTATTGAGTGTTTTCGTACTGGATGTTCCTATCAATGGGAGTCTGCCTTTGCTGGTGGGTGAAAGTATACTATTTATACTCGTTGCTCTTTCACTTGGTTTACTTATTTCCTCATCCACAGCATCCCAGCAATCGGCTATGTTTATTTCATTGATAGGCATGTTTTTGCCTACTGTAATGCTAAGTGGATTCATGTTTCCTATAGAGAATATGCCACTCCCCATGCAGGTTGTCTCCAATGCTGTACCGGCAAAATGGTTTTACATCATTGTAAGGTCTGTGATGATCAAAGGAGTTGGACTGAAACATGTTTGGAAAGAGACGATAATACTGACTGGCATGTTGTTTTTCTTCATGGCGATGGCCATTAAAAAATTTAAAGTGAGACTGGCATGAGTAAATTGGCAGTGATATTACGCAAGGAATTCAGGCAAATCATCCGCAATCCGGCCATCATCCGGCTCATATTTATTATGCCTGTCATACAGTTGCTTGTACTTCCAAATGCAGCAGATTATGAGATTAAAAATATAAACCTTCAGATTACAGACCACGACCATTCCTCCTTGTCGAGGAGGTTGATTGAGAACATCCGTGCCACAGGATATTTCAGGGTTGTTGGATATGGAGCTGACCGCAGCTTGGCCATTGAAGCCATTGAAAAAGACCGGGCCGATTTGATATTGGAAATTCCTCATCACTTTGAGCGAGATCTGGTCAGGGAAGAATCAGCCCGACTGATGATTGACGTCAATGCCATCAATGGGGTTAAAGCCAGTCTGGGTGGCGCATACCTCAACAACCTCCTCAGGCAGTTCAACGGAGATATTCGTACAGAATGGCTGCAGCCCGATCGGCTACAAAAACCTTTCTCCATCACAACCACCTTCACCAACTGGTTCAATCCGGAGATGAATTATAAGTTCTTTATGGTTCCCGGTATTCTGGTTCTTCTGCTGACGATGGTGGGTATGAACCTGACTGCCATCAATATCGTCAGAGAAAAGGAGATTGGCACCATTGAGCAGATCAATGTTTCCCCCATCAAAAAACACCATTTTATACTGGGTAAGCTGATACCTTTTTGGGTACTCGGATTGGTGGTGCTGACCATTGGTTTTGGTATTGCGGGACTGATCTATGGAATTGTACCCGTGGGAGCGTACTGGACCATCTATGTTTTTGCAGCGGTTTACCTGCTGGTTATATTGGGTATGGGATTGCTGGTTTCAACTTTTTCTGCTACCCAACAACAAGCTATGTTGGTTTCTTTTTTTATCATGATGATTTTTATTCTGATGAGCGGATTGTATACCAGCATTGATAGCATGCCGGAATGGGCAAAGTGGATTACCCGTATCAATCCGGTCACCTATTTTATTGAAGTGATGCGGCGTGTTGTACTCAAAGGAGCTTCTCTTGGTGACGTTAGCCGTGAGTTAGGTATCATCATAGCATATGCCACAGGAATCAACCTCCTGGCAATTGTCAGCTACCGCAAACGCTCCTGATCCAATGATCATAAAATCAAAGTGTATCGGTTACACATTTCCAAAATTTTTATCATAAAATTGTCATTTCCTACTATTTGAAATAAACAATTCAGAAATATCCTTGTTATGTCCCCTCAACGGTTGTTTCTGATGGATACACTCTGTCATACATGTTCCACTGCCGGTAAGCCGGATGCCAAAAACAAAATGGGTCTTCTGACTGGCCTTTTACTGGTCATTTTGCCCAAATGCCCTTTCTGTATCATGGCATTTACAGGTACAGCTTTACTCTGCGGAGAGGGTACCATTATCGAATCAACAATCACCCACAATTCCACACTTACCATCATTATTACTGCACTGCTTTGCCTGGTTACATTAGCGGGCATACTGCTCAATAAAAGGGGTGTACGGACATATTACGCATTGGCACTCGCCCTGGCAGGAATGACGATGATCATGTTCAGTGTTATCCGGGATGGGGGTCAAACATTATATTATACGGGTATTTTAGGTGTGTTTACCGGAGTGTGGCTGAATGGTAGCCTTGCATGGGTATACTACCAGTTGAAGCAAGGTCTGAAGGGATTTTATCAGCGGGAGAGAATGGTGTGAAAATAAGCAGCGTTTTATGGGCACTGGTTTTCCCACAGCAATCGGAGAGCCGGTGTTGATTATCCACTTATAAATTCAACAACATGATTGCTCAGTCATTTCAGTACGAATCTCCAGGCACTCTGGCCGAGGCGATTGCACTGCTCAACCAGTACGGCGATGAAGCCAAGGTGCTGTCGGGCGGACACAGCCTCATCCCCATGATGAAACTGAGGTTTGCTTCACCAGGTTACCTGATTGATATCAATGGTATTCCTGGTCTTTCTGATATTAAGGAAGAAAACGGCGTTGTGCGCATTGGTGCATTGGCCCGTGAAGCAGACCTTGAACATTCAGCTCTCCTTGCTACTCATTTCCCGATTTTCAAGGATGTAACCAAGCTCATTGCCGACCCTCAGGTCCGCAACATGGGTACACTTGGTGGAAACCTTGCCCACGGCGATGCTGCAAACGACCATCCTGCCGTTATGATTGCACTGGGAGCCAGTGTCATCATCACAGGTGCAGATGGAGAAAGGGAAGTTCCCATTGATGAATTCTTCTATGGTTTTTACATGACAGCCATCCAGCAAGGAGAAATCCTTACTGAAATCAGGTTGCCTGTGCCTCCTGCCGGATCAGGTAATGCCTACCACAAGCTGGAACGTAAAGTGGGCGACTATGCTACTTCAGGGGTAGCGGTTCAACTAACCATTGGAGCTGATGGTATCGTAACTGCTGCTGGTATTGGTCTTACCAATGTTAACCCTGTTCCGCTGCGTGCATCACGCAGTGAAGAGGCCCTCATTGGAAAGCCCCTCACCGAGGAAAACATCCTCCTTGCTGCTCAGTATGCTTCTGAAGATTGTAATCCAAGCGCCGACCTTCGTGGTTCCGAAGATTACAAGCGTCATGTAACAGGCGTTCTGGTGAAGCGCATGATCAAAAAGGCTGCAGAGCGTGCCATGGCATCCTAAATTATAGATTACCAATCATACCATACAAGATGAACAAAACAATAAATATTACTGTCAACGGCACCAAACATACCCTGGAGGTTGAACCAAGGTTGTTATTGGTTCACATGATCCGTGAAGTGCTCAACATGACTGGTACACATATCGGTTGTGATACAAGCAGCTGCGGCGCTTGTACCATTCTTCTCGACGGAAAAAGCATCAAAAGTTGTACCGTGCTTGCTGTGCAGGCAGATGGAAAGAGCATAACAACCATCGAAGGACTTGCGCCAGAAGGTGGACCACTGCATCCATTGCAGGAAGGGTTCAAAGAGAACCACGGATTGCATTGTGGTTTCTGTACACCGGGCATGATCATGCGCTGCGTGGAGCTCCTCGAGCACAACAACAATCCTACAGAAGACGAAATCCGCTGGGGTATTTCCGGGAATCTCTGTCGCTGTACAGGTTATAACAATATCGTGAAAGCAGTTCAGTGGGCCGGTGCAAAAATGCGCGGTGAAGAAACTCCTTCAACCGAACCCGAATTCGTTTGATCCCATTATTCAAGATTAAAAATCATCAACATGATTCAATGTAAAACGTCGAAAGCCATCGGAGGAATGGGACACTCCCTCAAACGCAAGGAGGATGCCCGTTTCATTCAGGGTAAAGGCAATTACGTAGACGACGTAAAGCTGCCCGGCATGCTCTATATGGACATTGTGAGAAGTCCATATGCCTATGCCAAAATCAAGAAAATCAATATCGAAGAAGCACTGAAAGTGCCTGGAGTAGTTGCCGTGGTTACCGGTCGTGACCTCGAAAAATACAACCTGCACTGGATGCCAACACTCATGAGCGATACACAGATGGTATTGCCTACTGATACAGTCATGTACCAGTCGCAGGAGGTTGCCGCAGTTATCGCTACCACCAAGTATGCTGCCCGTGATGGTCGTGAAGCTGTTACAGTGGAATACGAACCCATGAAACCGGTGATTGATCCATTCAAATCACTCGATCCTGCTGCACCGGTTCTGCGTTCCGACAAAGAAGGTAAAAAGGACAACCACATCTGGAACTGGAAGGTAGGTGACAAGGAAAAAACTGATGCGCTTTTCGAAACAGCGGATGTTGTGGTGAAAGAGCAGATGCATATTCCAAGAATTCACGTGGCGTCCATTGAAACCTGTGGTTGTGTGGCTGATTACGACAAGGTGAACAATCACCTGACCATGTACATGACCACTCAGGCGCCGCACGCAATTCGTACGGTTATAGCCCTCGTTGCCGGTCACGTTGGTCTCACCGAAGAAAAAGTGCGTGTTATTGCACCAGATATCGGAGGTGGATTTGGTGGAAAGGTTCCGGTATATCCCGGATATGTGATTGCTATTGCGGTATCCTTCCTTGTTGGAAAACCAGTAAAATGGATAGAAGACAGGAGTGAAAACCTTCAGGCCGACAGTTTTGCCCGTGACTACCACATCACTGCAGAATTGGCCGGAACAAAAGATGGTAAGATTCTTGGAACCCGTTTCAAGATCCTGGCTGACCATGGCTATACTGATGCTTCTGCTAATCCTTCCAAGTTCCCAACAGGGATGTTCTCCATTGCAACAGGAAGCTATGATTACGGCACCACCTATATGGAGTGTGACGCTGTTTACACTAACAAACCTCCGGGGGGTGTTGCTTATCGCTGCTCATTCCGCGTAACGGAAGCCGTGCATGCCATTGAGCGCATCACTGACCGTTTTGCGTTTGAAGTAGGCAAAGATCCTGCAGACCTCAGGATGCAGAATTTCATCAAGAAGGAAGATTTCCCCTGGAAATCACCAACCGGATGGATTTATGATTCCGGAGATTACCATGCCGGACTCCAAAAAGCCATGGATGCACTGAATTACAATGACCTTCGCCGTGAGCAGGCTGAAAAGCGCGCCAAGGGTGAACTCATGGGTATCGGTATTTCCACCTTTACTGAGATTGTAGGTGCCGGTCCGTCAAAGGATTTCGATATCCTGGGCATCAAGATGTTCGATAGTGCTGAAATCCGCGTACATCCTACCGGAAAAGCCATTGCCCGTTTTGGTACCAAGAGTCAGGGTCAGGGTCATGAAACCACCTATGCCCAGATCATTGCAGAAGAACTCGGTATCCCTGCAGAAAACATTGCCATCGAAGAAGGTGATACAGATACTGCTCCATACGGATTGGGAACTTACGCCAGCCGAAGCACACCTACAGCAGGTGCCGCTGCAGCCATTGCCGCCAGGAAGCTGCGCGACAAGGCACGCAAGATTGCTGCCTACCTGCTCGAAGTAAGTGAAGACGACCTCGAATGGGAACCCGGTAAATTCTTTGTAAAAGGTGCACCGGAAAAAGCAAAAACCATTCAGGAAATCGTGTTTGCTGCTTATACCAACCATCCGCAGGGAATGGAAGCAGGATTTGAAGCAACACATTACTACGACCCGCCCAACCTTACGTTCCCTTCAGGTGCATACATCTGCGTGGTAGATATCGACAGGGAAACCTGTGAAATCAAGGTTAGGCGCTTTGTGGCCATCGACGACTGCGGTAACATCATCAATCCGATGATTGTACAGGGTCAGGTACATGGAGGACTTACACAAGGTATTGCTCCGGCAATGTATGAGGAGCTGATTTATGACGAATCAGGAAATATCCTCAACGGTACCTTTATGGATTACCTGGTGCCAACAGCTGTGGAGTCACCAAACTGGGAGACTGGTCATACCGTTACACCTTCACCGCATCATCCGATTGGTGCCAAAGGTGTAGGTGAGTCGCCAACCGTTGGTGCTCCTCCTGCAATTGCCAATGCCATCGTGGATGCACTCACTCCATTTGGCATCACCCACCTTGACATTCCAATCACGCCTTTCAAAATATTCAAGGCGCTGAAAGAGAAAGGGGCATTTGCCGACGCATAGATTCAAACCAAAACGTGAAAAGTGAGCAGCCGTGATGATGATAAGTGTTGAATGAGCTGTACTACTTTTCACGTTTTTTCTCTACACAATAAAAACCAAAAACAATGAATGCAACAATCTCAAAAACATTCCATGTTGCCCATCCAATAGCAGATGTTTGGGCCAATATTACCAGTCCCGATAAAATCGTTGTTTGTGTACCAGGTGCTTCCCTCACAGAAATGGTGGATGACGATAATTTCAAAGGTGAAGTTGAATTGAAATTTGGTCCGGTTAAAGCCAAGTATGGCGGTACCATTTCTTTTCTCGAGCGCGATGCAGCCACACACAGCATGAAAATGAAAGGCGCGGGCACTGATGTAAAGGGTAAGGGTGGTGCAGATATGCTGCTGAATGGTTTGTTGTCTGAAAAAGACGGTGGCACTGAAGTTAGCGTTACCATGGATGTAACCGTTCAGGGTATGCTGGCGCAGTTTGGAAGCAGGCTGGTGACAGATGCCACAAGTCATGTTTTCGATCAGTTTGTGAGCAACTTCAAGAACCAGCTGGATGGTAAGGAAGTAAAAGGCTCCCTGAGTGCGGGTGCCATGATGGGCAGCATGATCAAAGGTATGTTCGGCGGAAAATGATGAACAAGGCTGTTGAGTTAAAGCATCCGGAAGAACTAATTAGTTTTTTGAGTGGTCATCAGTATGTGGCGGATGAAGATCTGGCCACATCACTCTATCTTTTATTGAAACTTAACAAACCGCTCCTGCTGGAAGGTCCGCCCGGTGTGGGTAAAACTGAAGCTGCACTGGTGCTTTCACAGTTTCTTGGTACCAACCTTATCAGGCTGCAATGCTATGAAGGTTTGGATGTGAATGCCGCAGTATATGAATGGAATTACCAGAAGCAATTGCTGGGTATCAGGATGCAGGAGGGCAGTGACAAAAGTGCGGCTGAGAAAGAAAAAATCATTTTCAGTGATGACTATCTTCTGAAACGCCCTTTGTTACAGGCGATCACACAGGTGGATAAACCACCAGTGTTGTTGATAGATGAACTGGACAGGAGTGACGAGGAATTTGAGGCATTTTTATTGGAATTGCTTTCAGCCTTTCAGATCACCATACCGGAATTGGGAACCATCAAGGCCGTTCAAAAGCCTTATGTAATCCTTACATCCAACCGCACCCGTGAACTCTCCGATGCTCTTAAAAGACGTTGTTTGTACCATTGGATTGATTATCCGGGATTGGACAAAGAAATGTCGATTGTAAGCAGAAGGCTCCCCGGTGTGGAAAATAAGCTACTCGGGCAAGTCGTAGAATATGTTCAGCGTTTCAGGAGCATGAAGCTTGCCAAGACGCCAGGAGTCAGTGAAACAATCGACTGGGCTGAAAGCCTCATGGCACTTGGCTACCGTGAAGTGAACAGACAGGCCATGCAACAGACAGCCGGAAGTATCCTCAAGTCTGCTGAAGACATAAGTCTGGCACTGTCAATGGTTAACGAAGAAGATTGATCGAACATGGAAAAAGTTCAGGCCTTTCAAACCCGAAGCCTGTCTGAAGGCATAGTGGCCTTTGCGCAATTTGCAAGGTCACATGGCATGAACATTGGTGTGCAGGAAACACAGGATGCATTGATGGCTGCTGAAACAGGACTTCTTAAGGAAAGGGCTTTTTTTCGTGCTGCGCTTAAGACTATTTTTTGTCACGCTCCTGAAGAAATGCTGGTTTTCGACAGGCTTTTTTCGTTGTTCTGGGATACGAATCCAATCGACCTCAACGGCAGAAAAGGGAAGTCTACCATACAGGGCAGTTTCAATAAAAAATCTTCTGCTTCGGTTGTCATGTTGGGTGTCGGACAGTCAGGCGCCCAAGAAGAAGAAGCCAAAAATGTAAGTGGTGCAAATGCAGCAGAGCGGTTGAAGAAAACAGACTTATCACTGCTGAATACCATGGAAGCGGCAGAGCTGGATGATATAGCCAGGAAGCTGTTCAGACAAATGGCGGTAAGGATGCGCCGGAGAATGAAACAGGACCTGAAATCAGGTCGCATCAATCTCAGGAGAACCATTCGCAAAAGCCTTTCAACCGGGGGGGAACCTGTGGATCTGTTTTACCGGATGCAAACACCGCGAAAGCAGCGGTTGATTGTGTTGCTGGATGTGAGTGGTTCAATGGACAAGTACTCCTTTTTTCTCCTGAGGTTTATTTGTACACTCAAGGAGCATTTCAGACAATTGGAAGCTTTTGTTTTCAGTACATCGCTCAAAAGAATAACCAAGGCACTGCAGTTGGAACAACTCAATGAAGTGCTGAAACAAGTGGGCACTGAAGCAGATAACTGGAGCAGTGGTACGAAAATAGGGGAGTGTTTGCAGGAGTTTACAGAGAAATATGGGAAGCGTATGCTCAACGGATCTCCCCTTGTTTTGGTGTTGAGTGACGGACTTGACACTGGAGACACAACCCTGCTGGGTAAATCTCTGCAGCACATTCACAGAAGAGCCAAAAGGGTCATCTGGCTGAACCCGCTCAAAGGAATGAAAGACTATCAGCCACTCGCCAGAGGCATGCAGGCTGCACTTCCGTCCATTGACGACTTCAGCAGTGCACATAATCTCGAAAGTTTACTGGAACTTGAAAAAATACTGATGAATGCTGGATAAATTTATTGAGCTGATAACTGAACTTAAAAAAAAGAGTGAACCTTTTGCCATGGCATTGGTGGTCAACCGCGAGGCACCCAGCAGTGGCAAAGCAGGAGATAGGGCTATTATCCGACAAAACGGACAATTGATTGGTTGGATAGGGGGTGGCTGTGTAAAGGGTATCGTGTTGAAAGAAGCAACAGATGCCATTCAGACAGGCAAACCCCGTCTGGTGCGGATTGGCAAAAATATTAACCAGCCACAAAAACACGGAAATGTCATGGAATATAAAATGACTTGTCAGAGTGAAGGAACCGTGGAGATTTTCATCGAAGCAGTGCTGCCTCAGCCTCATTTGGTTATTGTCGGAAAAACAGAAATCGCCAATGCACTGACCAAGCTCGGACATGCAGCAGGATTTCGAATAACCGGTGTCGCAAAAGATGCCGGGTTGAAAACATTCCATAAAGTGGATGAATTGATTACCCAGGTAGACCTGAGTAATGTAAAAACGGGACCACTCTCCTTCATCGTTGTTGCCACTCAGGGTGAGGATGATGAAAAGGCTATGATGACTGCAGTCGGTAAACAGGCTGCCTACCTTGGTTTTGTGGCCAGTCGTAAAAAATCTTTGTCCATCATTCAGTACCTCAGGGATGCCGGAGTGGAAGAAGCATTAATCGGTAAAATCAATTCACCGGCAGGTCTGGATATCAATGCCAAGCAACCCGATGAAGTAGCCATCAGCATTCTCGCTGAAATCATTCAGGTGAAAAACGGTCTCTCCGTATTGGTTTCTCAGGATATTCCTTCAGGAGACGGACAACCTGTAACTGCACCTGATTATTATATCAATCCGGTATGTGGTGTACCTGTTGATAAAAATAACCCCCGGCATGTCATTGAATACAAGGGAGAAAGCGTCTACTTTTGTTGCGATGGCTGTAAGGTCAAATTTGAAAAAGATCCTGAAAAATATATTCAGGCCCGTGAAAAGGGACTTGAATACGAAGGGATGTAAAATATCAGAAAAATTCAGTATATTCTATTGTGAAGGAATTAAGGGAAATAGTAAAAGCGTATGATGCTGCAGTGCAGCAGGGGAAAAAAACCGCACTGGCAGCGGTTGTTCACCTCGATGGTTCATCCTATCGCCGTCCGGGTGCACGCATGCTGGTGAGCGATGAGGGCGAACTGACTGGTGCCATCAGTGGGGGTTGTCTGGAGGGAGATGCCCTTAGAAAGGCGATGTTTGCCCTTTCTAAGCAACAATCCAAACTCGTAACTTACGACACCAGTGATGAAGATGACATGACCATTGGAATTCAGCTCGGTTGTGCAGGTGTGATACAGGTGTTGTTTGAGCCTATCAATCCCAATCATGCCGCTAACCCCATACAACTGCTA
>JACCDW011318481.1_pt1 | contig 15333 bp, 1 predicted proteins | sample 7449781 | NCBI WGS metagenome assembly JACCDW01 (sample SAMN15323449, study PRJNA562643) | freshwater metagenome | isolation source: river surface water | place: USA:Blue River Watershed | collected 2017-08-18
CGGCAGGTTCTGGCGCAGCGTGACGGGCTGGAACGCCGCGACACTTCCGGGCGCCGGGGAGAAGGCCAGGGTGGAACCGGCGGAACCCTCGACGCCGACGACCTCGCTCTGGCCGTTCGTCCAGAGCACGACATTGCCCCGCAAGCCGATCGAGGCGAGCTGCGGCGCGGAAGTCAGGGCGACGTCGGCGTTGCCGGCCGCATTGAGGATGAGGGTGCTCCCGGCGGCGGCGGTGACCTGCGAGCCCATGGCGCGCTCGGTCCCGTTGGCGAGGTCGATCTGGAGGGTGGTGTTCGCGGCGAGGTTGGCGGCGTACAGCTCGGTGGTGTCCGTCTGCGTCGCGGCCCGGAAGCCGGTCGCGGAAGCGCCCAGAGCGTTGGCGCGTCCATCGATGACGGCGAGCTTGCCGCCTTGGACCACATAGTTCTCCGCGGTGTTGCCCAAGTTGGTCAACCGGACTTCCCCGGCTCCGGTCTTGAGGATGGTGCCGCCGGCCGTCCCCGTCCCCACGCCGGTGCTGCCGACCAGGCCGGCGTAGGACCAGGGCGCGGTCGGGTCGTCGTTGTTGAAGCCGATGGTGGCGCCGTTGTCGACCGAGAGGTTGGCGGCGCCGAAACCGGCTTGGCTGCCGATGAGGGTGCCGGCGTGGACGTTGACGGTGCCGATGAGGTTGTCCGTACCGAGGCGCGCGAGGTTGAAGGTGCCTTCCCCGAACTTGTCGATGGTGGCGCCGCCCACGATTTGGCCGCGGTAGATCGCCGTAGTGGCGGCCGAAACGTTGATGCTGAGGGTGGCGCCGGTGCCGTCGATGGTGGAGCTGGCGGCGCCCGTCACGTTGGCCAGATCCTGCCGGAAGCCGGAGACGTCCAAGGTGGTGTCGGCCGAGAGGTTCACGGCCGCGGCCGTGGCGAAGGTCGCCGCGGTGTTCAGCTTCAGCGTGCCGCCCGTGAGGTTGACCGAGCCGGTCAAGGAGAGCGGCACGTCGAGCTGGAGGAGGCCTCCGCCGGTCTTCTCGAAGTTGCCGGCGCCCTTGATGTCGCCCTGATAGAAGGCGTAGGCGCCGCTGCGCGCGGTGGTGGTCGCGGCGCTCAGGGTGAGGTTGTTCGCGTCGACGATGGCGGCGATGGTGCCGAGCAGGACCGGGGTGGCGGCCACGGTGTTGTCGTAGACGCGCATGCCGACCTGGAGACCGGCCGTGTTCGTGGAGACGGAAGTCCCCGGCGCCGCCTGGGTGGCGGCGCGGCTGACGCGCATACCGTAGGTCTCGGCGCCGACGACGCCCTGGTTGGCGACGGCGGTGGTGGGCAGGTCCAAGCTCAGGGAATCCGTCCCGACCGCGACGACCACGGAGCCGGCGGCGATGCCGGTCCCGGAGACGCGCTGGCCGACGTAGAAGCCGGCGCTGGAGGCGACGGGCAGGATGGTCCCGGTGAGCAGCTGGGAGCCCGTGGTGGCCGCGACCTTGTCCGTGAAAGTGGTGCCGGCGGCGACGTCGATCGTGCCGAAGAGCGTGCCGTCCTTGGGCAAGGCGTTGACGACGACCTTGCCGGCCAGCACGGACATCGTGCCCGTGGCGGTGAACGTCCCGCCGATGGCGAGCGTTCCCGCGCCGGTCTTGGACGTGTTGCCTTGCCCGCTGATGGAGCCGGTCCAGGCCAGGTCGTTGGGCGTATTGAGCTGGAAGTTCGTGCCGGCGCGGACGTTGACGATCCCGCCGGTGATGGAGACGAGGTTCTCGGGGTTGAACTGGACCGACCCCTCGACGACGTCGATGCGGCCGGTGGACCAGCCGGTGTTCGTGTTGATCACGAGGGTCCCCGCGCCGAGCTTCTCGAAGCCGCCGACGCCGGCGATCGGACGCGCGAAGACCACCGACGAACCGGCATCGACGTTGATGGCCAGCGAGCCCAGCGCGCCGATGTTGATGATGGAGGTGTTGCGCAGGGAGTCGCCGTTGATCTGCAGCACGCCGCCCTCGATGTTGGTGGCGCCGGAGTAGGTGTTCACGCCCGCGAGGATCAGGCGCTCGGGCCCGATCTTGGTCAGGCCGCCGGTGCCCGTGATGTCGCCGCGGAAGGACAGGACCTGCTGGTCGGTGACGGTGAGGACGCGGACGCTACCGGTGGCCGCGGTGGTCAAGGGCTGGGAGAGGGTGACGCCGGCCAAGCCGGTCACCACGCCGGAGGCGTCGGCCTGCAGCGGATTGCTCAACGTGATGCTGACATTGGGGGCGATCGCGGTGATGACCGTGTTCGCGGGGATGCCGACGCCCGTGACGATCTGGCCGACGGACAAGCCGGCGGTGTTGGCGGTGGGCAGGACGGTTTCGCCGGCGAGGATGGTCCCGGGCAGGGTAGCCGAACCCGCGGCGAGGATGGAAGTAATCGAGGCGCCGGCCGGGATGCCCGTGCCGAGGATGGTGCGCCCCTGCGTGAGGCCCGTGACATCGGCCAGGGCGAGGGTGGTGCCGCCCTGGGCGCCGCCGAGCACGGTCCGGACGACCTGCTCGCCGAGGGTGGAAGCCAGGTAACCGACGGTGTTCTCGCGCGACATCCCGGCGACGGGCAGGTTGGTGAGGGCGCCGGCCGACTGGAAGGTCAAGGCGGTGTCGAGCGTGAGGACATTGCCGTTGATGCCGGTGATCACGGAGCCCGGGGCGATGCCGGACCGGATCGCCAGATTGCCGGCGGCGGGGGCCAACAGGTTGGCGTCGAGGGTGACGGTGTTGGTGGCGGTATCGAGGCCGAGGATCTTCGCTCCCGTCGGGATGCCGGTCAGGACGGTCAGGGTTCCCGTGGTGGCGGCGGTGGTGGTGGCGCTGAGCGTCAGGACGTTGTTCAACGGATCGATCGCGGTGATCGTGGTCCCCGCGGGGATGCCGACGCCGGTGACCATCTGGCCGACGGCGAGATCGGTGACATCGTTGACCGTGACGGCGGGGGCGTTGATGGCTCCCGGGACGAGGGTCTTGCTCAGGGGGGCGGAATAGACGGTCTGGCCGACGGCGAGCTTGGAGGCATCGACCACCACGAGGGTGGGTTGGGAGACGGTCAGGCTACCCGAGGCCTGGGCGGTCAGGGGAAGGCTCAGCGTGAGCGTGTTGGTGAGGGGGTCGACGTTCTGGATCGTGGTGCCGGCGGCGATACCCGTCGAAACGGTGAGGAGGCCGGAGGAGGCGGCGGTCAGGGGCGCGTTCAGGAAGACCTGGTTGCCGACGATGTTCTGGATCCGGGTGCCGGCGGCGATGCCGAGGCCGGTCACGGTCTGGCCGGCCGCGAGGTTGGCCGTATTCCCCACGGTGACGAAGGACACGACGGCGCCGGCGGCGGACGAGTTGTTGATGGGCTTGACGATGGCGATCGACCCGATCGCCTGGCCGGCCGCCAGGTTGGTGACGTCGGCCAAGGTGATGGTGTTCGTGTTGATGGCGCCCGCGGCGATCGGGCGGATGTAGAAGGCGCCATTGTCGATGCCCGCCTTCGGGTCGACGCCGGTGACCGGCGACCCGGCGCTGAGGCCCGCGACGCTGGCGAGGCTGACCGTCTTGGCGCCCGCGGCGCCCCACGGCAGCGTGATGTCGGCGTTGACCGTCGGGGTCGTCTGCAGGTAATAGGCCGGGTTGGCGTCGGGCGACGTCCCGGGGAAATTGGACAAGGCCGCGTTGAGCTCGACGATCTGGTCGGTGTTCTTGCCGACGATGAGGGTGCCGCCGTTCAGGTTGATGGTCGCGCCGGCTTGGCCGAAGAGCGACCCCACGGTCTGGTTGCCGGTGGCGTTGAGCGAGGTGCCGGCGAGCAGCACCAGACCGGCGGTGTTCTGGATGCTGTTCGCCCCGGTGAGGGCGAGGGTGCCCTGCTTGACGACCGTCGCGCCGTAGTAGGTGTTCAGGCCGGAGAGGGTCAGGGTATTGGCGCCCTGTTTGACCAGGTTGCCGGCGCCCGTGACCTTGCCTTGATAGGTGGTGGCGGCGTTCTGGTTCAGGGTGATGCTGCCTCGGCCGAGCTCGATGCGCGTATTGGCGTCGCCGACGAGGTTGTTGACGCGCTGGGTCGTGTCGTTGAAGCGGATCGTGGTCTCGTAACCCAGGCCGCCGTTCACGTCGGGGTTCCCGAGGCCGGACTGCAGCTTGATCGAGGAGGCGTTGACGAAGGTGTTGTCCTGCCCGAAGGAGAAGGCCAGCGTGATGCCGTTGCGGACCTCAAGGTCGCCGAAGAAGAGGTCCTGGCGGTTGTAGACGTCGATCACCCCGAGCTGGCCGTTGCCGATCGTAGCGTCGCCCGAGCGGGTGTTGACGATGTTGTCCGTCGGGGCGACGGTCAGGACGGAGCCGGCGGCGCCGTTGATCTGGGCCCGCAGGGTGCCCGCGTTGTTCTGGACGATGGAGAGGGTACCGGCGGCGCCCAGGACGACGCGGCCGTAACCGAGGCTCTGCACGTTGGAGATGATCTTGCCGCCGTTGACGTCGATCTGGCCGATGGTCGAACTGGTACCCATCAGGGCGAGCGTGCCGGCGCCCTGCTTTTCGAAGACGCCCTGGCCGCCGTTGATGCTGCCGGTAAAGTGGCCGTCGAGGCCCGCGTCCTGGATGACGACAAGCCGCTGATTGGGGGCGACGTCGATGCGCGCGCCGGTACCGGTGCCGGCGTCCCAGAGGTTAGGGGCGATTTCCGAATAGAGAGCCTGCAGGTTGCGGATCGTCTGGTTGCCGCGGACCTCGAGGACGGGGGCGCCGCCGCCCGGGAGGTAACCCGGACGCCACTCGGTCCCGCCGGCCGCGTCGGTGACGGAATTGTATTCCGACAGGGTCGTCTGCCCGGTCGGCGAGCCGCCGATGAGGTTGACGGAGGCGGCCTGGCGAAGGGCGAGGCCGTTGGGGTCGTTGAGCACGAGGTCGCCGCCGGCGATGAAGACATCGCCGGTGAGACGGCTGCTGTTCAGGATGGTGAGTTGGCCGGTGCCGGTCTTGTAGAGGCGACCGGCGCCGTCGATGCGGCCGATGGAACCGACCATGCCCGCGTCGAAATGCGCGTTCAGGGCGTAGTTGGCGTCCTTGCCGACTTCGAGGACGGTGTTGACGTCGGAACCTTCGTTGCCGCTCACGAAGTCGACCAAGGTGCCGGCATAGAGGTTATGGACGAAGTTCAGGCGGTAAATCAAAGGCGACGAAGGGTTGCCCAATTGACCATCCCCGAGCTGCGGCCCTTGGCTCACGATGTTGTAGGGGGTGTTCTGGAAGCTGAGGGTCGCGTTGCCTTGGACGATGACGGCCTTGGCGCCGACCATCCGCGAGGTGAATCCCAGCGGGGCGTTGCCCCCATACTGGGCCCACTGGTTGAGGTAACCGCTGACCACCAACGAGCCCTGGTTGACGATGGCGATGCCCGAGAAGGCGCCCTGGGCGCGCAGGTCGTTGGGCAGGGCCGAGTCGTTGGTGAAGGTGTTGTTGCCGAAGTAGTTGATGTCCTTGAAGGCGTCGTACTGGAGCGTGCCCCCGCCGGTCTTGATGAAGAGCGGCACCACGTCGGCGATCGTGAGGTCGGTCACCGGCCAGTCGTCGATCGAGGTGAAGTCGTCGCTGAGCAGCTTGATCTGCGTGGTCGCGGCCACCTGCTGGTCGAGGATGAGCTGCGTGCGGACGGCGGTGGCGGGTTGGCTGAGGTTCAGCGAGGTGATGGTCCGGGTGAGCTCCTGGATCTGCGCCGGACTCGGCAAGGAGCCGGGCGCGCTGAGGTTGGTGATGTTCACGACGCCCGTGAGGGGCGCGCCGACGAGCACCTGCGCCGGGTTGGTCTGGGGCGAGGAGTAGTTGACGGTGACGTCGGCCCGGGCGAGGGGGGCGGCCGCGAGGGCGGCGGCCAGGACGAGGAAGCGGCGGGAGAGTTTCATTGCGGAGATTGCTGGGGAGGGAGCGCTCAGAAGCGGCGGCGGTAGCCGGCCTCGAAGCCGGTGGTTTGGGTGGAGCCGGCCTTCTCGAGCGAGATCGTCAGGTAGTAGGCCGTGTCGGGATTCGGTCCGTAGGTGAACGAGGGCACGACGCGGACGCCGGCGCCGGCGGCGACGTCGGTCTTGGTGGTGAAGGTACCGACCCCGCCGAAGTTGGCCTCGATGTCGGCCGTCTTGCCCCCGCCCACTTCGGCGAAGGCCTCGAGGTCGAAGGCGAACTTGATCATCTGGCCCTCGTGGACCGAGAGCCACGTCATCCCCGTGCCGGTGGAGGCGCGGGCGGAGGTGTACCCATAGGAGTTGACGCTCAGGGAGGTCGGGTCGTTGGCGCGCGCGCCGTTGGCCTCGGCGAAGGACTTGCCGCTGACGCGGACGAAGTCGAGGCCGACGAACGGGGTGAAGTTGACGCCGCCCTTGGTCGCCAAGCCGGCGCCGAAGCGCGCGAAGGCGCCGTACGACATCGCCGAGGGCGAGCCGTGCTGCGTGCCGAGGAAGGTGACGCGCTCGGAAGTGTTCGTGCTGTTGCCGAAGGACACGCCGGCGTCGAGGTAGAAGGTGTCGCGGCGCTCGCCCAGCATACCGGAGAAGAAGGCGGTGGCGCGGTAGGCGTTGCCGGAGACGGACCCGGCGCCCTCGGCGAGGGTGCTGTTGGTGCGGGTGGCGCCGAGGGTGAAGCCGGCGACGGACCACGGATTGAGGTCCTTCAGGTAACCGCCGAGCAGGCCCGTGAGGGTGGAGTTGAACGGCGGGGCGCCCGCGCCGGAGCCGCCCTGGAAGCGGGTCGAGGTGGCCTCGACGAAGAACTCGTTGTAGTAGACGCTGTAGCCCGCGCGGTCGTAGCGGCGCTGGTCGAGGCGACGCTGGAGGGCGTCGGTCTCGGCGCGCTGCTCGAGGGCGACGGTCGCCGGGATGGCGGCGAGGGAGCCCGGTTGGAGCGAGCGGACCGAGGAGGCGAGCGTCGCGTCATCCATCAGCATGAGCCGGGCGGCGAGTTCCTTGAGGTTGGCCGGATCGGCGACCAGGACGGAGCCGCCGAACTGCAGGGCGCCGCCCGCGCCGGTCTTGGTGATGTCCTGCAGGTAGTTGACGATGCCGGTGGCGACGCCGGGAATGGCGTAACGGTCCGCGCCGCCGACGAAGTAGACGGCGTATTCGGAGGGCGAGGTCTCGAGACCGGGGAAGGAACCGGCGGCGCGCGGCTCGACGACGAGGTAGCGGCCGTTCAGGTCGATGGTCGAAACCGCCGAGAACGTGGACGGCTGGGTGGCGGAGGCGGCGGCATGGAAGCTGTCCAGGACGGTGGTGCCCGGCGCGGTGTCGCGGAACAGGACATAGCGGCGCCCGATGGTCGGAGCCGCGCGTCCCGCCCAGCGATTGATGACCAGGGAGCCGGTGCCGCCGTTGTTGAGGTCGGCGAAACCCGCGAAATTCACGATGTCGTTGAACTGGCTGACGGTGACGACGCCTTGGGCCGGCGCGGTCAAGTTGTTGCTGATCGTGACGCTGGCGTTGGCCGAGATCGCGGTGATGGTGGAGCCGGCCGGGATGCCCGCGCCGGCGATGGACTGTCCGACCACCAGACCGGCGGTATTGGCGGTGGCGATCACCTTCTGGCCCGCGGCCCCGCCGCCGGCGTTGAAGGTGAAGGAGACGGCCTCGCCGGAAACCTCCATCGTCGCGACACCCGCGAGGGTGAAGTCGCCTGCGGTGACCTGCGAACCGGGCGAATAGCCCGGGGCCAATCCGGAGTTGGCGCCGACCGACAGGTTGCCGCCGATCGCGGCGGAGCCGGTCAAGGTCGAACCACCCGCGATGGTGACGTTGCCGGCGACTTGGAGCAACGGCGTGCCGACGGTAGGCGCGGGCAGGGGGGCGGCGCCCAACGACACCACGGTGCCCCCGGCGACGCTGACATTGCCGCCGATGTCGCCGACCACGGTGAGCTGGGCGTTGTTGGCTCCGCTGGTGGTGACGACCAGATTGCCCGAACTGCCCAAGGCGGACTCGGAAGCGAGCATGCCATCCCCGGCGGCGACCTCCACGGCGAGCGTGCCCCCCTCGAGGCGCAGCGGGCGGCTTTCGCCCAGGTAAGGAAGGATCTTGCCGTTGGCGTCGAGCGTCACCCGCAAGGTGCCTTCCTTGACCACGTAAGCCCTGAAAACCGATCCGGCCAAGGTGCCGCCGGCCAGCACCGCGGCATCCGTCAGGTCCAAGGTGCCGTCGCCCAGCTTCCACATCTCGGCCGCGCCGACGTCTCCGGAGACGGCGCCGATATAGGAGGCGGTGACGGTCGGGTCGACCATCACGCCCAGGCGGGCGAGGCGGGTGCCGTCGACGGCCAGGTTGATGGCCTTGCGGTTGCCGACATCCATGCCCAGGCCGCCGCCCAGGATGGTGACGGTATTCGGCGTGTTGGGCGCGGCCGCATCGGTGCCGGGCAAGGTCAGCGCGGCGCCGACGTAGCGGAGCATGGCCCCACCCTTGATGATGAGGTCGGTGGTGCCTTGCAGGCTGCCGGCAAAGACCCCGTCGACCGACTGCGTGAGGCTGAGGGTCCGGCCCGGGGCGGCGGCGCCGAGGTCGAGGACCGAACCCGCCGCGCCGGTGATGCCGGTGATGTCGGTCAAGGTCGATACGCTGAGGATGATGTCGGCGCCGAGGTTGGTCGTGGCCACGCCCGGCTGGGCATAGGCGAAGACGGTGCGGGCCGAACCGACCGCATTGGAGCGGAGATCGAGGATGCCGCCGCCGGAGATCTGGCTGACGGACGGGGGCACGAGGGTGCCGATCCGGCGATTATCGGCCAGGGCCAGACGCAAGGTCGCCCCGGTCGCGATGGCGGCGGTGAAGAGGTCCTGCTCGCCGGCGCGGCTATCCGTCAGGCGCAGTTCGCCGGCCTCGATGTTGAAGCTGAGGTTATCGGCGGCGGCGGTCAGTTGGACGATGCCGGCGCCGGTCTTGCCGACCGTGCCGATCCCGAGGCCGGCCTGATAGAGCTCGGCCCCGCGGACGGTGTTGGTGAAGGTCACCAGGTTCGCCTCGCCGGCGACCGCGTTGTTGAAGGCGATGTTGGCGTTCGCGCCGACGTAGAGGTCGGCCGTGGCGAAGCCGGCGGTGGTGCCGATGAGCTGGCCCGCCCGGACCACGACGCGCCCCAGGCTGTTCGCTCCGGCGGTCGGGGCCAGGGAGAGGATGCCCGTCCCGGTCTTGACGATGGTGGCATCCGTCACGCCCGGGGCCTGCTGGAAGCGGCCCGCGAAGCTGTAGTTGCCGGCGGGGTCGACCTGCAGGTTGACGACCGATCCGAGGGCGCCGAAGACGATGGCGGAGCCGACCGAACCGGTCAGGTTGCGGAAGCTTTGGTCGGTGCCGCCCAGGATGTTGAGGACGGACGCGCCCTGGAGGTCGACGGCGGCGACGGACTGGGCCGGCGTCGCGTTCGGGTTGCCGAAAAGGTTGTCGACGACGAGGTTGGTCGTCCCCGCATCGGAACGGTAGGTGCCGGAGAAGGCGGTGGTCGGCGTATTCAGGGTCAACGCGCCGATGCCCTGCTTCACGATGGTGCCGGCGCCGACGAACACGCCGGTGGCGGAGACGCCGTTGGCGACCTGGAGCGTGCCGCCCGCGGCCGCGGTGAGGTTGGCGGAAAGCGTCAGCTCACGGGTGCCGAGATTGATGCCGGTGATGGTCGTGCCCTGGGGGATGCCCGTGCCGACGACGACCTGGCCGTTGGCGAGCCCGGCGGTGTCGGCGACGATGAGGCGGTTGGTGCCGAGGTCGCCGCCCGTGACGGTCTTGTCGAGCTGGACGTTGAGCCGGGCGGTCGCCCCGGCGAGGACTTCGATGTCTCCCGTGGTCGCGCCGGCCCAGCCGGCGGAGGCGAGGAGCGTGCCGGTGCGCACCAAGGTGCCGCCGGTGTGGGTCAGGGACCCGCCCGCGGTGAGGACCTTGGAGCCGGCCCGGATCTCGAGCTGACCGGCGCCGGAGACGGCGCCGGTGTAGGCGACGTCGACGGGCGTGGTGAGCACGAGGTGCGTCAGCACGCTAAGGTCGCCGGCCGCCGCTTGGGTGAGGTTGGCGCTGAGGGTCACGCCGGGCAGGCCCGTGAGCAGGCCGGAGGCGAGGCCGACGAGCGGCTTGCTCAGGGTGAGGTCGTTGCCGGAGATGCCGCTGATCACGGTGTCGGCGTCGAGGCCGAGGCCGGTGACGACCTGACCGACGGCTAGCCCGGCGGAGTTGGCGGTGGGCAGGATGGTTTCACCGGCGAGGATGGTCCCCGTGATGGTGGCCGAACCCGCGGAGAGGATGCCAGTGATCGAGGTGCCCGAGGGGATGCCGGTCCCGATGACGACCTGACCGACGGACAGCCCGGCCACGTCGACGAGGGCGACGCTGGACGTCGCCGCCGCGCCACCGAGGACGGCGAGGGAAAGGGGGGCGAAGACCGCCGGGCCGTTGGTGGCCAAGGCCGCCATCTCCAACCAGCCCGCCTGGATGGTCGTCGTGCCCGTGTAGGGCGTCTGGCCGACGACGGCGCCGGGCTCGAGCTTGAGGTAGCCTTCGCCGCGCTTGATGAAGCTGCCGGTGCCGACGATGGGCGTCGTGAACGTCCGCTTGATGGAGTCTTGCGCCGGCACGTAGGGGTCGTTGACCGTGACGGCGAGCGCGCCCGGGTCGGTCGTCAGGAAATATTGGGCGCTCCGGAGCGGGGCGTCGTTCGAACCCGTGGCCCAGATGAGGTTGAGGGTGCCTCCGGCGATCTCGACGCGACCGGTGAAGCCGGCGCTGGAACCGCCGAGGTTGAGGTCCTCGTCGCCGATCTTGATCAACGCGCCGGACCCGACGAGATTGCCGTCGAAGGAACGGGTCGCCGCGAAGGCGAGTTCGCCCGCGGCGGTCGGGGCCGTGTAGCCGCCGATGTTGGTGCCGACCGCGACGCGGCTGAGGTAGAGCGAAGTCAGCTCGGGCATCGCCATCCCGCCGAGGTAGAGCCGGTTGAGTTCGGCGGCGCTGAGCGAGAGGGAACTGACGTCGATGGTGCGGACGCGGAGCACCGAGAAGTTGTCGTTCAGGGCGGCGGCGATGAGCGGCGCGCTCAGGACGACCCCCGGCAGGCCGGTGACCGGGCCGGAGGCGACGCCGGCGAGCGGCTTGCTGAGGGTGAGGTTATTGCCGGAGATGCCGGTGATCACGGTGTCGGCGGCGAGGCCGGCGCCGGTGACGATCTGCCCCACGGAGAGGCCGCTGGCGTTCGTGGTGGGCAAGGCGGTGAGACCGGGGGCGATGGTGCCGGCGACGGCGGTGGAGCCGGCCGCGATGACCTTGGTGACATAGGTGGCGGGGGCGAGGCTCGCCGCGCCGATGACCTGACCGACGCCGACATCGGCGACCGAACTCAGCGCCAGGGAGGTGGAGCCGAGTTCGCCCGCCACGCCCGTCGACTGGACCGGCGCGACCACGATCGGCAGGACGGGGTTGAACTGCGTGGTCGTGCCGAGGTAATCCGCCAGGAGCGGGTTGGAGCCCTGCAGGGCCGTGGTGAGGGAGGAGGCGCGGGCCGTCGTGTAGCCCACGGTCAGGCTGCCCGTGCCGAGATTGACGACGGAACTGGCCGAGCCGAACAGGGCGCCCACGACCTGGGCCTGGTTGCCCTGGGTATAGGTGCCCGCGCCGACGAGGACGAGGGCCGAGGTGTTGGGGGTGGCGTTGGCGGTGCCGGCGAGCAGGGCGCCGCCCGGGCGGACGATGGTCGCGCCGTAATAGGAGTCCTTGAAGAGATTCGTGCCGGTGGTGCCCGCCAAGGTGAAGCTGGCGGTGCCCTGCTTGATCAGGCTGCCGACGCCGGTGATGAAGCCCGCGTAGGCGAGGCTGGCGTTCTGCTCCAACGTGATGTCGCCGCGGCCGAGTTCGACGCGCGCGGAAGCGTTGCCGGCGAGGTTGCGGATGAGCTGGTTGGTGTCGCCGAAACGGAGGACCGTCTCGCGGGTGGTCCCGGTGAGGGGGTCGACGATGACGCCGGAGTCGAGGGTGACGGCGGCGGCGTTGATGAACGTGTTGTTCCGGCCGCTCGTGAAGGAAAGGTCGACGCCATCGTTGACCACGATGCTGCCGCGGAACTGCTCCTGGGAGTTGATGACGTTCAGCTCGCCCGGGTCGAGGCCGGGGTTGACCTGGATGCCCGCGCCGCTGCCGTTGTCGAGCACGGCCGAGGCCAGCAGCTTGAGGGTCGAGCCCGCGGAGCCGGCGAGGTTGGCCGAGAGGGTGCCGGAATTGTTCTGCAGGATCGCGAAGGTGCCGTTGTCGCCGATGAAGACCTGCTTCTGGCCCAAGCCCTGCGCGTTGGCGATGAACGTGCCGCCCAAGACCGAGGTTTCGTCGTAGGAGGAGCCGCTGGCGAGGAGCAGGACGAGGGTCCCCGCGCCGGTCTTGATGATGCGGCCGCCGGGGACGTTGTTGACGGAGTCGTAACCGAAGATGTTGCCGCTGAAGAAGCCGTCCCGGCCCGCGTCCTGGTTGATGGTCAGGGTGTGTCCGTCGAGGCGGAGGGTGGCGCCCACGCCGGTGCCGGCGATGACGAGTTCGTTCCGGAAGTTCACATCGGCGGCGGTGCGCACCGCGTCCACCGCGGTGTAGACCTCGGGACCGGAGCCGCCGACGTTGGTCGAACCCTTGGACGTGAGGGCGAAGTCGGCCTGGAAATTGCGGATCGTCTGGTCGTTGCGGAGGATGACCTCGGCGCCCGTGCTGGCGTAGGAGATGTACTGGCCCTCGCCGTTCCGCTGGACGGTCAAGGTGCCGGTGTCGGGGAAGAGCGCCGGGCGGTAGTCCCAGCGCGGGTAATTGTTGGAATTGGAGGCGACCTCGGCGTAGCGGATGTTGGCGCCGCGGCGGGAGAGCCCGAGGGCGGCCTCCGTCTGCTGGGCGCCGTTGAAGTCGGCCGTATCCTGCGTGCCGGCGATGTTGAAGGAGCCGCTGTTGGCGAAGGTGAGGCCGGTGGCCGACTCGAGGATGATCGTGCCGCCCGCGGCGATGAAGTCTCCCGTCATCCGCGAGTCGTTGAGGACGCGGAGGGTGCCCGCGCCGGTCTTGATGACCTTGCCGCCGCCGGCGAGGATGCCGACGGACCCGACGAAGTCCTGGTCGATGTGGATGCCGAGGCGGTAGCTGGCGTCGGGCCCGGTCGTGACGGTCGTCTGGAACTGGTCGTTGTTGTCGCCCGCCTGGAGGTTATGGGCGAAGTTGAGGCGCAGCCCGCCGACGTTGACCGAGGTGTTGGTGAAGCTGAGTTCGGCGGACCCGTTGAGCACGATGTTGCTGACGCCGGTCATGCGCTTGGCGAGGGCGTAGGCGAGGCTATCGGCGTTGTCGGCGGCGGGCGAGATGTTCGCGAACTGCGTCGGGATTTCGAAGGGGGCGAGGATCTGGCTCTCCACGCGGGAGCCGTAGTCATGCCACATGTTGAGGTAGCCGCTGACCATGAGCAGGCCGGCGTCGACCTGGACGCGTCCCTGGAGGCCGGATAGACGCCAGTTGTTGCCGTTGGTGGGGTCGGGGGCGGGGACGTTGGGGCTGAGGTCGATCGGGCGGAGGCCGTAGATGTTGTTGGTGCCCGGGTTCGACAGGAAGAAGCCCAACGGCGTCTGGATGTACGAATACGGGAGCGCGACGGAATAGGCGAACATGCGTCCGGCGCTGCCCTGGTACTGCAGGACGCCGCCCCCCGTCTTGATGAGGTCGCCGTTGCCGCTGAAGGCGCCCGAAATCGTCGAGGCGACGAGGTTCTCGAGGATGACGGCGGTCCCGGCGTTGGTGACGGTGATCCGGTCCGCCGTCGTCGCGTTGCGCAGGACGACGAAAGGCTTCGGGTCGGTGGCGAGGGCCGGCGAGGCGTTCGTGAAGGTGACGGCGCCGAGCTGCAGCGTGCCGTTCGGGGTGGTGAGGTAGGGCGCGAGGGCCGGCGTGCGGACCAGATCGATGTCCGTGAAGTTGGCGGCCGTGGGCTCGGCGCTCACCGTCGTGTCGAAGGAGCCCGGGAGCAGGCGGTAGCCGCTGGTGAAGAAGCGCAGGGTCTGCGACTGGCTCGAGACATTGCTGGAATCGTAGAGGATATCGATCGTCTGCGAGGGGTAGATCCCGTTCGGATCGGCGGAGAGGACGGGGCCGGCGTAATCGAAGGTGAGCGTGGCGGTATTGGTCAGGCGGGAGCCATTGACCAAGGGGAGGCCGCCCACCGACGTCGCGCGCCAGTAATTATGGGCGGGATTGCCCGTCCAGCGATCCCATGTCCCGGAACCTCCGAAGGCGAAGTCGGGCCCCACCCAAGTCGCCCCGGTGACGTTTTGTTGGGCCTGGGCGAGGCTTGCGGTGGCAAGCATAGCGGCGGCCACCAACAGAGATTTAGAGATCCGCATGGTGTGGGTGGGGCGAGGGGTTAAATCGAGGATTTGGTATCCCGTTTTAACCCTAGAGAGTCAATCATTGAACCCCCTACAGGGGGATAGGGTTAAAACCTCACTTACAACGCTGATCTCCGATTCCTTCCGCGCCTGCCTCGGGCTCCCACCAAGGATTTTCAGCGCCCAAACAGGCTGCGATCTTCGATCGGGTCGGTCGACTTCTTCGCCCCCTTCTTGCCGGCCTGCTCGGCCAAGGTGCAACCGCCCCAAGCGGCTGACCCAATGAATATGACTAAAAATAAGCAGAGTCGCCAACGGGCAGTCGCCTTTTTATGGTCATTTTCTGTCATTTAGAAAAGGTTAGGCCTTTTTAAACGCTTGGCAACACCCCCCTGTTTTTTACATCTGTAATCACCCCTAGTCAAACCCCCACCTTTTCTGCATGAGCCCCAAGCAGAAACCCGTCGTCGTCATCATTGAAGATGAGCGAGGCCTCGCCGCCTTGCTCACTGAACAGCTGGAGACCGCCGGCTTCGTCACCCAAGTCTTCCACAAAGGCGCCACTGCGCTCAAATTCATCGGGGAGAACCATGTCCACCTGGTCCTGCTCAATCCGGCCCTGCCCGACGTGGATGGGTGGGAACTGCTGCAGTCGATCCGCCGGATGACCCTCGGCCCCGCGGTCATCTTCCTCTCCGGGCTGAAGCTGCCGGGCCAGGCGGCGCGGGCGCTCGACCTCGGGGCCGATGACTTCATCGCCAAGCCGCACGACCAGGATGAACTCGTCGCGCGGATCCACGCGGTGCTCCGGCGCAGCGAGACGGCGGGCGACAGCCGCCTCACGCGCAACGCCGACCTCGCGACGGGCGTCTTCCTCTTCAACGGCGCCGAAGTGCACCCGGAGCGCCTGGAGCTCGTCTTCGGTCCGAACAAGAAGTGCAAGCTCGGCCGCAAGGAGCTCGGCATCCTCTACCACCTGCACGCGAACCCCGGC
>JACCDW010731673.1_pt1 | contig 15329 bp, 19 predicted proteins | sample 7449781 | NCBI WGS metagenome assembly JACCDW01 (sample SAMN15323449, study PRJNA562643) | freshwater metagenome | isolation source: river surface water | place: USA:Blue River Watershed | collected 2017-08-18
AAGATGCGACGTCGTTATCGACGTCGAAGTCTATAGACAAGAAAAATGTATACACTATTGGTGTGCCCCGTGCTTTGGTAAATAGTAAAGGAGTGCAACCTGATGTGCTTGAGGCTTTTGAAGAAGGGCTTGCACAACTGCGAGAAGCAGGACACACGGTTGTTGACATAGACATACCTATTCTTTCATACGCTATTCCTGTGTACTACATTATCAACTTTGCAGAAGTGTCTTCCAACCTCGCGCGCTTTGACGGCGTGCGCTATGGCTTGCATGTAGAAACAGGAGACAGGATAGCAAACTACAAAAAGAGCAGGGCACAGGGCTTTGGGCCAGAGCCAAGGAGGCGTATCTTGCTCGGCACCTACGTGCTTTCTGCTGGGTACTACGATGCCTTTTATGGAAAAGCAATGCAAATGCGTGAAAAAATGAAAGCAGATGTTGCAAAAATTTTTGAAACGGTGGATGTAATAGCCACCCCGACTGCCCCTTCTCCCGCGTTTCTCTTTGGAGAAAAAACGAGCGACCCCCTTGCAATGTACCTTGAAGACATTTTCACAGTTTCCGCAAACATGCTTGGCGTACCCGCTCTCTCGGTACCCTTCGGCACTGTTGCCCGCGAAGGAAAAGATCTTCCTGTTGGCTTTCAGATAATGGCAACGCACGGAGGAGAGGATACACTGTTTGCGGTAGGGAAAGAGTTGGAGGCGGGAAGGTAGACTTGCGGTGTGTTTTGTGTACGAATCTCGTCTCGTTTTCTATGGTATAGTGTAGCTAATGAAACGTTTCCTTCTCATTCTCTTTTCTCTTTTTTTCATTGCCCTCATTGCTTTTGGTGTGTATGCGTATACTGTGCGCATGGGAGCCTCCGCCGTTTCTTCTGTATCAGAGGTGGTGCGTAATGAAAGTGGTGTTTCATCCACGAATCTTTCCGATCCGCGCAATGCAACCTACAAAGTTGAAGAGAAGTATGTAGTGTTGAAAGATGGTGTGTCTGAGACAGACGAAGCAACAACGCGCCTTGTGGGTGATTCAGTGCAAGGAGACATAGACGATGACGGAGAGGAGGATGTTGTCTCTTTGCTTACACAAGATGGTGGAGGTTCAGGTACGTTTTATTATGTCGTTGGGGTACTTAAAAAAAAGGGAAACTACCTTGGCACTAATGCGGTGCTTTTAGGAGACAGAATTGTACCCGAAACTCTCAAAGTAGAGCAGGGAATGGTCGTGGTTACATACAGGGTGCATGGAGAAACGCAGGCCTTTGCAGAAGATCCTGTTGTGCAAAAGACCATGTACCTTTCTGTGCGCGGTACAACACTTTCTGAAGTTGCGGTGCCTGAGGGTACAGAGGTGGTTGGAGGAAGGATGGAAAAAAAGCAAAATACTTTTTCGTTTATCTTATGTGGAGAAGAGCGCGCTCATTTTATTGCCTCATCTTCTCGTGCATACGCAATACTGCAAACAGCGTACACCATACGTTCGCAGGAAAGTGACGCCCCTGTTTTTATGCTTTTGGCTGTAGAAAAAAGTACTTTGATGACTTCCTCAAAGGAAAAAACCCCAGACGTTTCTGTAGTTTCAGTGTTGAGTGCTCCCAAAAAAGGAGCGTGTAGCAAAAGCTCCTTATAAGTACTTAAGACCGATGTTTTTTGCTTTTCTTGCTCATGAGCCAATGTTGCTATTTTTATTTGACTTTTCTCTCCTATCTGCTACACTAGCCCGTATTATGGTTATCATACGACTTCAAAGGATAGGGCGTAAAAACCACGCAGAATTTCGCGTGGTGGTTACTGAGCATACTCGTGCCGCAAAAAAGTCAAATTATATTGAGGTGGTTGGATCGTACAATCCTCACCGCGACACAGTTTCTCTTAAAGCTGAAAAAATAAAGGAGTGGATTGCAAAAGGTGCGCAGGTTTCGGACACCGTTTTCAACATACTCGTTTCCCAGAAGGTAATAGAAGGTAAAAAGAAAAACGTTCTCCCTAAGAAAACAGCTCCTGTAAAGGAAGTAAAGGAGGAGGAAAAGAAAGAAGAAGTAAAGGAGGTTGCAAAGGAGGAAGAGAATATAGACGAAACAGCTACTGTGTAATATAAAAAACGGCTCCCCGCCGTTTTTTTATAGCGCCTAATGTGTGTGTTGCTTGCGTTTCTTTCTTTTCTTTTGTACCATATAGATACGGTCGATTGACGTATTTATCAGACAAACAGTATTAGACTATGCAACAAGAAGAAGACAGAGAGTTTCTTGAGTATGTAATAAAGGGGCTTGTAGATCATCCCGAAGCGGTAAAAGTAGATCGCACAGTAGATGAGATGGGTGTACTTCTTACCTTAGACGTGCACGCAGAGGACATGGGAAAGATTATTGGTCGCAGTGGTAACACCGCAAAAGCGATTCGTACCCTTTTGCGTGTTGTTGGAATGAAGCATAATGCTCGAGTGAATCTTAAAATTAACGAACCTGTTGGTGGCTTGCGTGCACAAACAAATGGTGCACCTGTTTCAAGTGGAGATGCAACTCGTTCACTTGATGAGGCTATGGCAGATTTGAAATTAGACTAAAAGAGTTTTTACCCTTTCTTAAAGAGTTCTCCTTTATAAGAGTTGGTAACTAACACACGCGCTTTACAAAGAGCGCGTGTGTTATGTTTACGCAAGAGTGATTTCTCCCATTTGTTCTTTAATAATTCCTCGAAGTTCAAGGGAAACAATGAGAACGTGTATCTCGGAAATTGTTTTTCCTTGGGCACAGAGCTTTGAAAGAAGAGTGTCTCGTGAAAGAGGAAGAAGTGCGGTAAGGTTGCGTTCATCTGGAGAAAGTGAAAGAGGAAGTGGAGGCTGTCCTGTTTTGGGTTTTTCTATATTGAGTGCTCGTGCTATATCTTCTCCCGTTTCCACGAGGCAGGCGCCGTTTTTAAGGAGAAGGTGCGGGCCCTTGCTTGTGGTGTGTTGTAGGGGGCCCGGAACCGCAAGAACATCTCTGTTGTATTCTGAGGCAAGGCGTGCAGTGATGAGCGTTCCTGAGCGAGCCTCGGCTTCTACTACCAATACCGCATGACACATGCCTGCCATAATCCTGTTTCTTTGAGGGAAACTTTCAGGACGAGGCTTCCAGAGTGGGTTAAACTCTGAAACAAGCGCACCCCCTTCTTCCATTATCTTTTTTGCGAGAGTGCGGTGTGTTGCGGGATAAAGCGCCGAGTCATCCAAACCCGACCCAGGGACTGCAACCGTCGGGAGACCTGCTTCAAGAGCACTTGTGTGCGCAATGCCGTCTATGCCGAGCGCGAGCCCAGACACAATAACAATAGGGTATCCTTGTAGTTCGCGTATGAGTGTTTCGCATACATATTTCCCGTACGGGGTGTACATACGCGCCCCAACAACCGCAAGAAAAGAAAGCTTTGTGTCGGGGAAGATTCCTCGTATAAAAAGTTTCTCAGGTGGATCTGTAATTTCTGCGAGGAGCGGGGGAAGCCGTTCCATGGTGTGTATTGGGAATGGTTCTTTTTTCTCCATAGGTATAGTGTACGGCAGTCTGCCTTGTGGTGGCGATGTGTAGATGGGTGTGTGGGAGTTGTTATGGTATACTCATTTTCATGAGTAATAAAAAATATCTTGTAGGCATTATTAGTGTCGTGACAATACTTGCGTTTGGGAGTGGTTTTTTTCTTGGAGCTAATAGAGTAACGAGAGCAACGCTTGTTGTTTCAGGAAATGAAAATGCGCCAGACGGTATAGACATGGCGCCGGTGTGGAAAGTTTGGCATCTTCTTGAAGAAAAATATGTTCCTGTTGCAAGCAGTACACAAATCAGTAAACAAGATCGTGTGTGGGGCATGATAGAAGGGCTCACACGTGCGTATGGAGACCCCTATACTACTTTTTTTCCACCCCAGCAAGCAAAAAACTTCCAAGAAGAAATCCGTGGAAACTTTGGGGGAGTGGGAATAGAGATAGGAATGCGAGAGGGCTCGCTTGTCGTTATTGCTCCCCTTAAAGATACCCCAGGAGAAAAGGCGGGTATTCGTGCGGGTGATTTTATTGTGAAGATAGATGGCGTCTCCACTCAGAATATGGACGTGGACAAGGCGGTGGGTGCTATTCGTGGCAAGGTTGGCACGCAGGTAATTTTTACTATAGCGCGCAAAGATGAACCGGAATTTCTTACTATTCCCGTTACTCGCGATACCATAAATGTACCCACCATAAAAACAGAAAAAAGAAGTGATGGAGTGTTTGTTATTTCGCTGTATAACTTTGGTGGCTCTGCAACACAGGAGACACAGAAAGCACTGCGCTCCTTTAAAGAGAGTAAATACAAAAAACTTATTCTTGATTTACGAGGTAACCCAGGAGGGTATCTTGAATCCGCCGTTGAGATTGCGAGTTGGTTTTTACCAGCAGGAGAAGTTGTGGTGAGTGAGGACTTTGGAAAAGATGTGGAGCGACAGTTCTATCGCTCTAAAGGATACGATGTGGTGGGGGCGGACACACGCATTGCGGTTCTTATAGATGGTGGCTCTGCTTCTGCTTCAGAAATTCTTGCAGGCGCACTTCAAGAACACCGCAAAGCAACACTCATTGGAGAAAAGAGTTTTGGGAAGGGTTCTGTCCAAGAAATGAGCGGAGTCACGCCTGATACTTCACTCAAAGTAACTGTTGCTCGGTGGCTTACTCCTAATGGTGTTTCTATTAGTAATGGAGGGCTCATTCCAGACATTGAAGTGAAAATTACTAAAGAAGATATAGACGCAAAACGTGATCCACAGCTTGATAGAGCAATACGGTTTGTAAAGGAAGGGAAGTAAAAAGTGTGAATATCTAGCATGGGTGTAGAACATGATAAAACAAAAGCCCCTGAGGGGTTTTTGTGTGTACTGTGCACCATATCTCACGCTCACACGTTACTTGCCTTCTTATAAAAACACAGTACACTGTCTGTATATTGGTTAATTTCATATATGGTATGCAAGTAATTCTTTTACAGAATGTTCCTAAAGTTGGAAAAAAGTTTGATGTGGTTTCTGTCTCTGATGGGTATGCAAAAAACCTTCTCTTTCCCAAAAAACTTGCTGAAATAGCAACACAAAAAAATGTTACAGAATTGGTGGAGCGAAAAAAGAAAGAGTCTGCACAAGAAGAAGCTCGTATGAAAGAAATGCAGGAAAAATTGCGTGCACTTACAGATACCACACTTGTATACAAGACGAAAGCAGATGATGCGGGCCATTTGTATAAAAAGATACACGCGCAAGATATTGCACGTCTTATACAAGATGCTTCGGGGCTTACTCTTTCCAAAGAAGCCATCGTCTTAGAAGAGGTAATTCATGCAACAGGAGAACACACTATTCGTGTTGAAGATACCGCAGGAAAGTCCACCTTCACCCTTTCCGTTGTTGCAGAGTAGCCCTTGTGCACATATACTTGGTTTTGTATGGAACAAGAAGATATACAAGTACAGCTTAGAGCACAGAAAGAGCTTCTTGAGCGCACCTTTCGCTCTGTAGAAAAGATACGCTCGTATTTTTTCTGGACACTCATTGTCTCTATTGCAGTTATCGCGCTTCCCGCAATAGGATTGTTTTTTGCGCTTCCTTCTGCGCTAGGAACGTTGTCGGGGACTTCCACCCAATATCAAAATCTTCTTCAAGGGATGTAAAAAACGAAAACGGCCGGCGAATTTCTTTGTTGCATTCGTCGTCGGTTAGTTCACCATATAACATATTCGGATCACTCTAAGCTAAAGGTACTAGGTACCTTTAGCAAAACCTCCACAACAGGTATTTCTGTGCTATACTCCGCCGTATGGAAATGCAGAGACGGAAAACAACCGCAAAAAGAACGACGAAAAAGATGGCGAAAAAGGCAGTGTCTGCCACGGCTGTTTTTCCTATGCGTATCAACCGCTACCTTGCACAGAAAAACATTGCTACAAGAAAGGAGGCTGATGAACTCATAGAAAAAGGGAGGGTATTGGTAAACGGAAAGCGAGCGGTTTTGGGGCAAAAAATTGCTGAGACGGATGCGGTGGAAGTGCGTGCAAAACAAAAAACGTATGTGTATCTCGCGTACTACAAACCGAGGGGGGTGATAACCCATGCAAATAGCGTAGGGGAAAATGATATTAGAAAAAACATTGCGCGAGATGATGTTTTTCCTGTGGGGCGCTTAGACAAAGATTCTAGTGGACTCATTATCCTTACCAATGACGGGCGTATCACCGACAAGCTCTTAAACCCCACACGAGTACATGAAAAAGAGTATGTGGTAACGACTGTGGAAAAACTTCGTACCACCTTTAAAGACAATATGGAAAAAGGCATGCGCATAGAAAATGAGATAACCCGTCCTTGTAAGGTGGAGGTGTTAGATGACCACACGTTTCGCATTGTTCTTACCGAAGGCAAGAAACACCAAATCAGGCGTATGGTTTCTGCCCTCTTTAATGAGGTGAAAACACTCAAGCGTGTTCGCGTTATGAACATTCGTCTTGGCACCCTTGCCCCAAACACCTACAGACCAATAGAAGGAAAGGAGTTGGAACTTTTTTTGGAGAGCTTGTTCTAGTAGTTTTTTGGTATTTTTTGCTTTCCCTTCTAAGTGCTGTATACTTAAGGAAACATTATTGTATTTTTCAAATCCCATGACAGAGGAAACAAAAAAACAAAAAAAAGAACGAGACTGGAGTATCTATTTTATTTCCGCTTCTATTATTCTTGCTGGAGCACTTATTGCGGGAGCAATTGTGGCAACGAGGGGTGGGCAGGGAAGTGGGCTTGCGCAAGGAGGAAATGTGCTTGACGCAAAAGTAACTCCTGTCTCAGAAAAAGACCATGTAAAAGGCCCCGCAAAGCCCGACGTGTACTTTATTGAATACTCAGACTTTCGCTGTGGTTTCTGTGGACGTTTTAATGCCACAGTACAACAAATCCTAAAAGAGTACGATGGAAAAGTTGCATGGGTCTACCGCCACACGCCGTACCAACCGGGGGGGTATGAAGCCGCTGTTGCAAGTGAGTGTATTAGCGAGCTTGTGGGGAAAGATGCGTTTTGGCAGTATGCAGATAAAGTATTTGCAAACCAGTCGCTCTTGAGCGACGCATGGAACGCGAAAACTGCTGAAGAGCTTGGCGCAAACAAAGAAGCTTTTGCAACATGCTATACCTCTAAAAAATTTGATGAACTCTTTAAGCAACAAACAACTAATGCGCAAGAACTTGGAGGTCAAGGTACTCCCTATAATGTGCTCCTTACACGCAAGGGAGATGTGATAAAGTTTTCTGGCGCACTTCCTATAGAACAAGTGCGGGCTATGGTAGATAGGGCACTCAAATCTCTCTAAAAAATAACGCATATGACAAATTTCTTCGTCGCCAGCACCATACGGTACGTGGCAAGTCGCAAAAAGTTAAAGGTACTCGGTACTTCTGACGAGGAGGGGTACAGTACCAAGTGCCTTTAACTTTTTGCTCCTCTGCGAAGTATTTCCTCTGAATGGGTATGTTCTGTTTGAACGTTTCCGTACACGAACTTCGTATATGGAAACGTTTCATACCCTTTGCATTTGAGGGTCTGTGTACTCATACTCATTCTATATACTCATACTTTCTTCATCATGTCTCTTTTCTTTCTTTTTTCTGTCTTTCTTGCGGGGGTGGTGATGTTTTTTGCCCCCTGCACCCTCCCTTTGCTTCCCGCATATCTCGGTTTCTTGGGAGGTGTTACACATGAGGAGCTTGTACATCCCGACACAAAAAGGCACGCACGCACGCTCGTTTTCAAAAACGCACTTATGTTTGTGCTTGGCTTTTCTGTCGTCTTCATACTCTTTGGTTCACTTGCGAGTTTTCTTGGAAGAGAGTTGAGTATTGTGCGTAGTCTCTTTTCCTTTTTTGGTGGTGTCTTTATTATTCTGCTCGGGCTCTTTATGATGGGTGTCTTTTCGCACACAGCTCTTCTTAAAGAGCGACGTTTTCGTACGCATGGTTTTTGTGAAGCGGGTACCTTTATCGGCTCGTGTATAACAGGAGGTGCGTTTGCGCTTGGTTGGACACCGTGTGTTGGTCCTATTCTCGCAACAGTACTTCTTTTCGCATCTTCGGCAGAGACTTTTTTGCAAGGAACTCTTCTCTTGATTGTTTTCTGTGTTGGTTTTTCTATACCACTTCTTCTTCTTGCGCTTCTTGTTGCACAGGCAACAAGGTTTGTAGCAAAAGCAGAACCCTACCTTAAAGCAGTGTCTATTGTGGGGGGTGCACTCCTTGTGATGCTTGGTTTAGTGCTTGTGTTTGGTGATTTTTCGCCTGTTACGAGACTCTTCGGCTCGCTGTTTCAGCAAGGGCGATATGAGGAGTATATTTCTCCATTTTTGTAGTATACTATGAGGTATTATTGAAATAATATATCAACTACATATGCATAATGTTCTAGAAAAAAATACTTGTTGTGAAGGGGAGGGTGCTCACAAGGGCTGTTGTGGGGGCGGGGAAGGCATCTCGCTCTTTCGTTGCGGGTGTATAAAACGTGTTGTTGGTATTACCCTCGTAATGCTTGCACTCTTTTTGTTGGTACAAACGGTCAGTTCACTCAAGGCGTACGGGCTTATGGACAAGGGGGTATACCCAAGTAAGGTACTCAATGTTGCAGGAAAAGGGGATGCGTATGCAATCCCCGATACCGCAGAGTTTACTGCTTCTGTAGAGGAAGAGGGTAACACTGTTAAAGAGGTGCAAGACAAGGCGAGTGTAAAAGCAGGTGCATTACTAGAGGCCCTCAAGAGTGCAGGAGTTGAAGCAAAAGATATACAGACAGTGGGCTACACGCTTCAGCCAAAAGAAGAGTGGCAACCTGTTACCTGCGTGATGTTTCCCTGCAACCAAAAGCTTGTACAAAAAGGCTTCACCCTTTCTGAAATGATACAAGTGAAGGTAAGGGATGTGGCAAAAGCAGGAGATCTACTTACTCTTGCAACAGATAAAGGCGTTGCGCGAGTGAGCGGGCTCACCTTTACTGTTGCGGATGAGGATGGTGTACAAACAAAAGCGCGTGATCTTGCGATACAAAACGCAAAAGCAAAAGCAGAAGCGCTCGCAAAAGAGTTGGGAGTAAAGCTCGGTCGCGTGGTGGGGTATGCAGAAAATAATGGCGGTATCTATTACGACACCATGAGAGCACAGGCCCCTATGGGGTTGGGAGAAATGAGTGTCGCAAAGACTGCCGTTGTTGCAACGGGAGAAAACAAGGTAACCTCAAATGTAACGGTTACCTATGAGATACGCTAAAGAGAAGGAAGTTTTAGGAATATAGTGCGTAGTTATACACAGCCCCGAAAGGGGTTTGTGTTTTTTGTGGAGTGTGGTATGGTAGATCTGCTGGCGAATTGCCAGTGAATCCTAATGGGGGATTTTATGGCTGTAGGTCGCGTCTCTCGTCTGCTGGGCGCCCAACAGTTGGACGTTCTCAGGGTCATAGGGTTTGTTCATTTCGATTCGGTGGTCATCGTTGGATGCCGAAGAGGTTCTAACAGATTTGCTTGTTTCAATGGCATCCCTGACTGGGGTGGGGGTTCATGTAAGGTTCGGCCCCGCACATGCCGCCGCCATCAAGGGCGACACCGCAAGATTAGGTGCTGAGCCAGTTTTGGTCCGGAGGTAAGGGTCTTGTCACAATTAGTTCTTTCTTGACAAGACCCTCCTCCCCCTATATACTATATACTGTTCGTCGGCCGCTCAAGGGCGGTTTTTTTAAACACGGTACTTTAGTAGTATATTATTCACACTAACCACATCAGCATGAACAGACTTATCAACTATATTCGCGACACAAAAGGTGAGCTCAAGCATGTGAGCTGGCCAACACAAAAACAGACTGTTATTTACACTGCTATCGTGGTTGTCGTTTCTCTCCTTACCGCGGCCTACCTTGGGGTATTTGATGCACTCTTTACCAAGGGGCTTGAGATGCTTATTGCAAAATAGTTATTATTCATTTTTATCACATAGCCTATGTCAGACACACCAGAAGAAAAAAGAGATTTATTGGGAGACGCCAAAGAGCCTCGTTGGTATGCAATACATACGTATGCGGGCTATGAAAAAGCGGTAGAGCGCAACCTCAAACAGCGCATAGAGTCTATGGGCGTTGAGGACAAAATATTTGATGTGGTCGTGCCAACAGAAAAGAAAATAAAAATAAAGGGAGGGAGACGTGTTGAAGAAGAAGAAAAGGTATACCCAGGATACGTGCTCGTGAAAATGCTCGTAGACGAAAACAGCTGGTATGTGGTGCGCAACACGCCTCGCGTGACAGGTTTCGTTGGTTCGGGAGTGGAGCCAGTGCCTCTAGAGCAAAAAGAAGTGGATGTACTCTTTAAGCGCATGGACAGCGACACTGTAAAACACAAAATTGACCTTTCAGTGGATGATGCGGTTATTGTGGTAGACGGTCCATTCAAAGAACTTGAAGGTAAGGTGGGTGAAGTAGACGAAGAGCGCGGAAAGGTAAAAGTACTCGTGCCTATGTTCGGAAGAGAGACGCCTGTGGAGTTAGACTTTCTTCAGGTTCGCAGAATCAGCTAGAAGTTTGAACACGAGATTCGTATACGGAGTTCAGAAACCACAAACCACTGTAGTTAACTACAGTGGTTTGTGTATGGTGTACAATTTTTGCCCCACTCTCTTGCCTATACAGTTATTTCATACAAGCGCTTGCATCCGTTTGCATCTTTCTATAAAAGTGGTATACTAGAGGTATTGGTAAGTGGCTTCTACACGTACTAAATTATCTTCTGTACTATTCATTTTTCATCATTTTTGTATGGCAAAAAAGGTATTGAAACAAGTAAAGCTACAAATCCCAGCAGGGAAAGCGAACCCTGCGCCTCCTGTTGGGCCTGCGCTTGGACAGGCGGGTATCAACATTGGTGACTTCGTCAACAAGTTTAATGAAGCAACCCGCGACAAGATGGGTTCTATTATTCCTGTGGTTATCTCGGTATACGAAGACCGATCCTACGACTTTGTTTGCAAGACTCCCCCTGCAAGCAATCTTATTTTGAAGAAGCTTGGTAAGGAAAAGGGTTCTGGAAAAAATAAAGTGACCAAAGCAGGAAGCCTTACCCTCGCACAAGTGCGTGAGATAGCAGAAGAAAAAATGCCCGACCTCAATACTGAAAACGTGGAACAAGCAATGAAGATTATTGCTGGTACTGCACGAAGTATGGGAGTAGAGGTGAAATAGAGGGTACAGAAAGTAGTGGCAGAGTACAGTATAAACCATAAAACGCCGAAAGGCGTTTTATGGTTACAAAACGAACTTGTTACTACTCAACTACTTCAAGAGGGTATACATCAAAAGCAATTTCTTCGTAAGGGTGTACCTTTTTCATTGCATGTAATACTTCCTGCAATTTTTCTTTGAAGCATACTGTCTCAATTCGCTCCTCTACAACCTCTTCAGGTATTCCGACTTCTCCAATGTGAGGATGTGCCCCTTCTTCTGGCTTGAATCGTCCTACTCCTTTTGTTGAAAAAGAACAAAAGGAGTAGTTTCCGATTTTTCCTGCACCTGCTTTACCCATTGCTTCTCGCACAATGTCTGCGTGTGTCTCTGGTACAAACACAACAAGTTTTACAATGTTAGGTTGCATATTTTTTGTGTTTTCTAATACTCTATACTCATACTCCATACTCATACTTGCTTTGGCCACTTCGCGACCATAAGTATTTCAGCGTCTTTCTCGGGCAGAGCTTGCCATATTTCTTCGGTGACAAACGGCATAAAAGGGTGAAGGAGTTTGAGTTGAATCATGAGCATGTCGTAGAGCGCACGCACTCTGCTTGCTTTTCGCTCGGTATCTTCTCCTTGAAGTATTGCTTTACTCTCCTCCAAAATCTCGTCTGCGAAGCGGTGCCAGAGGAAGTGGTAAAGTGTTTCGGACGCAAGATGGAGTTTGTATGTGGTAAGGTATTCACTCACATCGTGTGTAAGCTTGTTTGCCTCTTCTGAGAGGGTCTGGTCTTCTGGGTGAAGTGTTTGTGAAGCAGGAAGTCCACCAATGTCATCAACAGAGGTAAGTATAAAGCGCGAGACATTCCAGATTTTGTTTGCAAACTTTTTGTACGCATTTATTTTGTCGGGGTCTAGGTTCATGTCTGTTCCAGGGGTGTTACCCACCACAAGCCCCATACGGAGCGCGTCGGTGCCATAGGTGTCAGACACGTCGGTCGGTGCTGTAACGTTACCCTTGCTCTTACTCATTTTCTTACCGTGCTTGTCGCGCACGAGTCCGTGAAGGTAGACGTCGCGGAAAGGAACCTTGCCAGTGCGGTACAAACCAAACATCACCATGCGTGCAACCCAAAAAAAGATAATGTCCGCCGCCGTCTCCATCACCGCTGTTGGGTAGTAGGTCTTGAAATCTTCTGAGTCAGGGTAGTGCAGGGTGCTGTATGGCCACTGCCCCGAAGAGAACCAAGTGTCAAAGGTGTCTGGGTCGTCTACCATGGCGCCTTTACATTTTGGACACTCTTGTATTTTTTTCTCCAGATCTACCACGCCGTGGTCGCACTGAGTGCAAATGCGGGCAGGAATAGGAATACCCCAGACTATCTGTCTAGAAATGTTCCAGTCTTCTATGTTGTTGAGCCAGTTACGGAAAATCTTTTCGTGCTGTTCGGTAAGGATGCGTACCTCGCCTGCCTCAAGTGCCTCCAGTGCTTTTTCGGCGAGAGGCTTCATAGATACAAACCACTGGTTGCGCACCTGAGGTTCTATTTCGCGCGCACACTTGTAGCATACAGGAACGGTGTGTTGGTAGGCAGTATCAACTTTTATCAACAAACCTTTTTTTTCTAGCTTTTCCACTATTTTCGCGCGCGCTTCCTTTATAGATACGCCCGCAAACTCTCCTGCGATGGGGAGGAGTTTGCCATCCCAGCCGATAATCTGTTCACAAGGGAGGCTGTGTCGTTTTGCTATAGCGAAGTCTACATGTGAGTGCCAAGGAGTGATGGTCATAACACCCGAACCAACACTTGGGTCACCTGCAATGTCTTTAATAACAGTTGCGGTAACAGGGCCGTTTATCCACTCTGCTTCAAAAGTTTGTCCGTGCTTGTACTGTGCATAGCGCTCGTCATCGGGGTGCATCACCACATACTTGTCACCAAACTTTGTTTCGGGGCGAGAGGTGCCTATCACAAACGGTCCATATTGGAAATAATAGAATGGTTCGTTGCGCTCTTCATGTGTTGTTTCAAGGTTGGAAAGAGAGGTTTGATGTTTTGGACACCAGTTTACCGTACGCGCTCCTCGGTAGAGTAGTCCGTCTTCTTCCATTTTTTTAAAAGTTTCGTAGACAGTGTGCACGACATGTTCATCAAGGGTAAACATCTCGCGCGACCAGTCGCAAGAAGCGCCAAGCTGACGCACCTGTCCTTCCATGAAGGATTTGTTTTCTAAGGTAAACGTAAGGATTTCTGCATAGAGCGCTTTTGGATCCATGCCGAAGCGGGTACGCCCTTCTTTTTCCAATTTCTTTTCATACACCGTTTGTGTTTCAAAGCCCGCATGGTCTGCGCCGGGAAGCCAAAGGGTTTTTTTGCCTTGCATACGCGCAAAGCGGGTGAGGATGTCTTGTGTGGTGACAAAGAGTGCATGCCCCGCATGAAGCGAACCATTTGCATTTGGAGGGGGCATGATAATACAGTAGGGTTCTGCATCTGCTTTTGTCACCCCCCTTTCCACACAGACATCAGGGTTGAAAAAGCCCGATGTTTCCCAAAGAGTATAGAGTTTTTCTTCGCACTCTCGGGGATTGTAGGGTTTGAGAAATTTTGCGTCCATATGGGCGTATGGTACCATATTTTGGGCTTTTTTCCACTTTTCTAGAACAAAATTTTTAAAGGCCTCATAGGTTTTTGAGCTTCAGAACTTCTGGGGTTTTTAAAAAGTCTGTCCTGTGTATAATTTCCTTGCGCCCCATATAGAAAGAGTATACTTATAAATGGCGTGTGTGATTTTGTTCACACGCAGGTAACTGCATCAGGGGGCTGATGTTCAGCTACACGGAGCCTCGCTTTGTGGGGCTTCGGAAGATGAACACCAACACAACACACACCATGTCCTCTTCAGATATGTTTTTTTTGTATGTATATCGAATGTGTCTTGCGTTACTTGGTTTTTCTTGTGTTTTGCTTTTGGTGGTGTATATGCTTGGAGCACTTGTGGGCAAGGCGGTGTGGACGGTTTCAGGAAATGATACGGCGTTTTATATTGTGCGCACTCAAAGCCTGCCACACATGGGCGAACGGGTGCTCGTTCGTACAGATGAAAGTACTGCGGTTGAGGCAACTGTGCAAGGTGCTGTGCGTCAAGACGGCGGTCTTTTTTATAGGGTTCGTACATCGTATGACCTTCTTGTTCCTGCCCGCGATATCCACGGCGTGCTTGCATTTCATGTTCCGTTTCTTGGGCTTTGGCTTCGAACGCTTACAACTCCTGTTGGAGGCATGGCGCTTCTCGGCACTCCGCTTACCATGCTTCTTGTAGATATGCTTTTGCACATTCCTTCTGTAGATGCACTGTTGTCTTCGTTTACCAAAAGAAGGCGTGAAGAAGAGGGTATTCCTGTACCAAGAAAGGGGTTGTTTTTGACAGAAGAAGTGTAGGGAAGTAAATACTTCAAAGGTACTTAGTACCTTTGAATGGTATACTGTAGGTACATGTCCCCAGCACTACAGAGGTTTTTCAAGTATACCAGCGTTGGTGTCTCAACCTTTCTTTTAGACCTCGCGCTACTCTTCGTTTTAACAGATGCTTGTAACATCAACTACGTTCTTTCAGCGGGCATCTCTTTTCTCCTTGCGGTATCTATCAACTACTTCTTGAGTAGAAGGTTTGTGTTTCAAGGTTCTGTGCGCGATGTGCAGTCGGGCTATTTCTTTTTTATCGGTATTGCATTGGTGGGTTTGTTGTTTGTTACGGTTGGTATGTACCTCCTTGTTTCTGTTGTGGGTATGTATTATCTCCTTGCGCGCGTGCTTGTTGCTGTCTTTACAGGATTTTGGAACTACCTCATGAATCTCTTTTTCAATTTTAAGGTTGCAGGGAAACACTAGGCTTTCCCCACATCTTTGTAATATGGGTAAGTTGTTTTGAAAAAACATACAGGCAACAACCTTTATACAAAAAGCAAACGAGGTTCCGTCAGGTGCTCTGTAAGCAATGCAATAGGACAAAGTCGGGGAAATACTTTTTCAAAGGTACTTAGTACCTTTGAATGATACTTTTACACCAACGGTGCCCCTTGTATTGCT
>JACCDW011241205.1_pt1 | contig 15325 bp, 7 predicted proteins | sample 7449781 | NCBI WGS metagenome assembly JACCDW01 (sample SAMN15323449, study PRJNA562643) | freshwater metagenome | isolation source: river surface water | place: USA:Blue River Watershed | collected 2017-08-18
GCAACATCATCAATGTTTCTACCACCATCAATAGTAATAGTACCAACTCCAGTAGTAGAATTTAATACAACACTAGTAATAGCAGCACCTCTAAACTCAAGAGTTGTTGCACCACTTCCAACATATTGAGTTGCAGTTGCAAGACCAACACCAGTTAGAATATTAGTTAAATTACTACCATCACCATAATAGAACTGAGCAGTAATAATTCCAGCATTAATATTATCAATATTAATCTGACCATCTCCACCAGTACTCTCAAAGTTACCACTAAACGCAGTAGCAGTAATAATTCCCGATGCAGTAATATTATTAGCAAACACAGTATTTGCCAATGTAGTAATTCCAGAATTTACTTGGAATACATCTGCACTAAGTCTAACAATACCTTCTTGTGCAGTAGATGCTAATTGATGTCTTGCACTAGTAAAACCAGCAACTCTACCATAACCATCTACACTAACTTTATGAACAAAATAATCATATCTATCAGTCGTTGTAATACCAACTACCGAAACTGGAGCAAGATCAATATCATCCTGATTTACAACAATTCTTGCACTACTTGCAGTTCCAACATTGATTTCATTTCCAGTTTTATAAAGTCCAAGTCCCGCAAGAGTTTCACCAGGAGCAGAGAACTGTGTAAATGTTAAACTTGACAGACCAACATATCCAGTTCCGACATAATCAAATGGAGGAGAAATGCTAATAAGTACGAAACCGTTAGCACCATTAATATCTCCATTAGTAACGAAAGCAAACGCACCTTCAGTAATTTCATCAGGTTCATCGAAGTCTGAAGCTCTTTCTAGTATCCAAGGTGTAGAAGCACTACCAGTAGAAATTGCTACATAGAATCCATTATGTTGTTCTAAAGTTTGATTTTTTACAAGAATTCTATCTTGTTCTGTAGGTACAAAATTATCAATTGTTAAAATACCATTAGATGAAGCAACTAAAGATGCTCCAATACCAAGCAAACTATTTCCAATACCAGTTAAAGCTCCATTGAAGTATGTTGCATTAAGATTTGCTGTAGTTGCAGCAGATACTGCCTGCTGAATAACAAGAGCAGCGGTTGCAAATAAGTCTACATATTCTTTTGATGCAAGTTCGTTAGGGAGAGCGGGTGTCCTATCTGTTACAAATACTCTTTCTGTATATACATCACTAGAGAATCCTGCTGGTCCAGTAACATTAAAAGTATATGACCCAGTATCTGTTCTTCCTACAGAAACTCTTAATAAATCATCATTATAAATGAATCTTGTCGCCCCACCAAAAAATCCATCTTGATTAAATTGTACTTGATAATTATCACCAGCAGGTTCAAAGGGATCTACGGTAACAGTTGCAATACCCGAAAATCCTTCAGCAGTAACATTCGACCCAACAAAATTTAGAGTTTTAATACTTCCAGCAGCACCTACTGTAACACCTTCTTCTTGAATAGTAATACCATTTAGTGCATTTGGATCAAATGCAGAATCCCAAAAAACTGAAGATCCAGTAGAGGTTAATACTGCTCTACTTGCACCCATATTATTTAAGTAATCTCTAACTTCTCCATGAAATTGAGCATTACCAACAACATCTAAATCGCATGATGCATTCGTTGTTCCAACACCAATTCGACCAGTTACCTCTAAAGAGGTTCTATTCTCAGAATACTGTCTAACTCCTACTTTTAATTCAGTTTCTCTTCCAGTTAAAAATGTTCTTCTTCCCATAATAGTTTAAATCCTCCAAATTAGAAGTTAGATGTTTCAAGAACGCTAGCAATAAATTTTATGTCTGTTGTGGTATTAGCACTAACAGCAATAGCATCTCCAGTCTCTAGAACTAGTTTTCCTGGAAGAAGATTTAAAGTATCTCCAGCAGCGATTGGTAAATCCAATACAACTTCTGTTGTTATTGCTCCTCTTTTATGATAAAAACTAATTGTTTTTGTTTGCGCTCCAATATTTGTTGCTTGAACCAATAGGAATACTGCAGTATATCCAGTTGGAGCGGTGTAAACGACAGTTGGTGTTCCTGTTGATGCCTGATGAGTAATAGTTCTAAAATTGTTAATTGCAATTGCTGCTGCCATTGTATTAGCCTCCTAGTGCAAGAATGAATGGTGTTACGTTATTAAATAGCGATTTAATATATACCCTACCTGATAGAGTACCAGTTGCTTGGTCGATGGTAATACCATCACCAATTTTAAAGTTACCTGCTTGGTCTGTACTTGTATATATGACAAGTCCTCCATCTTCCATTACAACTTCATTTTCTTCAATTACAATACCCCCAGTTGATGGTCTAGCGGTTAAAATTTCATTTCCTGCACCAATGAATTGGAATGAGTGTGATGATGTAATTTGTAAACTTTGTCTATCTATGAATGCAGTTGCTCCGCTGAATATTCTAGATGGTACAGATGTTGTTAAGGTTACTGTAGATATACCTGCATAAGGTAAAGTAGCAGATGAAACTTTATAATAACTTAGCGCCATTCTTTCAATTTCTGCTACTGCTTGTCTTCCACCCTCTTCTGGAGGATCTATAGTGATACTTGGAGCACTTTCATATTGGTTACCTGAGTTTGCTACCAATATAGACTCAATTACACCATCAACTATAACTGGAATTGCTTGAGCAGTGATTCCATCAGGACCAGTTGGTGAACCAATAGTAATTCTTGGTGCAGGACCTGTATAACCAGATCCTCCATCAACAACTCTAATTGTTTCTACAGATTGATAAAGTTGATCAAAGAATATTGTTTGACCATCATAAGGACGTTGTGTTCCAACTCCAGACAATACAACTCTATTTGATCCAATTGGAACATCATTAACAACATCTGCAGTCAATCTATAGATGCATGATGTATTTTTATCTCCAACTCCTCTTGCAACAAGTCCAAGTCTTCCAAATGAAGAGTTTGAGTTGGTAATATCACATTGAGCTCCAGATTCAACAACAATTGATTCATCTGTACAAATAGTAAAGATAGAAACTAACTGAGCATAAGCACCATTACTAATAGAAACTCCGATACCACCTTGATTGTATTGTGTGAATGAGTCAACGCTCATTGATCCCTGAACACCAATATCATCTTGATCTCCAGGTTCTGCATCAAATCCATTGATTCTCATACCAATACTATTTGGAATAAAGTTAGTGCAGTTTCTAACGTAAGGGCCTTTAAATACAGGTCCATCTGTTCCAGCACTGAATGATGGATCATTTGGGAATTGACTTCCAGAACCACCATTACCTTCGTAAGTAGTTACAATTCCAGTTGGATTTGTTGTAGATTCAAATGCAGCAAATCCTTCATCAATAATTGCAGTTATTACTCCAACACAAGTATTAACTGCTGAAATAACATTTGCACATGAATTAATAGTATTATTATATCCAGTTGCAGTATCAGTTTGAATACTTAAATCTCTAACTTGAGTAATATAATCTTGGAATGTAGTTTGTTTTGCAACTGTTCCACCACTTACATAGGTGTGATCAATAGTAGAGATGCCAGTAACAACAGTAAATTGTGTGCTACTTATATAATCTTTAACTGGGAATAATGGTCCTAGTGTTCCATCTGGGAATATAGTGGTTGTGTATCCAACCCTCATTGTTCCACCGCTTGAGTATGTGTGGTCAATGGTAGAAATACCAACATCAATTGTAACAACATTAGGCGATGGGACAGATTCTACTTTAAAGAAGTAACCTTGAGTTCCATCTGGGAAGATAGTAGTTGTTACTCCCGCTTGAGCAGTACCACCACTACTGTATGTGTGTACAATTGTTGAAACACCAACATTAACTTGGAATTGAGTAGTGCTATTTACTTGAGAGACTGTAAATACATCTGTTCCATATATTGAATTTGGACTTGATCCATCTGGGAAGATCGTAGTAGTAATTCCAGATCCTCCAGGACAAGTAAATGTTATATTTTTTAGTTGAACTGGTTCTCCAGTGTGTACACCAGATGCAGATGAAGTTGTAACAGTAAGAATACCAACAGTGTTATCATAAACTGCGTTAGTAATGTTAACAACAGGACCTAAACCAGAATCACCACAACTAAATCCAATATTTTCTAAGAAAATTAATTCATCCTCATTAACAAAGTGATTAGATGCTAAGAATACTGTACTTAATCCTGTAGTTTTATTATATTGGAATCCTGTAATTGCAATACCAGTATAATTATAACCAGGACAAGTCATTGCAATACCTGCAAGTTTTACTGGATGACCAGTAGTTAATCCATGTCCAACATTAGTAGTAATTGTGGTAATGCCTGTAAATTTATTATATTGAACATTAGTAATATCAATTTTTTCACCACCAGCAAAATCTCTACTCCATGCAGGGTCTAATTTACTACCCCAAACAACATTATTAATAACTGCTCTAGCAATATCTTTAGAATAATTTAATGCTATTACAGTTTGATCATATTCATCTGGATCAACTAAAATGTTTAGTTTATTCCCATTAGCATCAAAGTAGGTTTTACCAATTGATACTGATTTTGTATTTCCACCTCTTGTTATATCATAACAAATTGCTTTAATTGCATACTTAACATCACGGAAACATTTTTCCATGTTTAATCTAATTCCAGTAGTAATTCCTGGAAGACTATTAGTATTTCCAACTCCAATTGCTTGAGTTACAATACCAACAAGTTGTCTAATAGTATTTGCAACTCCAACACATCCACCACGTACTTGAATTACAGAATTATCTAAGTCTTGTTGATAAACTTCTTGGAAGTTTTCATATTTTCTTAAAGTTCCACCACTTACATAAGTATGATCAATTGTAGAAATTCCTGCAAAGATTTTAATAGTATTATCATTAATGTATTGCTTAACTTCAAAGAATGAACCTTGAGTTCCATCTGGGAAGATAGTTGTTGTAATTCCAGATCCACCAGGACATGTAAATGCAATTCCTGATAGTTTAATAATATCTCCAGTTGTTACTCCATGACCAACTGAAGTAATAGTTCCAATTCCAGTTGAAGCAGTATAATCAAATCCACTAATTTCTTTAGTAGTACCTGCTGGAATAGTACCCCAAGGTCTAGTATTAATGACAGATTCCATAATATCTGCCATATATTCAATAGTATCAATAGTTTGTGCAGAAATTCCAGCACCAGTAATATGTGCTAAAGATCCACCAACAAAATAAGACTGTGCTGCACCTACAGATCTAATATTACCATTTGCCTTTAGGTCATGAGAAACTGCAGTAATAATGTCTCTTAAATCATCCTCACAGTCTGATGTATAAAGATCAATACCTCTAACTAAAGTTGGAAGACCAGCAGTAGTTCCTGCAGCAACAGTTGATGTGACAATTCCAACAAGTTGCTTAATCGTATTTGCAACTCCAACACATCCAAAATTAACTCTTTCTACACTTTCAACAAAAGTTTGATCGTAAACATTTGAATATTGTTTTAGATAAGTAGCAGTTCCTCCTGAAGCATATGTATGATCAATTGTAGAAATACCAACATTAACTACAAAAGTATTGATTCCTACGATTTCATTTACAATATAAGTGTCTCCTCTAGTATGATCTGGGAAGATAGTAGTTGTAATTCCAGATCCACCAGGACATGTAAAACTAATATTTGCTAAACGAACAACTTCATTAACTGCAGTAACACCATGACCAACTGCTGTAATAGTTGCTATACCAGTTGATGGAGTGTAAACAACATTTGAAATATTTGATGTTGTACTTGTTATTCCAGCCCAAGGATAATTATTGATAACATGTGTAGCAATTCCTGCAGCATATACCATTGCTGCAACTGTTGCTTCTGATACACCAGCACCAGTAATATGAGCAAGTTGGTCTCCTGATGGGAAATAAGATAATGCAGCACCTATAGATTTTTCATTTCCAGTTGCTCTTAGGTCATAAACAACAGATCTTAATACATCTTTTACATCATCTCTACAATTTGCTTTTTCTGTTGCGTTTAAAGTAGAAAGAGTGCCAGTATAATCATCACTATTAAGATAATCTACAGATTCGTAGGCAATAAAATCAAGATTTAATTCAATTAGTTTTGCAGCATCTTGTGATCTATGACTTCCAGCATAACCACTATAACCACTAGTTAAAAATCCTACTGCTTCTTTAGCAATAAAATCTTTATTAATATCTAATAGTCTTGCAGCATCTTGTGCTCTGTGACTTCCTGCTAAACCGCTGTAACCACTGGTTAAAAATCCTACCGCTTCTCTTGCAATAAAATCAGCATTAAACCTTAGCAATCTAGCAGCATCAAAATATCTATCGCCAGCAACTCCTAGAAGTGGTGGAAATGCAACTACAGCAGCACCATTTGTTGCAGGTTGTCCAACAAAACTTAGGTCAGTAATGTGAACACCATCACTAGTATAAAATAAATCTTGATCTGGATTTTGTGGTGTAATTAAACAGTTTCTAAGTTCATATCCTTCAACAGAAACATCTTTTTTAAGAGTTATTGGATTATTCTCCACAAAAGTTCCAGGTGCAACTTTAATAGTATCTCCTGGAAGTGCTTTTATAGACGCCGCTTTAACCGTCCTTAATGCATCAGTTTCGTTTAATCCAGTATTATCATCATCTCCTGTTAAAGCGACAAAGTATGTTTTTCCTAAACTTACCCCAGCACCAACTTGAATAACTCTTGTAGTAATTCCAGATTGACCTAGACTATCTTGCCTTACGAATACCTTGCCATCAAAGTGGTTAATGGCTAATTCACCAAGTCCTAGTTGTCCTAAAGTTGGTACTTTGTCTTTTTCAAGAGATCTTTTTAATAGAATAAGTGGATCCGTATTCATTTAAACCACCTGTAATATCTGCCAAAATGACTTTTTATTATTTATCGTCTTTCTGAACTTGATTATTTTTTAATAGTTTTGATAGTTCAGCAGTTGATCCTACGAACAGAGCATTAGTTACATTTGTAGGTCCTTTCTTGGATGAAGTATCTTCTAGATCTTTTAACTTTTTTTGAAGATCCATTAACTTATCAGCAGCATCAGAAACATTTTTTATTAATTGACCTGCTACTTCATATGCTCTAGGCATTTCAGTTTCTTGTGCAAGTTCAAGAATTCCATTAATTGCTTCTTGTCCCTTTTCTATAATAGAATAAAGGTTTCCTCTAGTATATTCATAATCTTTTTTTATATCGGATATTTCTTTTTGAGTATTAGAAGTTTCTATTGGAATTGATTCTATACTATTATTCTTTTCTATCTCTGAGGATACAATTTCTCCAGAAACTTCAAAAACATCGTTCAAACTTTCAAATTTATCTGACATGTTATTTTACTCACTCAAAACTACCACTAAATCCAAAATCATCTCCTAATTGAATTAAATCATTATCTTGACTTGTAATTAATTTTAATTCTGATCCAGAAACATGATTAGTTATTGAAGTACCGTATGTTCCTCTTTCAACTAAAATAGTATCTCCATCTATCTTTAGTGCTTTTAAGGTTTCTAAATTGATAGTAAATTTATCTCCAATACTAATATTAGAAGAATCATTAACAACAATAGAAGAATCTGTTGTTAGTACATCAGACCTTAAAATAGTTGTTACTTGACCAGTATAATTTTTAGTAGCAATAGGTTCAACAGAATATGTAAGATCTCTTGAAGTTGATTTTGAATCTCCAGATATATAACCAACAGAAACTTTTTTGATAATGTCCTTTCCAACACCAGAAGATGCAGGGCCAAATAAGAAAGTTTTTGCAGTAAATCTTAGTGTATAGATTAAAGATCTTCTAGTTTGAAAATTACCTTCATAATCATCATTCATAGTGATTGAATTTAATACTATTGGAATATCTTTATTTTCTCCAAGAGTATCTAACAAATTAACAGTAATAGTGAATGCTGGTTGAAAATAAGGTAAAATTTGTTCTACTATTTGTAGCATATCATCATTTATTTTTGTCATTATATTCAGTTCAAAATCCATATTATATGGAACAGGCATGTAGACTTTTTTAATTTCAGAATCAGAACTGGATTTTGCTAAAAAAGTTTGTGTTTGATTTAATTTTCTTGAAGTGTCATATGATAATCCAACAAATTCAAATGACATTCTTGGTAAAGTGATTTGAAATGGATTATTTAAATCTGGTTGTTGCTCTAATCTTGCAAGAAATTTTTGTGATGGACCATAAGCCAAAGGAACTTTTACAATAGAAAAAGTATCTCCACTATTGTCTTTGGATCTTACTTCAATATTGTTAAATAAAGTTCCAAAACCAATAATGGTTTTTCTCAATATTTCGTGATAAAAATATTCAAACATATTTGTCCCCTATTTTATGGATTTCCGAAAGGATTAGATTCACTAAAATCTAGTATTTTATTAGATTCGATCTGAATTTCATTATTAGATGCAAATTTATCTCTAATGTTTGTCAGATCATTTGGGTCGGAAAGATTATCAGTATTTATTATATTTAAAGCGTAGGATGCATTTGAAGTTTGTCCTACTAAAAGTTCACCTTTAATAAATCTACCATTAATTGAAGCGACTTCAAGTATTTTTGTAGTAGAATTCCAAGATCTAACTCTTGCTTCAGTATTACTTTCGCTACCAATAACTATTTCATTAAATACATAAGTTCCAATTCCTGTTATGATGTTTGGAGCACTTATAGTTATTGTTGGTGGTTGAGTATATCCTAATCCAGCATTAATTATATTGATAGAAGTAACAATTCCAGAAGAATTGATTTTGGATATTGCGCTAGCAGTTATTCCAGTTCCTGTAGGAGAACTAAATGTAATTGTTGGTGGTTCTAAGTACCCACTTCCTTGATTTGTTAGTGTAATGATTCCGACAATACCATCACCAATAATTGCAGTTGCTGCTGCTCCAGCACCTCCACCACCAATAAACGAAATCATTGGTGGAACTGTATATCCAATACCAGGATTTATTATTTCTACAGATTGAACTCTTAAACTTGCTTGATCAGTTTCGCAAAAATCTACAATTCCACCAAGCATTGATGCTATTCCTACTGCAGTTAATCCTCCAGTTGGTGCAGTAGAAAATGCGACAGTCGGTGCTGTTTTATATCCAGAACCTCTATTTGTGATATTTACAAATCTTACTCCACCGTACAGTATAGTAGTCACTGCAGATGCTGTAGTACCCAATCCAACCATTTGAAGAGTTTGAATATAACCTTCTTCTACAATATTATCGTCTATTTGATCTATTCCAGTGTCAAGAACATCATTTGCTTCAAGTCTATACAATTCACATCTTAATTCATAAACATAATTCTTCTTTAACTGGAAAAATGGACTTTCATGTTCAACATATTTTATTTCAAAAATTCTATCACCTAGTGGAAAATAAATTAAATCTCCTTCTTTTGGTCTGGTCGCTAACTCTACATTTTGGACGTTTTCTAAAAGAGGTTGTAGATAATCTTCAAATCTTCTTCTTGATATAACAATAGTTAAGTCATCTTGTTCTTGAATTCCAAATTTTGATAATAAAGTTCCAGCACCATCATACCCATCATAAGTTGATACATATGCTTCTATTGGAAAAGCATTACTATACTTTGATTGAATTACTTCTCTGATTACTGTTTTTTTAGTTAGATATGATCTTGGAATGTAATGAACATCAATTCCATACATTCTTATTTGTTCATCAACAAGATCCTGAACAAGATCCTGTTCATTATTAGTTCCTTGAGTAAAGTATGGATTTAACATTTTTTATTACCCGATCATATCTAATGGTGGTAATTCATAAGTAGATGACATTCTTTCTTTAATATCTAAAAGTTCTCTTTCAGCGTCATCATATATTTGTCTACCATTCAATTCAATTCCACCAGGAAGTTTGACTCCTTGGAACTTGATTAGATTTTGTCCCCATTGCTTTTTAATTAAAGCAGTTAAATACATTTTTAAGAATGAATCATTCCAAACTTTAGTATTTTCGGAAGGATCCATCATTCTAAAACAATCTATAATCAAATAACTTCCCGCAGTAACAGATCCCCAATCTATGTCCAAATATAGTTTGTCTGATCTTTTATTAAATCTTATTTGCTTATCGGTATTTAATATAAAATCTAAATCTTCTAAAAATGTTTTAACCATAGAATACGATAAAATATCAACCGATCCCCAATAATAAACATCATTGAGAAATAGTTGATATTTTAAACTAAACATTCCACTAGAAATGGAATTAGATCCTTCATGCTTATAGATTTTATTGACACCTACAACATAAGGAGGAACTTTCAGAAAGTTTCCATTTTCTTCATAGTCGAAATTAAAAGTATATCCAGAAATAGTCGTAGATGTTGAAGTAGTTGCTACTCCAACATTTCCTCTTGCTCTATCAATATCTTCTTGAGTTATTTTATATTTTAAATAAGTTTGTGCTACGCCATCAAAATGACGTTCATAAAAAAATTGAAGTGCATCATCTACCAAATCATCAATTTGCTCATCGGCAACGTTAATTTCCAAAACTGGAGCACCAAGTTTTCTTTTACAATAATTAACTAATTCTTGTCTACTTGATGGTTGTGCCATGATGCATTCTTTTTTAAGTATTTATTTTACTTATTGTATAGACCTAAAATTAAACTCTTTATTTCTCTAATATCATTTTTTACAGATTCTAATTCTGATTCTAAATTGGATAATTTTTGTTTTTCTTTTTCTTTGGCATTTTTAACTTTCAAATAATTTTCATATTCCATTTTGTCTGTACTAATTATTGCATTTGTCTCCCCATCTCTAAAAAGATGAGGAGAATCTTTAACCCTTATCTTCATATTAAGTGTAAGCAACTACTCTAAAATCTCTAAATCTTGGTGGATAGCATTGATTTGTTGATGTTCCAACTAATTTAATACTAAAGTACTTGAATGGTGAAAGATTATCAATAGTAAATTCATAATCTCTGAATACAAGATCATTGGAACCAAATCCATAATTATTTACTTTAGGAACCTTTGAATCTGGAGTTCCATCATTATCACTAATATCAATAATCTCACCAGATTCAATTCTGTTTGTATATCCTGGGAAAGGATAGTAAACCATATTTGTTAGGTTTGTTGGATCATTAGTCACAGCGAAGAATGCTCTAACATCACTATTCTGGTTTACATACGCAGATACAATAGACTTTATAGAAACTGCAGGAATTTCCAATTCAATTGGTTTAGTTGCATAAACAAATGCAGTTGGATCGTCTTTTAAGGTAGAAACTCTAGAATCATTAATATAATCAGTAATCACGCTATTTACTCTATTTGAAATAAATACCGCTCCAATTCTGTCTAAATCAATAACTGGAGATAGATATGCGTCTTGAGTTCTTAGAGTTAATTCAATTTCAAAAGATTTATTTCCAGGAAGATTAACTAATTTTCCAGATTCATTTACTCTAGATGCTATCATTCTTGGAGAATCAAAATAATTATTCTGTTGTAGAGAAATTGATTGATAACCATTATCTAAGAATGAAACCTCATTTCCGCTAATACTCGTTGCGGATACTGTTCTAACTCTAGGAATAATTTGAGTAGATGGTAATACAAGAGTTTGAATAATTGGTTTCATAATTTCAAATTGAATATTATTAGAAGCTCTTACAATATCCCCACCAACAGACTTTGTTTCATTAAATTTCAATGCTGGAACTACACCATCATCTTCAGATCTATCTCTTCCATTAGATGAAGTATCAATTTTAACATAATAGTGATCTAAACCAATTCTTCCTTCTTCTGGATTTATAGTTACATCTTGTAAATCGTGATTTTTGTTAATTCTTCTTAGAGAAATTCCATTTAATTCATACTTATAAGCAATTGTTCCAACAGAATGAGTGACTTGAATAGTAGAATCTACTCCTCTAGTAAGTCCTGATAAGATATTTCCAGATACTGATGTATATGAAATTATTTCATCATCAATTAGAAGATAACCAGGATTTGATGGACTTACTGCAATATTTTCAAATGTATCATAACCAGTAGCACTAACTAATCTAATTTCATTTGTTCCGCCTACTGCATATTCTACAGATAATGTTGATGGACTAAAATCAGATCTAATATTACTTAAAGTAACTGTGTTAGTTGATGAGTGCATTCCATGATTGAAATGGATTACTTTCATATGTAATCCATCAGATATTACTCTTGGAGGTGCGCTAACAACAACTTGAGAATTTCTACTGAATACAGTTGTGACACCAATAGAATTTATAAATTTAACAGTTTTTCCAGCACCGACTTCAAAAGTTCCTTGAACTTGATCTACAATAATTTCATTAATACCAATAATATTTGATACGGATAGTTCAAGATTTCTTCCTAAGTTTGTATTTCCAATAGAATCTGCTGTCAGAACATCTCCAATAACATAACCATTTCCACCCACAACTATTGATGCTGATGTGATACTTCCATCAGTTACACTGATATTAGCAACAGCATTTTGTCCAGATCCTGTTACGGCAATTAATGGAATATTCGTGAATGAAAAAGATCCACTAAATGGGGTGTATCCAATTCCACTATTAATAACATTTAAACTACCAGTACAGATTCCTGCACCACCAATATAATTGCCTACAGCGTTTGAACCTTCTTGTATTACAGTGTTACCTGGAGTAATTTGATCAAAACTATTGATAGTAGTTCCAAGACCAACTCTTACTTTATTTGAAGATAAAGATATTGGATCTTTTCTCAAGATAGAATTTCTAACATCTGGACTAAAGAAACTTACTACACCCTCAGGAGCAAATTCAGCAATATAAAGATTGAAAGTTAAGTCTTCATACTGGCTTGGAGTCCATGTTGTAGCATTTTGGGATTTAAAGAATGATCCAAGTTGAGATTGTGATGTTACTGGTTTCTGAGAAGATTCTAGTTGATTTGAAGTTTTTACATCGACTTCACCAAGTCTAGAAATCCACACAAGATACTTATTGGATGCTGATCCAATAACAACACAGTGCTCTCTTCCACCTTCAAGATATATTGGGGCATCAAAAGATACTCTTGTCGCAACAGAAGCATTATTAGATGTTCTTATATCTTTACCTAAAATAACTTTTCTGGACATTGGATAAGCATTTGTTTCAGGTAGTCCCAATGTCATTGGTCTCAATTCTACGAATATTGAAGTATCATCAGTATCTTTTTCTGCAAAAAATAGATCAATTGCAGTGATAAAACACCCTTTTTCTGGTGGACGGAATGATTGTGCTATTGGGTCTAGGAATTGAGGTTCTCCTCTTTCCCTACAAACAAAACATCCATTATCATTTTTAACTCTTTCTCTTCTTTGTTCAAATCTTCCTACTCCAGTTACATTTTGTCCTCGTGGTACTGGTCTGCTAAAAATTCTAGGTTGACATTCATTTGCAGGAACGTTTTCACATTTAGGTTGTGGTACAGGTACTGGTTGTGGTTGTGGTTGTGGTACAGGTACTGGATTTGGCCTTGGTTGTGGTACAGGTACTGGATTTGGTCTAGGACTTGGCGAAGGACTTGGTGAAGGACTTGGATTTGGATTTGGTGTTGGATTTGGTCTAGGAGCAGGATTTGGACTTGGTACAGGCTGTGGAACAGGTACTGGTTGAGGTACTGGAATTGGTACAGGTAATGGTATTGGCTGAGGTTGTGGGCTTGGTACTGGTTGAGGTAGAACCAAGTCTATAGTTGTTTTTACATCAACGATAGATGTTGTAGTATCGGAGATATTTCTACTTTCATCAATATCTGCAGTTCTAACCTCTACATTTCTTGTAGAAATTATTGTACCTTGTACTGGTGTTATAGAACCAGTTGAAAAATAAGTTGCTTTTGCTGATGTTGATTGAGATCCTGGAATGTCTGGGTTTAAAGATCCAGCACTTCTAAGAGCAAAATCTATATTACCTGCATTAAATCTTGGAGCACTAGGGGCATTTGGATTTGGGATAAAGAAAGATCCAATTACTGTACCTGTTTCATCCGTGACAAGTCTTACAGATTTTATTACCGCCCTGGATCCACTAGTTTGTCCAACCAATACCATTTCAGTTGTCACAAATCCAAAGAAATTAGTTTCTGATTGTAGACTTAAAGAAGAAATATCTACATTTAACAGTGTAGTTGTAGAATCATAAGATGCTGATAAATCTTCTCTAGTGTAAGGATTCGTTTTAAAAACATCAGTTGGATTGTTAAAAGGTCCGTTTCTATGGTTTAAAGATGCTACTCTAAATCTAATATAAGGTGAATTATTTGTAAGAGAATTTAAAACTCCACCAACTACAGTTTCTCCTACAATAAATGAACCGGAAATAACTTCTACTTCTAACAGTTTTGGTACTACAAACTGAGAAACAACTAATTTATCAAAAGTAGGAATAAGAAGAGTTTGAGGCTTCATTCTCCTAGCAATAAATTCTACATTTCTAGATCTTAGGAAAGGAGCAACGTCAACACTTAAAATACGATCTCCTAAATTATAAGTATTTCCTGGAGTATAAGCAATTTGTTTTGCTGATCCAGATCTATTGGAAGTACCTGTTCTAGTTGTAGTTCTTATCGTTGTATCTGTAGTTTCTGTTCTGTAACCATCAGTTTGGAATCCAGTACCAGGAATAGTTGTAGTTGTACTTGTTCTATCTACTCGATCAGTTACAGTTGTACCTGTCCAATTATCTTCCCATGCATTCCATAAAATAGGAGACCATCCAAGTTGAGGATCAACATCTCTGGCATTTAATTGAACTTCAGTTTCTGAAAATCCTCCAAGTAATCCATCGATAGTATTTGTTTGTACTCTAACTTGATCAACCCAAATATCAGATGATGGTGATAATGTGATATCTCCAACATAGAATGTGACCATGTATGGAGTTATATTTTCAACTCTTGTTGCAGAAGTTTGAGAGATCCATAAAGTTTCATCATGATCTAAAGTTAAAACACCCATACCATCTGCAACAGTATCCGAAAATGGATCTGTAGTACTTCTTCTAATATTATTTCCAGTTAAATCTGTTGCAAATCTTGGATCTTGATTTGCATTTTTTGGTCCTCCAACTCCAGTTAAAGATGTTGCACCAAGAACTAGATCTAATTCAGTAGTATAAGATGATGGTCTTAGTTCATTATTTCTAATATCAATACTATTTTTTGGAGAAGTTAATTTTTCCTGAGAAATAGTGTTAGTAAAATTATCTACAAAGAATCCTGATTTA
>JACCDW010923518.1_pt1 | contig 15323 bp, 16 predicted proteins | sample 7449781 | NCBI WGS metagenome assembly JACCDW01 (sample SAMN15323449, study PRJNA562643) | freshwater metagenome | isolation source: river surface water | place: USA:Blue River Watershed | collected 2017-08-18
ACGCTTGCTCTCATCAGCGCGGGTGAGGGTAATAGCTATGGCCATCCAGCCCCATCGACTATTGCCGCCCTGGAGCAACTTCACGCTAAAGTTATGCGTACTGATAGAGATGGTGCGATTGCGGTGGTAGCAGATAACCACCACCTCACACTCTCATCAGCATCAGCGAAGTTTCGATTACTGCGCTGGGAGTAGTGTGATGACGGAAATAACCGGCATCTGAAATTGACGTTGTCCAGAAGGGGAGGGCGATGAAATGAAATCTCTCTATCTCCTCCTTGGTGCAGAGGGCGCACTTGCGGATCGCGCCTTGGCCACGCTCTCATCCCAATTACAGGAGGAGAAGGCTGAAGTAACAACTCTTTTGGCCGGTGATGTAATCCCAGGCGATATTGCAGATGCACTTGCGCCCTCGCTCTTCTCTGAGCGGCGAGCGCTCATCCTCAAAGACCTTCAAGATCTCGATGATGAGTGCAAGGACGAGATCACTCGATATCTCGATGCTATTGATCCCACAACCACTCTCATCTTTATCCATAAGGGTGGCGTGAAAGGTAAGGCGCTCCTTGATGCGATCAAGAAAGCAAAGCCGGAAATCATCGCCTGTGATGCGCTGAAGAAAGAGGCGGAGAAAGAGCAGTTTGTGAAGGAGCTCTTCTTGGATGGTGGTCGCAAGGCGACACCTGGCGCAATTAAAGCTTTGGTTGGCGCCCTCGGAAGTGATTTACGTGAACTACAACAAGCTGTCTCACAACTCTGCCTCGATGCACCTAAAGGTCAGATCGATGAGGAGATGATCGACACCTTCCATAAAGGCCGGATGGAGACAACAGGATTTGATGTTGCCGATGCAACGCTCGATGGCGATCTTCCCACCGCGCTCATTACTCTGCGCAGCGCCCTAGAAACCGGAACGGATCCAGTGATGGTCACCTCTGCAATCGCCTCATCACTACGCAATCTCGCTAAAGTCTCTGGCGCCAATCGTGGTTCAAAATCTTTTGAGTTGGCAGGAGAGCTCGGTATGGCTCCCTGGCAGATCGATAAGGCCCGTCGCCAATTGGCGGGGTGGAGCCCGCGAGCGATCGCTGCAGCCGTTGAGGCGGTGGCGAAGGCAGATGGAGATGTGAAGGGGGCGAGCTCAGACCCGATCTTCGCCCTGGAGAAGGCTCTAGCCACCATCGCCGCCGCTCGGGCAGCCCGATAAGGGGCCTCTACTCTCGATTTTGGGCTCATAGCCCCGCGCTGATAACCTTTCCCCCTGCTCAATCCGCCGGATTGGCGAGATTGACCGTAATTTTCACCGATTAGCTTTAGGAGCTCTACACGTGGCAAATATCAAGTCGCAGATCAAGCGTATTAAGACAAATGAGAAGGCTCGCCTTCGCAACAAGTCTGTTACATCAAGCTTTAAGACAGCGATCCGTAAGTTCCGCGATGCTGCAGCTAAGGGCGATGCAACAGCGATTACAACTGAGCTCCGCGCAGCTTCAAAGGCGCTCGATGTCGCAGTAGCTAAGGGTGTTATTCACAAGAATTCAGCAGCGAATAAGAAGTCATCAATGGCGAAGGCTGCTGCAAAGGCTGGCGCTCGCTAATCGCGAACGTCTCTCCTTCATCCACATTTACTATATTTACTAAGGCGGTTTACTTAAGTGCCAGCAATTAGCATTGCCAAGGCGCCACAACCGGCAGCAACTAACCCGGCGCAGATTCGTAACTTCTGCATTATCGCCCATATCGATCACGGCAAATCAACCCTGGCAGATCGCATGCTCCAAATTACTGAAGTTGTTGAAGCGCGCCTGATGCGCGCTCAATATCTCGACCGCATGGATATCGAACGTGAGCGCGGTATCACCATTAAATCTCAGGCAGTTCGCCTGCCATGGAAATCTGGTCGCGATGGCCAGGAGTACATCCTCAATATGATCGACACTCCAGGTCACGTTGACTTCACCTATGAAGTCTCTCGCTCACTTGCAGCATGTGAAGGTGCAGTTCTCCTCGTTGACTGTGCTCAAGGTATTGAGGCGCAGACCCTTGCCAACCTCTATCTCGCGATGGAGAACAACCTCACCATCATTCCAGTTCTCAATAAGATCGATCTTCCTAATGCGCAGCCAGATAAATTTGCAGCAGAGCTCGCCGGACTTATCGGTTGCAAAGTTGAAGAGGTATTGCGCGTCTCCGGTAAAACAGGTGATGGCGTGGCAGAGCTTCTCGATGAGATTGTTGCTCAAATCCCGGCACCAGTCGGTGATCCCGATGCACCAGCTCGCGCATTGATCTTTGACTCTGTCTATGATGCCTATCGCGGTGTTGTTACCTATGTTCGCGTTGTCGACGGCCATCTCAATCCACGTGAGCAGATTCAAATGTTCTCAACCGGTGTGAAGCATGAAGCCCTTGAGATTGGCGTGATCTCACCAGAACCGATGCCATCAAAGGGCCTTGGCGTTGGTGAGGTGGGTTATCTCATCACTGGCGTGAAGGATGTTCGTCAATCACGTGTGGGTGACACCATTACCAACTTTGCTCGCCCAACGAAGGAAGCACTCGGTGGATATAAAGATCCAAAGCCGATGGTCTTCTCCGGTCTCTTCCCGCTCGATGGGGCAGATTTTCCAGTATTGCGCGATGCGCTTGAGAAGTTGCAGCTCAATGATGCAGCCCTTGTCTATGAGCCAGAGAGCTCAGCTGCACTTGGTTTTGGTTTCCGCTGCGGATTCCTCGGCCTACTCCATATGGAGATTGTCCGTGAGCGCCTTGAGCGCGAGGCAAAGCTCAACTTAATCTCAACTGCGCCAAACGTTGTCTATCGCGTGACGATGGAAGATGGCAAAGAGATTATCGTGACCAACCCATCTGAATTCCCAGAGGGCAAGGTTAATAATGTGAAGGAACCGATTGTGAAGTCAACAATCTTGGCCCCTTCTGAATTTATCGGAACGATTATGGAGCTCTGCCAAGAGCGTCGTGGCGTGATGCTCGGTATGGATTACATCTCTGAAGATCGCGTTGAAATCCGCTACACACTTCCACTAGCCGAAATCGTCTTTGACTTCTTTGATCAACTTAAATCTCGCACCCGAGGTTACGCATCTCTTGATTATGAAGAGATGGGCGATGAAGAAGGAAACCTTGTGAAGGTCGATATCTTGCTGCAAGGTGAGGCTGTCGACGCCTTTAGCGCCATTGTTCACCGCGATAAGGCATATACCTATGGTGTGATGATGACTGGCAAGCTCCGCGAGCTTATCCCTAGGCAGCAATTTGAAGTTCCTATTCAGGCAGCTATCGGCTCACGCATCATCGCTCGCGAATCAATCCGTGCTATCCGTAAGGATGTTCTCGCAAAGTGTTACGGTGGCGATATCTCACGTAAGCGCAAGCTCCTTGAGAAGCAGAAAGAGGGTAAGAAGCGTATGAAGATGGTGGGACGAGTTGAGGTTCCACAGGAAGCATTCGTTGCCGCCCTCGCTACCGATGCCGATATCGAGAAGATTAAAGCCGCTCGTAAGCTCGAAAATTAATAGATAGCAGCACCCGCTATGTTCTCGTATTACGTGCATATCCCATATTGCGTAAGACGATGTGGTTACTGCGACTTCAATACCTACACCCCATCTGAGCTCCAAGATGGCGCATCGCTTGAGATCGTCTCAGCAGACTATATCGACGCCGTTCTTCGTGAACTTGAGACTACCCCTACTGATGAGGTGAGCACCATCTTCTTCGGTGGTGGCACACCATCGCTCATTCCACCAAAAGATCTTGGTCGAGTCTTAACTGCTATTCGTAATCGCAACGGAATTACCGACGATTGCGAGATCACCCTTGAGGCCAATCCCGATTCAGTAACGCAAGAGAAGCTCGATGGCTACATCGCAGCAGGATTTAATCGCATCTCATTTGGCATGCAATCCAATAAAGAGCATGTCCTTAAAGTCCTTGATCGCACACATAACCCGGAGAATGTGCGCAAAGCTGTTGATATGGCGCGCGCTGCTGGCTTCCCATCTATCAGCGTTGATCTCATCTATGGCGCACCAGGTGAATCACTCAGCGATTGGGCCTCCACAGTAAAAGAAGCGCTATCACTTGATATCGACCACATCAGCGCTTATGCCCTGATTGTGGAAGAGGGAACAAAACTGGCAGCGCAGATTAAGCGCGGTGAGCTCACCATGCCAGATGATGATCTGATGGCAGATATGTATCTCCTTATTGATCAGCAAACTTTGCAGAAGGGGATGAAATGGTATGAGCTCTCTAACTGGTCAAAGACTGGACACCAATCTCGCCACAACATCGCTTACTGGAAATCACGCAATTGGTGGGGGCTAGGTCCTGGCGCCCATTCACATATCGATCAGAAACGATTCTGGAATGTGAAGCACCCAACTGCATATAAGGAGCGGGTCTTCGCGGGTCAATCTCCGATAAAGGATTCAGAGGTACTCACCGATGAGCAGAAGAAATCGGAATACATCATGCTTGCAATCAGAATGCCTGAGGGCGTTCGCAAGGCAGCACTTACCGTTGCACAATATGAACGCACCATGGAATACATCAAGAGTGGCCATGTGATTGACCGAGAAGACTCCATCGCCTTAACGCCGAAGGGGCGTCTGATCGCCGACCGTATTACCCAAGAAATGCTCGCCTAAGCGAGAAAAGGTAAACTCACCCACATGACTAGCGACCGTAGACTCGAGATCCTTCGGGCCATTGTCGATGAGTATGTTCAGACTCAAGAGCCGGTGGGATCAAAGTCGATTGCCGAGAACCACTCACTCGGAATCTCACCTGCCACTATCCGCAATGAGATGGCAGTTCTTGAAGAAGAAGGCTTGATTACCCAGCCTCACACCAGCGCAGGGCGTATCCCAACAGATCGCGGCTACCGACTCTTCGTCGATAAATTGGCGACAGTTAAACCGTTATCAACGGCAGAGCGCCGCGCAATCGAAACTTTCTTACACGGCGCAGATGATTTAGAAGATCTCCTCTCTCGATCAGCCAAGATGATGGCAGATACCACCAAGCAGGTTGCAGTGGTGAAGTATCCCCACCTCGGTGATATTCAAGGACGAGAGAAGATGGTGATCTCAGGAACTGCTCACCTGGCTCGCGCCGGTGAAGATATGCGCCTTCCACTCTCGCCTATCTTGGAGGCGCTGGAAGAGCAGGTAGTTCTCTTGGGCCTTCTCAATGAGGCGCAATCAACTGTTCATGTGACGATTGGAAGCGAGCAACGCGAGGCCAATCTCCAATCAACTTCGCTGGTCACAGTCGAATATGGCATTGATGGTAATTCACTTGGGGCACTTGGTGTGCTCGGCCCCACCCGAATGGATTACGCTAACTCCATCGCAGCGGTAGCTGCAGTGGCCCGATATGTGGGCAGATTTATCACCGAGAGCAATCAGTAGAGATGGGGGATGGCAATGTCTGATTATTACCAGCTCCTCAATATTGAACGCGGGGCAACACAGGATGAGATTAAGAAGGCATACCGAAAGATTGCCCGCGAACTCCACCCTGATGTGAATCCAGATCCGGAAGTTCAGAATAAATTTAAAGAGGTCACAGCTGCCTACGATGTCTTAAGTGATCCCCAGAAGCGTCAGCAATATGACATGGGTGGTCGCGGTGGATTTAACGACTTCGGTGGCGGATTTGGCGGCAGTGGATTTAGCGACATCATGGATGCATTCTTCGGTGGCGGTGGAAATCGTGGACCACGACCACGTATGCGCCAAGGACAGGATGCGCTCATCCGGATTGAGGTAGATCTTCACGAGGCATGTTTTGGTACTGAGCGCGATATCACGATCGAAAGCGCAGTTGTCTGCGAAGTTTGCACTGGACTTGGAACTGCCAATAACTCACACCCTGAGACCTGCAAAGTCTGTGGTGGTCGCGGTGAGATGCAATATGTTCAGAAGTCATTTTTAGGTCAGGTGATGACATCACGACCATGCAGTAGTTGTTCTGGATATGGCACGGTGATCACCGATCCATGTCGTGAGTGCGCAGGTGATGGCCGCGTTCGGGCAAAGCAGAACATCAATATCAAGATTCCAGCCGGCGTTGAGACCGGCAATCGCATTCAAATGTCTGGCCGCGGTGAAGTCGGAGCAGGTGGAGGTCCAGCAGGTGATCTCTATGTTGAGATTGTCGAACGAGATCACGATTACCTCCTGCGCGATGGAGAGAATCTCCACGTTGCAGTCTCCATTCCATTTAGCGCAGCAACCCTTGGCACCACGATTAAGGTCGAGGCACTTGATGGCCCACTTGATGTTCAGATCAAGCCGGGCACACAGAGCGGTACCACAGTCTCGGTAAAGGGCAAGGGCATGACTCGCCTTCGCACAACCCATCGCGGTGATCTCATCGTCCATGTTGATATTGAGACTCCTCATAAGCTCAATCGCGAGCAAGAGAAGTTACTCCGTGAGTTTGCTAAGGCGCGCGGTGAGAAAGATGGCGATGTCACGATTAAGCGCCACCAAGATGGGCTCTTCGCTAAATTTAGAGATGCCTTCCACCGCTAATGCTCACACTCTTCTTCGTTCCCGACCTTCCCACTGAGGTTGGCTCACGCTATGAGTTCGATAGCGAGGATGCTCATCACGCAATCAAGGTATTGCGAATTGCAGCAGGTGAGATCTTTAATTTAAGCGATGGCAACGGTAGTTGGTCAAAAGTAAGCGTTGAAAATGTCAATAAGAAGTCGATGACGGTGCGTGTTCTAGAGAGCGGCTTCGAAGAAGCCCTACCTGAGCACTTTACGATCATTCAAGCAATTCCTAAGGGCGATCGCATCAAAGAGTCGATTGAGATGTCGACTGAAGGTGGTGCCGATCGGATTGTGATGTGGAAGGCGGCTCGCAGTATTGGTCGCGCCGATGAGAAGATTGAAAAGCTACAACAGACAGCGCGTGAGGCATCGAAGCAATCACGTCGTTTTCGCATTCCGCAAGTTTCTGGCGTTGCCACCACAGAGAACATCATCGATGAGATTGCAAAGGTTGATTTAGCCCTCGTCTTCCATGAGTCGGCAACTCAAGGAATCTCATCCCTTTCTCACTCAGGTGCTAAGAAGATTGCCATCATCATCGGCCCAGAAGGGGGTCTGACCGATGAGGAGCTAGAGACCTTCGCTGGCGCTGGCGCCAAGGTGGTTTTGATGGGAAGGCCGATTCTTCGCTCAGCCCATGCTGGATTGGCAGCCCTTGCTGCGGTCAACACGGCCCTTTCTGTGTGGTGAAAAGCCCCACCACCCGATAGATTTTCACTCATATGGAGCGCCTCTTAGTAACGATCCCTCCGGCCATTCCGATGGTTGCCCTGCTCGGTGCGGGCGATGCAAATATCCTTGCAATTGAAGCTGCATTTCCATCAGTAAATATCACTGTTCGCGGAAACGAGATCACCCTCCGCGGCCCACATGTTGATTGCCTTGCGTTAGAAAAACTCTTCGGTGAGATGCTTGTTGTGATTCGATCTGGCCAGGCCCTCGATGTCAGTGCAGTCCTTCGCAGTATTGCGATGATTGAAGCAACGCCATCACAGAGTCCAGGAGAAGTTCTCTCACTCAATATTGTGAGCAATCGCGGCAAGACAATTCGACCAAAGACTGCAAATCAAAAAGCATATGTCGATGCTATTGAAGAGAACACAATCACCTTTGGTATTGGCCCTGCCGGTACTGGAAAGACATATCTTGCAATGGCAAAGGCAGTTGCAGCCTTGCAGGCAAAGCAGGTCAATCGCATTATCTTGTCTCGCCCAGCAGTTGAGGCGGGGGAGAAGCTCGGCTTCCTACCTGGAACTCTCTCTGAGAAGATCGATCCCTACCTTCGCCCACTCTTCGATGCCCTCCATGACATGATCGATCAGGATTCAATTCCGCGTCTGATTCAATCTGGAATTATCGAAGTGGCACCGCTTGCCTTTATGCGTGGTCGCACACTCAATGATGCATTTATCATCCTTGATGAAGCTCAGAACACAACGCCTGAGCAGATGAAGATGTTCCTCACCCGCCTTGGCTTTGGCTCAAAGATGGTTATCACTGGTGACATTACCCAGAACGACCTTCCTAATGGCCAGCGCAGCGGATTAGCAATCATTCGCTCTATCTTGGAGGGTGTTGCTGATATCTCATTTATGGATCTGACCGCAGAGGATGTGGTTCGCCATCGCCTCATCGGAGATATCGTCAAGGCATATGATGCATATGATGCGACAAAGCATGCACCAGTGAGTATCAATAAGAAGTCATGACCATTGAGGTATTAAACCGCTCAGGTGTTGCAGTCCCTGAGCGTGAGATTGAATCTCTCCTGACCTTTGGAATCTCCTATATGGAGCTCCATCCTGAGTGCGAACTCTCGCTCACCTTTATCGATGATAAAGAGATGGAAGAGCTCCACATTAAGTGGATGGATGAGCCAGGAACTACCGATGTCCTCTCCTTTCCAATGGATATGCCAGAGGGAAAGAACGATGCAGTAATGCTCGGCGATATTGTGATTGACCCTATGGTGGCGCAGCGTCAAGCAGAATCTGCTGGCCACAGTACTGAACATGAGATCTATATCTTGGCAGCCCATGGCCTCCTTCATATCTTGGGATATGACCATGCCGATAAGGATGAAGAGAAGGTTATGTTTGAATTGCAAGAGACAATTGTGAAGAAATGGGAAGCCGGGCAGTGAACGCAGCATTAAGAAAAGTTTCTTCTCTCCTCGTCTATCTCTATGACCAGGGGCTAAAGCGCGGATTTATCAAGGTGGATTCAAAGCACCTCGGCGATAATGACTTTGAGCTCGGCGATACCTTGGTTCGTGAGTTGATGGTCCCTCGCACCGAGATGGTCTGGATTGAAAAAGATAAGACTCTGCGTCAAGGGCTCTCACTTGCACTTCGCTCTGGCTACTCCCGTATTCCAGTTGCTGGTGAGGATCTCGATAACATCATCGGTTTCGCTTATGTGAAAGATTTAGCAAAGCGCGCTCTCGACCACCATGAGGCTGAGACAACTGAGAAGGTCGAGCAGCATATGCGCCCACCGGTCTTTGTCCCAGAGAATAAAGAGGCGGCAGATCTCTTGCGCGATATGCAACGCAATCAGATCCACCTCGCCATCGTGGTCGATGAATATGGTGGCACTGCAGGCATCATTACAATCGAAGATATCATTGAAGAGATCGTCGGTGAGATTGCTGATGAATATGATGATGGGGTAGAGAGCTTTGCCTGGCTATCAGAGAATAAAGCACGCGCTAAGGCATCACTTCATATCGAAGATTTAGCAGAAGAGCTCAAGATCTCTATCGCAGAAGATGAATATGAAGGCATTGATACCGTTGGTGGCTTAATGGCTCAGATTCTCGGCCGCGTTCCGATCGCAGGAAGCACCATCACCCTTGAGGGGTGGTCGATTACATCAGAGCGACCTGCTGGGCGTCGTCGTAGAATTAGCTCTGTCATTATTGAACGGGTTGAAGTCGCAGAGGAAGATCACGAATAGAGATGGCTATGAATAATCCAGAAGATCAGAAGCTGGTCACCCTTGCGACTAATACCCTTACTCGAAGCGGTGCGCAGCAAGCTGCAGCACTTCGCGACACCACCGGACGCACCTATGTTGCAATCAATGTTTCATCGCCATCACTGAATCTCGATGCCTTTGAAGCAGTGCTCACCGTTGCACTCGCCTCTGGAATTGCCGGGATTGAGAGCGTTGTGGCAACTGGCGCACAGCCTTCTAATGTGAAGGCGATTAAGGATTTTGCACCTACTGCCACCGTCTTTCACATCGCAGCTGACGGCCAAGAGAACCTCCTTTAACCGTTAAGATAGGCGCATGCGCGTCGTTCGATTCTCACCTCAGCCAGATGCTGGCGTCGGCACCGACCCACTCTTTGGGATCCTCGAAGACGATAACTCCATCACCGTTATCAACGGAGATCCGATCTATCAAGGGATCCAGCGAACAGCAGCAAAGCTCTCACTCACCCAAGTCCGCCTCTTAGCTCCGGTAATTCCGCGGAGCAAGATTGTTGCGATCGGTAAGAACTATGCCGACCATGCCGCAGAGATGGGTGGGGTAGTTCCAGAAGAGCCGATCATCTTTATCAAGCCAAACACCACAGTGATTGGCCCAGGAGACACAATTGTCTGGCCACAGATGGCTCCATCTATCGATTACGAAGCAGAGCTCGCAATTGTGATTGGTCGAGTATGTAAGGAAGTTCCGATCGAGCGCGTCAACGATGCGATCTTTGGATACACACTTGCAAACGATGTGACCTGCCGAGAGCTCCAGAAGAAGGATGGCCAGTGGACTCGCGCCAAGGGCTTCGACACCTTCTGCCCCCTTGGACCTTGGATTGAGACTGAATTCGTTCCAGGAAATCAGCGGATTACCACCACTCTCAATGGTGAGATCAAGCAGGATGCTCATCTTTCTGACATGATCTTTAAAGTCCCACAGATCGTTAACTTTGTCTCTAGCGTGATGACACTTCTCCCCGGAGATGTCATCATTACCGGCACCCCAGCTGGTATCGGCCCGATGGCCGAGAAATCAACTGTTGCTGTTTCCATCGAAGGCCTTGGCCAACTAACAAATAAGGTGAGTGCTCGTCCATGACGCAAGCTAGCGCAGTCCATACATCAGGTAAGAAGGTAAAGGTCCGCTTTGCTCCATCGCCTACCGGTGATCTCCATGTTGGAAATATCCGCACCGCGCTCTTTGATTGGGCATTTGCTCGCCACACTGGTGGCACATTCCTCTTCCGTATTGAAGATACCGACACAACACGTGTCACACCCGAATACATCCAAGCTGCAATCGACACATTGAAGTGGCTTGGACTTAATTGGGATGAGGGGCCAGAGGTGGGTGGTCCTAACGGTCCATATCTGCAATCACAGCGCCTCGATATCTATGCAACCTGGGCGAAGAAGTTCCTCGAACAAGGCGATGCTTATCACTGCTACTGCTCACCGGATGAGTTAGAGGCAGTACGCGAAGCACAGCGCGCTGCAAATGTTGCACCTGGCTATAACGGACATTGCCGCGATCTCACTGCAGAGCAAATCGCTGCCTATAAGGCAGAGGGCCGGGAAGCAGTAGTTCGCATGCGGATGCCTGATGGCACCACCACCTTTACCGATGCCATCCGCGGTGAAGTCACCTTCGATCACAAGTTTGTCCCTGACTTTGTCCTTGTTCGTGCAGATGGCTCACCTCTCTACACCCTTGCAGTTGCAGTAGATGATGTCTTGATGGAGGTCACCCACGTTCTGCGCGGTGAAGATCTCCTCTCATCTACTCCTCGCCAGATCCGCGTTTATCAAGCGATGGGTGTGAAGCCAGAGGATTACCCAACCTTTGCCCACCTTCCATTTGTGATGGGGCAAGATAATGCAAAGCTCTCAAAGCGAAATGGCGAGGTCTCTATCGCTTGGTATCGCGAGCAGGGGTATCTTCCTGAGGCGATTTGTAACTACCTCGCACTTCTTGGCTGGTCTCCTGGAGATGATCGCGAGAATATCTCGATGCAAGAGCTCACCGAGCTCTTCACTGTGGAGAAGGTTCACTCTTCGCCAGCACGTTTTGATATGAAGAAGCTTGAGGCGATTAACGGTGACAAGATTCGCGCACTCACACTCGATGAGTTCCTCACCTGGACACTTCCATTCCTTACCAAGGCAGGAATAATCACCGGCACCGATGCTGAAGTAGATCTCGTTAAGCGAGCGCTTCCGATTATTCAAGAGCGCATCGTCAAACTCGATGAGACTCCAGCACTTCTCAAATTCCTCTTTGTGAAAGATTTCGCTGTAGATCCAGAGGCGGTCTCAAAGATCACCGATAGCGCATCGAAGGATGTCTTGAAGCGCTCTCTCAAAGAGCTCGAAGCTCTCACCTCATTTGACCATGCCACAATCGAAGCCGCCCTCCGCGCTGCGCTGATTGAGGATATGGGGCTCAAGCCTCGCATTGCATTTACCGCCCTTCGTATTGCAACCACCGGTAGCACCATCTCTCCACCGCTCTTTGAGTCGATGGAGCTACTGGGCCAAAGTGCTTGTATTTCGCGTATTTCGGCAGCGATCAGCCTTTAGGGGAGGGTGGTCGAGGCGGTAAAAACCTCATGTAAACTACTCACCTTGCCCTCGAAGGAGAGCATTGGGGTATGGGGTAATTGGCAGCCCTGCTGATTCTGGTTCAGTAAGTCTAGGTTCGAGTCCTGGTACCCCAGCGCAGTACACAACTGAATAACCATAATTGAATATGCAGGAAGAGCCAGTAGCCGTAAGGCGATCTGACTTTAAAAATCTAGGGCCCCGTCGTCTAGCGGCCTAGGACTCTGGCTTCTCAAGCCAGCTACGAGGGTTCGAATCCCTTCGGGGCTACAGCAGCAAGACCTAGCAAGACCTAGCAAGATAAAGGAAAGTGCCATCTCTCGCGTTATCCGAGGGGTGGCATTTTTCGTGCACTAGGGTTTATCTCATGCGCGTTATCAATACTGATCAACTCAAGACAGTCTTAGCAAACTTGCCGAGCAATCCACGAATTATCGCCTCTGGTAACTTTGCAACGCCTCACACTCTGCTCTCAGTTGCCGACCAGACCATCCCTGAATTTAAGCTCCATATGCTCAATGCTCAACCAGGGATTCCAGATCGTGAAGGAATCACCTACGAAACTGCATTTGTGGGACATGGAATGCGCCGCCATCCTCGTCTTCACTACATCCCATCGCGCCTCTCACTTCTTCCAGTTGTCATCCGCGACTATGCCCGCCCCGATGCGGTCTTTCTCCACACCTCATCTCGCCACCACGACACTGTCTCTCTCGGCACCGAGGTCAATATTCTCCCAGCTGCAATTGAGGCAGCGCGCGCCCATGGCGGAATTGTGATTGCCCAAGCAAATAAGCAGATGCCATACACATATGGCGATGCTCAGATCTATGAGTCAGAGATTGATTACCTCGTTGAAGTCGATGAACCGCTCATGGCAAAGCCAGAGACGAAGTTCTCCGATGAGTCACTCATGATCGGCGATCGGATCGCCTCACTGATTGAAAATCACTCAACTCTCCAACTTGGCATCGGCGCTATCCCAGATTCCGTCCTTAACTCTTTAAAAGACCGTAAGGGGCTTCGCATCTGGACCGAGATGTTCTCTGATGGCGTCTTTAACCTCCATAAATTAGGAGTTCTCGATCCCGATATCTTGATTACCGCATCCTTCATCTTTGGCACAGAAGAGCTCTATGAGTGGCTTCATTTCAATCGCCGGGTGCAGATGTTGCGCACTGAAAAGACTAATGATCCATCCTTGATTGCGCGTCAAGCACGAATGACCTCAATCAACGCCGCTCTCCAGATCGATCTCTATGACCAGGCCAATGCCTCTCATGTGAGAGGGCAGATCTATAGCGGCTTTGGCGGATCGACTGACTTCATCGTCGGCGCGCTCCATAGTCGAGGAGGCCGCTCCTTTATGGCACTTCCTTCTTGGCATCCGAAGGCGCAAGTCTCATCAATCGTGCCACGGTTGAAAGAGAATGTAACAAGTTTCCAACATTCATTTGTTGTGACTGAGCAAGGAGCTGCTGCCTGCTTTGGCCATAGCCAATCAGAGCAGGCGCTCAACTTGATCAATAATGCAGCCCACCCCGATGCGCGAGAAGAGTTAGTTCAGGCAGCAGCTGAATTTGGGTTGCTGTGATTGCCTAGCGATAAATCTCGCGACGATGGCCAATATCAAGGACTAACACCACAAGCTCGCCGCGATTAAAGGTGTACAGGATCCGAAAATCTCCTACGCGAAGTCGATAACCTTCACGCCCGGTCAATTTGAGCGCTTTAGGGGGAGTGGGATTGACCCTTAAAGTCTCCAGAACAGCATATATAAGAGCCTGATCTTTCTTAGATAACTTCCTAAGTGACTTTCTTGCGGAGGTTGTGAGAGATATAGAAAAAAGAGTCACGAAAGCCCAAGCTCGCGCTTTACCTGCTCCCAAGGGAATGTTTTCTCGTTTGCTGCAACCGCAGCATCGAATACCGCAATATCCTCAAGCTCTTCCATGGCATCCATCGCTTTCTCAAAAAGTTCCGGACTCATTAATACAGCAACGGACTGACCATGGCGCACGATATTCACAGGCTTTTTGCGCGCGCTATTGATTACGGAAGGTAGCTCAGCTCGAGCATCAGTAATTGAAAACTCTTTCATGGGGAAAATGTACAGAATAATCTAAATTTTGTACAGAAAAGGCCACAACAGCCCAATCAAGCCAGAGCCCGAGATAAAAGTCTCGGGCTCTGGCTAGTTGGATTTAACGCTCCGACTTATGGCGATCTGCCAAATTGTCCATCAAGGCAAAGAGAACGCCTGAGATGACGAAGGTCATATGGATACCGATGCGCCACCCCTCACGGTTAGCATCAAATGGGCCTTCCTGCATAAAGTCTTTGAGGAGTTCAATGACAGAGATGGCAACCAATGAGCCAATCAACTTGATCTTAAGACCGCTGTAATCAACGGTTCCCATCCAATGTGGTCGATCTTCAGCGCCTTCTGCGATCTTGATCTTGGAGACGAAGTTCTCATAACCAGCAAAGAGAATAATGATGATGAGGTTTCCAAGGAGGACCACATCAAGAAGTTCCAACACCTCAAGTGTGAGCTCACCTGGGGTTGCTGTAGTGATGTGAGTCATCATGTGCCAGAAGGAGTGGAAGAAGCGGTAGAGAATTGGGATAAGGGTGAGAAGCAGACCTAAGTAGAGCGGTGCAAGGAGCCAACGACCTGCGAAGATTGCCTTCTCAATCACATTTTCGAACATATGCATTTCTGCCTTTCATAGATTTCCGATGAGTCTAATGAAAGGCACCTGACTAGTCATATCGAGGTCAGATTAAGGTTGATTGAGCAAAGAAAATGGGCGCCCCACGGTTGGAGGCGCCCATCTCAACTACTTCCCTTAGCGGAGCTCTTCCTTAGAGATCTTCTTTCTCATATTGATCATCTCTTTCTCATTACTTAAATCAATCGCTTCACGCTTATCTGCAATGAGGTCCATTACCGCAAAGAGGACACCTGAGATTACGAATGTGAGGTGGATACCAATACGCCATCCTTCACGAGTTCCATCAATCTCACCTTCCAGCATGAAGTCCTTGAGGAGTTCGATAACAGAGATAGCAACCAATGAACCAATCAACTTAATCTTAAGTCCGCTGTAATCAACACGGCCCATCCAGTGTGGTCGATCTTC
>JACCDW010496999.1_pt1 | contig 15322 bp, 7 predicted proteins | sample 7449781 | NCBI WGS metagenome assembly JACCDW01 (sample SAMN15323449, study PRJNA562643) | freshwater metagenome | isolation source: river surface water | place: USA:Blue River Watershed | collected 2017-08-18
GACGAAAAAAATAACCTCAACGAACAGTTGAAGATTATTCTAGAGACTCTCGTCGCAACCACTCCTGAGATGGCAGAGCTAAAGCTTAGTCTAGAGACTTAACTACCGCATCATGGCCTTCCAAGTTGTACGTCTTGGTGAAGATAGCTGCTTTGAACAGCTTGGCGGAAATGGTCTTAGTGCTCATGACTTGAAGGATGATTTGAGACAAGTCTACCATGTCGTCGAGCATGTTGAGTACGATGTCGCTACAGAACTTCTGGTATCGCTCAGACACCTTAGCGTTAGCGTATGTTTCATTAGTCTTTTTTTGTTGGTAAACGATCGATTTGACGTAGAACTTGAAGTTGATTTCCTTGTCATCAGATTGGGGTTGGGCTTCAGTCTGTTCTTCAGGTTCCTGTTCGGTGACTTCTTCTCGCTTCGACTTCTTCTTAGAAGGTTCTGCGGCAGCGGCGGCTGCTTCTTTGAAGGCAGGGAGCTGACTGTAGTATCCGTAGAGTGGACCTTCCGAGATCTTAGAAGAGAAGACATACTTAGGTTCGATGGTGCTGTTACCCACTTCTGCAAGTCGTTCGAAGGTGTACTTGGTGATCTCGTTGACTAGGATATCTCCGAATGAAGCGAGTACATTGAAAGAGTCCTTGCTGAACTTAGATCGCTTCTTGCTGATCACGTCGATCGTAGCAGTGTCGTGAGTTACCATGCGCTTAGATAGCAAATTCTTACTAATCTCTCGAATATCAATAGGAGAAGAACCCTTCTCTTCCAAGGACTTGATGGCCTCGCCTACCTTGATCTTATCATCGTCAGAGAGAATTGTTCCAATGTCTTTACCTGCAGTGATGTCGTCCAACTGAGCTTGAATCGCCTTGTTCTTGTCAACCGCACCGGCCACCTTGGCTTCCACAGCAGCTTTGTCTTCATCAGACAAAGGAACAGATTGCCAGCCTTCAGCCTTGACCTTCTCGATCTGGTCATCGAATTCCTTGTTGAGTTTGACTCCGCTCACGTAGTTGCTCACACGAGAACTTGGGATAGTGGACTCATGCGTTTCGGGGGCGGAGACTGGAGTAGCTACTGGGGCAGCAACTGGCTCAACAACTTGAGCCACTTCAGTTTGGCGTTTCTTAAGGACTTTCTTTTGCACGGCGCTCATTTCGATTATACTTTGTATTCTGCTTGTTTTCAATTTGATTTTGCGCGGCGGCTTATTTGTTTCGAAAAAAAAGATTAACGAACTACTCAATTATATTTGTTGAAAATATCTAGAGCATCTTTAGGCGTATCGCTTTCAGCTTGTGATCCTTCCCACTCAACGAGGTCGGGAATGCTTGATTGCGAATCATCCGCGATTTCAGTCTCTTGAGACTCGTCTTCAATGACTTGGTCTACTTGGTCTACTTGCTGTATTCTCTCAGATGCCACCGATTCTTCTGACCATTCGCATTCAGAATCATTATCTGATATATACTTGTTTAAGTACTCCAACGCTTCGCTCTGACTCGCTTGACTTTGGTCCTCTTCACGTTGACTCGCCTGTGCTTGCGCCTGTACTTGCGCCTGTACTTGCGCTTGTACGTGTACTGGTTCTTGTGTCTGTACTTGCGATTTGATGACTTCAATGTCTTTAGAAGCAGTGATTGCCTGGGCTGCGTCTTTGTCTACAGATCCAGTAAAGTACTTCTTATACACCTTGTATGAGAAGAATATGAGCAAGATCGCAATCATGACAGCAAGCATGTGATACTTGTATTTCACAATAACTGTGACTACTGAAGTCTTTGGCTCTGGGATGTCTATCGCGATAGATTCGTTAGAAGCCTTTTTAGCCAAGCAGAACTTTTCTTTGCTGTTCTGAAGTCCTTGGAGAATTGTTTCCTCATCGAACTTAAGACTCGGGTCAAATATGCGAGGCATGACTGTCGGAAGATCGTCTTTAGAGAATTGCATTTCTAAATATTACTCCAATAATAATTACGGCTTTAATTAATATACGCATGCAGGGTCCAATCGAAGAGTATAACGATATCATGAAAGATATCAACATGCCGCCGATCGTACTCGATGATTCTGTCGAAAGCTTCGAGAAAACTATAGAATACGTACAAGACTCCGATATTAATTTCTTGAGAATGGGATACAGTGATGAAGTCATTGAGAAGTTCTACTTCGCGAAGGCGAAAGTTCTCCTTTACCTTAAAGAAAAATATCATTCAATTGTTTCTGGTTCTATCGAAAAAAATGAAACCATAAAGGACGTGTACGAGTCTAAGCACATGCATCCAGGTGATTCTATCAGAGAGTTTAACGGCATATTGAAGAACAACGCGGAGGCCGCTGCCTTGATAATAAAGAACAGTTCGGGTCGCGTTAAGTACGCGATGCAGGTCAATCTACAGAGATCCCTGACTGGACGCAAGATTCTCTTCTCTAGCACTGAGACTCAGCAGATGGGAATCACCAAGAAACTAACATACCCTGTTTTCATGGATCTGAAGCTTCATATGATGAAACGGGTAGTATTGCCCAAAGAGGATACTATAACTACCATACACATCGCCGCGAAAAGGCCAACATATATGTTCTTCAATATCACAGATAAAGTTGCCATGAGTACTGAAGGTGTGTCTAAGGACATCATCTCTAATCTAAGGACTGTAGATGATTATGACGGTAGTCAACCGGACTCTATATCTCCGATAGACATAGTCGGCGTCCATGTAACTAACTACTTTGACCCGCATAACTGCCGATTCGAAGACGTACTGAGACCCGTGTATGTAGTAGTTAGTATCCCTGGGTCCCAGGAATGGTGCTATTCCTTCATAGCTCTTGATAACATGCAGTTACTTACTGGAGATATCGAGGAAGAGATAGATCTAACTATACCTAATGTTCTGCCAGATATAGTCGAGTTCAATTACAGAGGTTTGAATCTCTCTAAAGTAAAGAGCGATATTCGTGAAAAAATAAAGACATGGACTCGGTCTGATTCTAAAGTCGATGGAGTGAATATTCTAGTGGGTATAGCAACTGATTGCATGTTAGAGGGCCTTCCTGCTCTCCCAGAAGAAGCCATGCTCTTCGCCAAGTATACCATATCCGATCTCGTGTTCAAGGAAAGGAAATACCTGATGGACATGTATGATTCCATAGACCAAGACCTAGTACCTGTGATTCTCACGAAGCTAGTCACTAGACTAGAAAAGAAGATCGTCGATATTGACGACGGCATCCGCAGGTTAAGCAAGATATCAGCTTAAAGACACACCAATATAGCAAGTACGCCATTAAGAATATTCCGATTACTATAGTGATAGATATGATTTGCTCTTCTTTGCTCTGATCTACGAGTCTTCTCGTTTCATCCATATCTGTCAGTAGCCTTATAAGAGAAGCAGTCATTTTTTTGGCAGATGTCGAACCAGATTCTATCGTTGTCAATGAGAGTCTCATAACTCTGAAGATGAATGCAGTCTAGTAGTTTGTCTCGCTTGTCTTTGTTGTCTATGATTAGTTCCAATATCTTATATATGAGGAACGGGTAGTATAGACTATTCTTCTTATTGAATGGCTTGATCTTCTCATAAGTCCTGGCCGCCTTGTCGAAGTATATGAAGAGTAGTTGATGCTCTTTGAACGACAGTTGCGGCGGTACGTGTCCGGTGATGATCTTCTTGATTAAGGGTATGTGGTCATTCAGTTTGGATAAGTTGTTTTGCTTGAGGTAAGCGCGGAACTGTTTGACTGATATGTTCTTATAGTTGGCGGTGTCAGGATAATCTTTCTGTATACTTCTCCTAATTCTAGCTATAGACTCTTTAGGAATCACAGTATTCTCTTTGGCCTGTATGCGTTCTATCCAGAACTTGCAATGCCTGGCTGGATCATATGACCCGTGACTTACTCTGTTGCCTTCCTGTGCGAACAGCTGAGCCTCTTCCGTGACAGACCCTATGAGGTTGACTGTGAACCCGCACTTAGAGCACAGCAGCTCGCTTGTGCTAGACTGAATAATCATCTTGGTACCGCACTCGCATACATCGTATACCACGTCTCCTACCTTGCCTAGAGACAGATATGTTCGATTATACGCGTCGTACTTATTGACTAGGTCCTGGCTATTCACATAGACTCTATTGAACCAAAATAAGTCTGTCATGAACAGATTCAGAGCATCTACGATGTTGCATTTGCGAACATAGGCTTTGTAGTTATCATAGATCTTCCTCTTCTGAACCCGGTTATCAACGCTCCCGAACGTTTTACTGGACTTGTACACATACTCGTTAGACCTGAAGATATGAAGCAGTTCAGTGATAAGTGCGGCTTCTATAATGCCTGATGGGAATGGGTCAGCGCTTTCATTTGCTGATAAGTCGTTAGCTATCAGCGATTTGTAGCTGTACAAGTAGTCCGCAGAGTTTATCAAATACTCATCTACTATACAGTCCAAATTATTCTTCTCATGAGTTATGTCTTTGAGGTTCTTATCAAAAACCGAGTCCTTATTCCCGTAAGTAGAGTTGAACATTATGGTACTAGCTTCTTCTGTGAGGAGTATCTTCTGTTCGATAATGTTGTGAATGTTTTCGATAGTGGTCATCATTATACCGTATTGAAAATAAATTCAAAACATTTATACTTAAGAAAGAGATGGACATTGACGAACTTATCAAAGAGCTAGAGCAAAACCCTGAACAAGCTGACAATCTTTCGGATGAACAACTGCGCGCCATAGAACGCAAACTCAATCCTTACGGTGCAACTATCTATGGGGACGAGAAGTATACTTGCATGAGTTTTACCAATCTTAGAGAACAGTACATGACTAAGCTTCTTACTACTGCTCTTGTCGGATTCACTCATCAGATGTGTAAGGAGCATGTTACTGATGTTGAACCAGATCTCAATGAAGAAGACTTCATGCATGAGGTACAGCATCCAGATGCTAACAACACAGAGTTGAAACTCAATGTGTACAATGAGGCTCTTAACCTAGCTCTTCTAGATGGTAAGGACGAAGAAGAAGCCGCGCTCATCGCAGGGAAGAAAGTAGATGACATGTTCTCTTCTAAGAAGGAAGTAGACAAGCAAGCCCTAGACATTGCCTATGAACAGGCCAAGCACGACATCTCTCTACAGGAACGAGAAACCATTAAGAAGTTCTTAAACAAGCATTTCTCATTCGACCCGCTAGTAAACGCAATTAGCTCCTATAAAGGACCTCAAGGTGATCCTGAACGGGAATCTAAACCAGATGTCGATCCAGTTCTTCTAGGAGATGTGCCAGCCGAAACCTATAACAGGTTCCAATTATACTACGATGTCAACTATGAAGAACTGAGAAAAGCTGTTCAGTACATGTACTGCGAAAAGCCAGATATCGAGGTCGCAGTGAACGTGTATGGCACATTTGATTCATTAGACGAGGCAAACAAGTTTGTGGATCAGAACAAAGACAAAGTGATCACTAACGTACTAACGGTCACTAACAACAAGTGGAATCTTATCGGCTCTTTTAAGGAGAACAGAGAAAGAGTAAGCTTCTACAACAAGAACACTGTCATTCTTGAGAACATCATCAAACAACGGGAATCGGACGCGAAGATAGGCAAAGAGTTACTCTCAAAGCGCGTCCGCAAGATGAAGGCTAAGAACATCAAACGATACGGAAAGGACCATCCCAACTTCACCAAGTACAAGAAGCAGAACTTAGATGGAATCTACGATACTACCATCACAAAGATTACTGGAGATGATGATGAAGTCGTAGTTGAGTTTGAGACAGAGATCGCTGAAACTGGCGCGAGCATTGACGAAGATGGGGTTCCTGAGGACTCTCTTGAAATTAAAGTGACTAAGGTCAATGCAGGAAGCAACGAAGTAACTCAACAGACTATCTACACAAAGGCCCAACCGCCGACAACTCAATAGACTTCAATCTGACAAAAAAAATAAACTAAAGCATTCGATACAATTCTTGACGCAGGCCGCGCAATGATTCGTTGATGAAATCGCTATAGAGTAGGAATTTTATTTTTTGTCGCCAAAAATCGGGTCTATCTTTATTTAAGTAAATTAAGCGATTCGCTAAGCTCAAGCGATCTTTATTGATTCGTGATTCTACTTCATTGAGTTCTTCTATGAGACTTAATATTTGAGTGCATTCGTGAGTGCATTGATGAGTGTATTGGTGAGTGCAGTTGCAGTGTATTGATGAGTGCATTGATGATTGAAATTTTTTTGTGATATTATTGAGTGCTTAAGTCGCGCGGGCTCCGCTCTATATACCTACAGTCAAAAAAAAATAAAAATAAATAACTCAAAACAGCATTCTGAAAATATCCAATAAGAATATTGGTTAGTTATAAAAATAATTAATGCAGGTCACTCTGATACGTGTATTGCCTGTCCAGGTTTTTATGATCTATATGATCTGTGTTTGCAAGCACTTAGAAAACAACTACGTGAAGGCAGACAGCGTATATAAGTACAGTAGTGCTTCTAAAGACTGCAATACGCATTATTTCATAGAAGGTATAGAATTATGTTTCTTCGAATGCGGAAGCATGATGTTGAAGGTTGATAGCGCAGTTAGATACACCGGATTGTTGCCTATAGACCCTATAGGAGTTCTAGTTCATAAGGTTACATATCAAGATCCTCCAGGATATAAGCACCGCATTCGCGTCTATTCTAACGGCGTAGTCATTCACACTACTAAACTATTCAAATACATCTATAGGCGCCGTAATTGCAAGTATGATAGACGGCTTCTGTAGTCTTTTGAAATCAAAATTGAATTTGTATTGTTCTGGTAAGATTCTGATCGCACCATGGAGCATACCGGAACCAAGTACCAAGCTAAGACCTTTCGCGAACATGTCCGCCTTCGCCCCTCTGTTTACATTGGGAGCAAGGATGTGACTCAAAACGTTCAATGGATTTTCAATGGCTCGACTCTTGAGAAGATGTCTGTGGAGTACCCCATCGCGTTGTACAACATCTGCGATGAGATCATACTCAATGCGATTGATCATTGTCTTAGAACTTCTAAGATCAAAGGCAAGAACAAGTGCGACACTATCAAGATGTCCATTGACGATTCTGGCCGAGTCAGCTGCTTCAACAACGGAGAAGGCATCGTGGTGGAGAAAATAGAGCTCTCTGAGGGTTCTATCTATATTCCCCAAATGATCTTCACTAAGGAGATGAGTGGTTCTAACTTCGAGAATGATGACGACAATAAGATTGGCGCCAACGGCATCGGAGCGAAGGCTACGAGCATCTTGTCTAGCGAGTTCATGATCGAAACCCTCGACCTCAAGAATAAGCTCAAGTACGCCCAGACAACTCTGGACGGTAACCTTGTGATTGAAGATCCTGCGATTTCCAAGTGCAAGGCCAGCGACGTGCCCTATACCAGGCTCACGTTCTTGCCCGACTACGAGTACTTCGATTACCGCGACTTCAAGACTTTGGAACTACTTCTAAGAACTAGAATGTTATACGTATCTGCCTATCTAGGACAGTCGTATAAGATATTCTTCAATGAAGAACAAATCAAAGTGAACTCCCTAGAACAACTAGCCGTGATGGCCGTCGGTGACGCGCCTCTGGTGAAAGTGAAAGGCCATAATCTGTACATCGCTAAGTTCAACTGCGAGTCCGGGACTGAGCATATCAGTTTCATCAATGGACTGTATCTGAGCCATGGCGGAACGCATATCCGATGGATCATCAAACTGATCTTAGAAGCTCTGAGAAGTAAGCTAGAGAAGAAGCTCAAGGGCAAGGTGAAGGTCACCAGTAAGCTCATAAGCAATCTCGTGATGGTGTTCTTCTCTGGAGAGATGTCGAACCTAGAATACACGAATCAGTCTAAGAACGAGCTAAGCATAAGCGAAACCCGGTTCAAGGATATGACTCTAGATAAGAAAGCTATAGACGGTATCTGGGGATTCGTTGAAGAATCCATAGATCAGTTATACTTGAATAAGATAACCAAGGAAACAACTTCTAAGAAGGTTAGCAATCTTATGGGTATCAAGAAGTATACTCCCGCGGAAAAGGCCGGTACGGCGAAGTCTAGCGAATGCACACTCTTCATTCCTGAAGGGGACTCAGCAGAGTCATGTGTTCGCAACGGACTCTCTGGGAACAAATCTCTTGGATTCAAGTACAATGGACTGTTCAACATTCAAGGAGTGCCTCTCAACGCGAGGAAAGAAGTAGACATAAAGAATGTCGGAAACAGAGTTATCATTGATCGTAAGAAGAAGCTTAATGAAAATGAACGACTTATGTCTCTCGTGAAGGTGCTCAACCTCAATTGGCACTTCGATTACTCTACGAAAGAGCAGATGGACACCCTCAGATATGGGCGAGTCGTCATTGCCGTAGACGCTGACAGTGACGGCATAGGTAACATCTGTAGTCTCATCTTGAACTTCTTCAATCTGTTCTGGAATGAGCTTGTAAAGAAGAAATACCTTAACATTCTCAAGACTCCTCTAGTAAGGGCTTATCCCAAGAAGAAAGGTCTCTTCATAGAAGAATTCTACTCTATCAAGGAGTACGATAGCTTCGCGGAGTCCAATGATATCTCTGCTTATAGCGTGAGCTATATCAAAGGGCTCGCCACTCATTCGAACGCAGAGATCAAACATATGTTCAGAGAAGTGGAATCCAAGATACAGGCATTCGAGCACGACAGTCAGACTGACGATCTGTTCGAAGCATACTACGGTCTTAGCTCAGACAGACGAAAGACCATCCTGAGCGATCCTCGGGAGTACGAAGATGAAGATTCTTTGACGTGTAGTTCTCATCTCAATACTAAGACTAGAGACTATCAACTGGAGAATATCCAGCGGAAGATGCCTCATGTTATCGATGGACTGAATCCAGCTCGCCGTAAGGTGCTGTGCGGGTCCATGCTTAAGTTTAAGCAAAACAATGCTAAGATCAAGGTGTTTCAACTTGGCGGCTTCATTGCCGAGAAGATGTTCTATCATCATGGATCTGATAGCTTGAACAACACGATCATCACTATGGCACAATCCTTTCCCGGGGCTCGTAACATCCCTGTTCTACTACCAGTGGGGCAGTTCGGTACGCATTACCAGGGAGGCAAAGACGCCGGAAGTGCGAGATACATTGACACGAAACTCAATAGAAACATAGTGTCTCTGTTGTATCCTTACAAAGATATGGACATCTTAGAATATACTCTAATCGATGGGCATATCGGAGAGCCAAAGTACTTCGTCCCTATACTTCCAACGACTCTCTTAGAGGACGTACTACTTCCTACGACGGGATGGAAGATAGAGATATGGGCTCGAGACTTCGAAGCGGTTTACGCCAATGTATTGAACATGATCAATGGATCACCTCTCATAGAGATGCCTTACTTCATGAACAAGTTCAAAGGACGCGAGCAAGACGGCTACCTACTCGGCAGCTATGTTCTCAAGAGAGATAAGAAAGGTAATGAATACGTCAATATCTTGAGTCTTCCTCCGAGAGTATGGGTGGACACGTGCGTGGAACATATCGAATCCTTAGACTTTGTAACAAAGGTCAGCAATCAATCGACCATTCACGAAGTGAACATAGAGATCAAGATGCCTGCCGGGACACTTGAGAAACTCAAGGAAACCACCAAGACCAATGATCCTGTAGATTACATTCATAAGACTTTCAAGATGTATGTTAAGATGAGCGACTGCATCAACGTCTACTCGACAGAGGATGCCGTTCTAGAGACATCTTATGAGCAAATACTGCGAGTATGGTTTAAAGAACGCAAGAGATGTTACAAGACCAGAATCGCTAGAGAAATAATCATTCTCAAGAATAAACTGGACATTGACACTAACTACGTGAAGTTCATAGATAACCATGATAAGTACAAGCTATCCAAGGCCTCTGATGAAGAAGCTATCTCTATCCTAGAGAAACATAAGTACCGGAAATTCAACAAGTCTATGATCGACTCTCCGGGCAAAATACGTAACGAAGTCCTGCAGGACGCAATCACCGGCCAAGGCGCGGACTATGGATACCTGCTCAATCTATCGTATAGACAAATGAGTCAAACTTCTAAGAAGAAGATACTGGAACGCATATCCGAAACGGAATCTGAACTATCCTTTCTGGAGACTCCCGGCTGCTGGAAAAAAATATGGATGACCGAGCTTGAGAAGCTAGTACCCGCTCTGCGCGAAGGATTCTCTCAAGGGTTCTACGTCGAAGACGACACTCTATTCAAGTAACTTTCGAGTCTTTCTTTTTTGTGGTCGTTTCCGCACTACTTCGACAGGGTAGTAAATCTCTTCGTAGATAACCTCCGGACTGTCCTTATCGTTGATGATGTTCTTGATAGACTCTATGAGCTCTGCCCGGTTCTTTACTCCAGGTACAAGAGTCATGAGAAGAGCTTGCAGTTCGGTATCGACCAATACTTCCTTAGTACTACTGACCAGTTTATTCACAGAAGTGGCGTTGATGATCTTAGAAGGTAAACTCCCAACTAAGGTGGATAGATTGTTAGCAGTCTTGATTGTCGAATTGATGGTGCTGATAGCTTCCAATACCTTGTCTACAGTCTTGGCGTCTTTGAGCAGTTCCTTAGTCTTCAGCTCGGATATCGCCAACTGTAGTTCTTCCTTCTGTCTTTGATTTATTGGCTGAAGAGATTCTAATTCTTTGAGCTTCAAAGACATGCTACTGACTGTATTCAAGATGTTGCCCATTACGAAATTCATGTTGATAACATTTGATCTATGAGTTTCTGATAGCTTCTTGATTTCGTTAATAGAACCTATAGATAATGTACCTGCCTTAGCCATATTGTCACTTAGCTTGATCAATTCATCCTTCTCGTTCATAGCTTGAAGAACTTTAGCCTTCATCTCCGATACCTTAGCCTCGCTTGCCGATATCTTCTCCTTAAGGTCTTCGATATACATGGAGTCCTTGTCCATCTGTTCTTTGAGTTTTCGGATGGACTCGTCTCTCTCTTTCTTCAACTCGTCGAATAACTGCATTGCTTCGTCAGATATCTTCTGTGTTTCTACAGCAGTACCCAAGGAGTCAGTCAATCGATCTACTTCTTCTCTAACTACTTTGACCATGTTTTCTTTCTGAGTCTTAAGATTAGCCAATTCAGAGTCACTGATATCGTCAGGATTGATATTCCTGATTCTGTCAGAAATCGCGTCTATATCTTCCATGGGCTTTTGCAGTCTAGAGACTTCATCTCTAAGTGTTTGTAGCTCTGAGTCTTTTTGGGACGAGTCCTTTGAAATAATAGCCGATAGTTGTTCTATCTTCTTCTTGAGTTCTGCATCTCTGAGCTCGGCGATCTTTAGGTCTTCTTTGAGACTCATATTGAGGATATCTTTCTTGACAACGGCTTGGTTAGCAGCTATTAGCTTGGTCTGTAAGTCGATACTGCGCTTGTCCATCTTGCGAAAGATGTTTTCAATAGAATTAGTTATGCCGGGCAGACTCTTCTCGACTATGCTGATCTTATCTAGAACATCTTTAGTCATCGCCTTCTTGGAGTCTACTTCTTCGCTAGTCAATGTTTCTAACAAGTCTTTGTCGTTAGATAATATGCTATAAGCCAGTTTATATGCTTCCAGATTATCCTTCGTCTTGTTGAATTCATCGATCTCTTCTTGCATAGATTCCATCTTATTACCTTGCTGTAGTAGCTTCTCTTCAAGCATGTTATTCATTTGAATGTACTTGTCTAGGCTTATCTTATGCTGGCGCCACTTGTCAGTGATTTGTTCTAAGGAATCAGATATCACGACTATCTTCTTACTGCTCTCGTCTATATACCCTATAGCGATTCCTATCGCCGCGGTGACTGACATGGATAGCTTATCTGCGTCTGATGATGCATTGTTTATGTTCATCTGGACTAAGTCTTCTATCTGCTTCTTGAGAGTATCTATCTCTTCTTCTGTGTCTAATCTCTGCTTGTTAATAGCTTTCAGAATGTCCTCGTCTGGCGACTCTTGAGTGAGTCCGTTGGAGTCAACAAGTTCCTCTATAAGTTTCTGTTTGATTGATCTGACTCTAGTCTGTAGAGTGCTTATAGTGACTGGATCGTGTGCCGCCATTTCTCGCATATGTGCTTGCATCTCTAATGACTCCCTGGCCTCCTTTAGCTCCGAGATAAGAGAATCTTTGGTCTTTTCCATCTCTTCGATAGTTTTCTTGAGATCTTCTTTGTCAGCCGCACATCCATTAAACTCTATAGTCTTCTTCAGGAGATCTGAGTCTTGTGCATCCTTAAGAGCAGCTTCTTTGTCAGCCATAGAAGCTTCTAACTCAGAGAGTTTCTTCTTGAGTCTTTGCACTTCTTGATTCTTTGCGCTTTGATTCGCGACATGTTCTTTGATCTTCTTGATTCTTTGGATCGTTTCGTCAATGCCTGTAATCGCTTCTCTTATAGGCTCGTTGAGTAGATTGAATTGCTTCCGATATATGTTGATTCTCTTTTGAATGCCTGCCATCACGTCCTTGTCGCTGAAGTTGTTCAGTCTTTCTTCCAAAGCATTTAGAAGATCTTCTGCACTTCCTTTCTCTATTCCTATAATACTTCGTATCTTAGACATGAGCCATGAGTTCTTAGAAATATAGATTGTGATATCTTTAATCATTTCCCGTACTTGATTTCTGGCATTTTTCTCAAATATTTCTAATTCTGTAATATCGCTTCTTATTCTTAGCATATGAAGTGCTTTAACGAGAGAGGCAGCTAAGAGTAAATCTAAAGAGTTTTCCTCTAGAGCGGTATAGCTAACCATTTGACGAGACATAGCTAATCCGTGTCCTCTATAGAATTCGATTATACTGTCGGATAATAAGACCAATGGCAAGTATTTATCGTCAATCTCCATCAACGTAATAGCGCCTGGCTTTGTATCTACTCTGAATACTTTATGATGCAAAGTTTCCTTGCAGGTAGCAATCATATCATCAGGATATAATTCTTTCAACCTTAGATTTTCGAATTCTTGTAGCATCGCTTCTATTACGGCATCTTCCATTGGGGGTAGTTTGCCTAATTTGTAATCAAGATATATAGAAACAAATTCTGATTGTTCGTCCGTAATGTCTCTATTCTCTGCATCCCTTTCTAGAAATTTAAAGAAGTCATCGTTTTCGCTAGGCTCTTCTATTTGTATTTTCTCTGATAAAAACCTATTATCCGGAATAGAATCGTCTGGCTTAGAATCGTCTGGCTTAGGGATTGGTTTGTCCCACTCGTCTGTTTCATCATCTGAGTTGCCGTTATAATATTCTAGATCGTCTTCGTCTCCCTTTCCTGATTTGTTCAATCTGCTCAAAATCTTTATCTTGGATTTCCAAGCATTGTGATGATGATCTTCCCTTTCGGCGTTCTTAATATAACTTGCAATTAATGCAAACCGAACACCCCACGGACTTATATGTTTGAAGAATGGTTCTACATTTATTTTATTTACGTTCTGGAAAGCCAAAGCTTGGAGCATTAGATCTATGGCAGCGGCTGCCCCCTTAGGAGCCAAGGCTTTTGCCTTATCTAAGTCTCTGCTGAGTGTTTTTATCTTGCTTTCATTATCGGCGTTTAACTCTTCTAATCTCTGTTTCTCTGCGTTGAGTTTCTCAGTGAATGTCTTGATAGGCTCTACTGAATCTATAGTCTCGCCGGCCAACTGTCTCAGTTCAAGATTTTCAATTTCTTTAGCCTTGATATTCATATTCGATTCCTTTAATTCTTTCTCTAGATCTTCTACGCGAGATTTCAATGCTTCTGATTCGGATCTGGCTGTTTCTAGTTCTGAGAGCTTCAATTTCAATGTTTCTAACACATATAGTTGTTTCTTTCTCACATTAGCCATACTGACGTTCATTAGGTTGGGATTTGGGTTCACGGATGATATATCTAGAGCTACCATCATTTGGTCGATCTCTGTACTTAGTTCTTCAGAGTACGTGTCTACTGCGTTAATTAGAGATTCTCTCCAATGTTCTCTTTCGGTATCCATCTGACCTAGTAGATCATTGTATTTCTCACGCAGCGCTTCGTTTTCCTCAATTTTAGCTTGATGTTCTAACTTTAGAACATCGAAGTCAATAATACTTCCCTTCTTGTTCAACTCTGTGATTTCTTTAGTCAGGCTAGAGACTTGCTCTTTCAAGAAGTTCACTAATGTGTTAGGATCCTTTCCAGACATAGACAGTGCATTGACGGAAGATTGTAGGGTCTTTGTCATTTCAGTCAACTCTGAATTCTTAGATTTAAGAATATTATTCATTTCCTCTGTGCGCGAAAACTTGGTAGAGAACTTCTTATAATGATCTAATAGATCCTTATATTCGTTCAGGAGAGTTCTGTCACTGCTATAATCGAGGTCTTCTATTTTTTGAAGGTCTTCGAACATATCGACGGCGAACATATTGTATCTCTTGACTATGATCGATTGATTGTACATCTCCTTATCGATCTCTTCAAGCCGTTTCATCATTCTAACTCGTTCGTCTATGTCTATCTTTCCTTTAACTAAAGGCGTCAGATCATCTATTATTTTCTTTCTCTCAATCGTAAGATTCTCTATATGCTGCTTCAAGTACTCAAACCCGGCGCCGTTGGAAACAAGGAAAGGCGCGGCTAGTTTGTTCACATCTTCTAACCTAGCGGCTAATTTATCGATAGCGCCTTCTTGTACGGATTTGAGCCGATTTACTTTCGAGGGAATTGAAGATGTAACAGATAGTATTTCAGATATTCTGTCATTCAAGTCAAGCACTTTCTCAATCTTCTTCTTTGTCAAATCTATTGCGCTAGTCACAATCTTCTTGATATCTGCACTTTTGGTCTTGGATAACTTCGCAATGTTTGATTGCGTGATCATTAGCTCTTCCTTTAAGTCTGCTAGTTTCCTAGTGGAAGTAACCACTTTATTCTTAATGTTCAAGATATCTGTTCTAACAAATGGCATCGCTTCCATGTTTTTCATAAATCTATCTTCTTTTTCGAGGAGATACTTATTGTCTGAGTCTAGATCTTTTAGCTTAGATGAAAGACTTTCTTTATCCTTGTTAGCTTCTTCGAGTTCCTGTTCAAGCGCGTTTTTAGAATTGTAAAGTATACGATACCTACGAGAAGTATCGTCAGCTTCATTCATTAGCTTGACGCTATTATCGGCTAGTTCTTCATTAGTTTTCTTTAGTTTTCTGATCTCTTCTAAGCTTTTTTCGTTCTCTTTCCGTTCATTCTCAAAGGAGTCTTCTATATTGTTTATCTTAA
>JACCDW011053273.1_pt1 | contig 15318 bp, 8 predicted proteins | sample 7449781 | NCBI WGS metagenome assembly JACCDW01 (sample SAMN15323449, study PRJNA562643) | freshwater metagenome | isolation source: river surface water | place: USA:Blue River Watershed | collected 2017-08-18
ACCGCGCCGTGAACCGCAAAGAGCAAAGCCTGACCCCTTCAGGCGATGCCCGCCGAGGGCGGGCGGGCCCGGCCCGCTCGCCCGCTCACTGCCCGCTCAAGCGATGTCCTGCGGGCGCCAGCCTTTGCGGTACGTCGGGTAGAGGAGCTCGTTGGCCTCGGGGAGGTTGGTCTTCATCGCCTTCGCGTCCCAGGTGAAGGACTTGCCGACGAGGATCGCGAGGGTGCCGAGGCAGACGGTCTCGGTGAAGGGCACGGAGTACTCGAAGTTGGAGCCGGCGCCCTGCGGGTTGTTCGCGCGGATCGCGGCGGTCCATTCCTTGTGCGGATCGCCACCCGGCACGCGCGGGATCGTGCGCGGCGGGAGCGAGGGCCGCAGCTCCTGCCAACGCGTCTCCGGCACGATGCGCGGGCTGTTGCAGTAATCATTGCCGTCGTAAACCGTCGCGGAATCACCGACGAGGAGCTGGCCACCCTTAGCGAGTTCGCGACCCGCCATCTGCGGCAGCGCCGGCGGACGCTTGCCGCCTTCGTACCAGACGAGTTTGAGCGGGGCCATCGCACCGCGGGCCGGGAAGTAATACGTCACCACGGCCGACTTCGGGAACGCGACCGGCGAAGCGCCTTCAATTGACGTGAGTTCGACACGCTCCGGCGCACCGAGCCGCAGGCCCCAGAAGGCCGCGTCCATGATGTGGCACGCCATGTCACCCAGCGCCCCGCAACCGTAGTCGCGGAAGCCACGCCACTTGAACGGATGGATCGCCCGGCTGAAGGGCCGCTGCGGCGCGCGGCCAAGGAAGCCTTCCCAATCGACGCCCGCCGGCACCGGCTCCTCCGCGGGCCACTCCGCCATGCCTTGCGGCCAGACCGGGCGGTTGGTCCAGATGTGCGCCTCGCGTACCTGCCCGAGGATCCCGGCGTCGATCCACTCCTTGACCAAACGGCAGCCCTCGCCCGCATGGCCCTGGTTGCCCATCTGGGTGACCACGCCATTCATCCGCGCCAGCCGGAGGAGCTCGCGCGCCTCGCCGACCGTCTGGGTGAGGGGCTTCTGCACGTAGACGTGCTTGCCGAGCAGGATCGCCATGTACGTCGGCAGGAAGTGCATGTGGTCCGGCGTGCTGATGCAGACCGCGTCGATCTGGTCGTCCATCTCGGTCAGCATCTTCCGAAAATCCCGGTAACGCTTGGCATTCGGGAACTTCTTGAAGAGCTCCTGGACCTGGGGGAGGTCCCATTCGATGTCGCAGAGGGCGACGACGTCCTCATCGGCGTGCACGGCGATGTCGCTGAACCCCTTGCCGCCGCAACCGATTTGGGCGATGCGGATCTTGGCGCCGGGGGCGATCGGCCGCGGCTTGCGCGGCGACCGCACCAGGCTGGCGCAGCCGGTGAGGCCGAGGAGCGCGAGGGCGGTGGTGGAGAGCGTGACGAAGTCGCGGCGGGAGACGGGTTGCATGCGCGGATAAAGGGGTTGAGGGGGGACCGAGCCGGAGGGCGCGGCGGGTCAAACGAGGGACCTGCCAAGGCGACGGGCGATCGGGGTGCGGGGTCAAGCGTTTACCTCCAAAGCGCTCAGGGTCGTCAGGGTCTTGTGCGCCGCCGAGGAATACGCTAGGACTCCCACGCCTCGACTTCGTCCGGCCCCCACCCCGCCCGCGCATGTTCACGCCCTGTTCGACGCCGTCGCGTCTCCGCCCTGCCCGCGTCTCCGGTCGTTTCGCGCCGCACCGACGGGCCTGGATCAGCCTCCTGCTCGCGGCCTCCGCGCTCGGCGGGTCGCCGCTCGGTGCCGGCACGATGCCGCACGGTGCCTTGCCGCCGGAGGTGCGCAGCCAAGCCATCACGGCCGGCGGTCTCGTCCCCGGCGACACCGTGCCCAACTTCCGTCTCGTCGACCACACCGGCCGCGCCCAGGAGCTCTACTACGAAGTGAAGCGCAAGGTGATCGTGCTCGTCTTCACCGAGCCCGGCGACCCCTCGGCGCTGCGGACTGCCCGGGCGGTGCGGCGCTTGCGCGATGCGTTTCCCACCGCCGACGTCGCCGTGTGGCAACTCTCACCCGGGCAGCGGGTCGACCGCACGCTCCTCGCCGCCGCACAAGCCACCTACGCGGTCGATGATGTGCCCGCGCTGCACGACGGCGCGCAACTCGTGGCGATGGAACTCGGCGCCGCCACCTCCGGCGAGACCTTCGTCTTGGACGCCGGCGCGTGGACGCTCGCCTACCGGGGTCCCCTCACGGACGCCGACCCGGCGAACGCACTCGACCAACCGCGCCGCGCCTACGCCGAGGAGGCGGTGACCGCGCGCCTCGCGCGCACCCCAGTCGCAACGCCGCGCGTCGCCGACCGCGCCGGAGCGTGGCCGCTTGATCTCCCCGCCGCCCCCGGCATCGATTACGCGACCCAGATCGCGCCCATCATCCAGAAGCGCTGCGTCGAGTGCCATGCCCCCGGCGGCATCGCGCCCCGCGCCTTCACGAGCTACGCCGATGTGTCGAGCCGCCCCGGCAATCTTCGCCAAGTCCTGCTCGAGCAGAAAATGCCGCCGTGGGATGCGGATGCGCGGTATGACAGCTTTTCGCCGAACGCCGGCCTTGCTCCGGGCGAGGCCGCGCGCCTCCTCGCGTGGGTGCGCGCCGGCGCGCCGCGCGGCACCGGCCCCGATCCCATCGCCAGCAGCCCGCCGCCCGCCGTGCCCGGCTCGCCTCTGGGTCAGCCCGCTGCGCTCCTCACCATCCCGACGCAGGCGATTCCGGCGACCGGGCAGATCGATTATCGCTACATCCCGGTCGCGATCCCGCAGACCCGCTGGCTGCGCGGCATCGTGATCCGCCCCGGCAACCGGAGCGTCGTCCACCACGCGCTCCTCTTCAACGGCCTCGATGGATTGCTCGCGTCCGGCGGTGGCCTCGGAGGCCACTTTGCGGGGTACGTCCCGGGGCTCGACCCCCGCTTCCTCCCCGCAGAAACCGGCAAGCGCGTCGTCGCCGGCGACCTCTTCGTGCTGCAGATGCACTACACCACCACCGGCAAACCGGAGACGGATCGCACGCAGGTGGGCTTGTATTATTTCCCGACGGGTGAGACGCCGAAGCGGGAGCTCAAGACCACGGCGGCGGGCCTGTCGGCCTTCACCATCCCGCCCGGAGCGGCCGAGGTGCCGGCGGAGAGCACGTACCGGGTGGCGAACGATTCGCTGCTGCACGAGCTGAACCCGCACATGCATTACCGCGGGAAGAAAATCGCCTATGACGCGGTGTATCCGGATGGCCGATCTGAAGTCCTGCTCAACGTCCCGACCTACGACTTCGACTGGCAGCGGGAATACCGCTTTGCGATCCCGAAGCGCCTGCCGGCGGGGACGGTGATCCGGCTACGCGGCGCGTGGGATAATTCGGCGGAAAATCTCTCCAACCCCAACCCGAAGGCGACGGTGCGCTTCGGTGAGCAGACGGATGACGAAATGTTCATCGGGTACATCGGCCTCACCGACGCGCCCGCCGCCAATGGCGTGCCGCCGATCTGGAGCGGGGCGCAGTTCGTCAGCGGCCATGCGGGACTTCCGCTGCGCGCACGGTTCACGGCCGAAGGCGGCACCGGGGTGAAGTACCGGGTGGATCAGCTGCCGGCCGGCTTGAGCATCGACCCAACCACCGGCGTGCTCTCCGGTACCCCGACCGAGGCTGGACGCGTGCGGCTCCAGCTCGTCGCGGAGAATCCCGCGGGCGCCGCGATGACACCCCTCGACCTCGCCATCCTGCCCAAGCCCACCGCGCCGATCTTCCTCCGCCAGCCGCAGAGCCTCCGCGGTGCGCTCGGAGGCAGCGTCGTCTTCGCCTCCGAGGTCGCCGCGGATCCCGCGCCCACGTACCAGTGGTACAAGGGCGATTCCGAGTTCTGCTTCGCCGAAACGCCCACGCTCAGCCTGACCAACCTCACGTGGGCGCACGCCGGCGACTACCGCCTCGTCGTCTCCAACGCGGCGGGAGCGATTTCCAGCCAACGTGTCACGCTCTCCCTTGATCCGCCGAGCCTGATCAACCTTTCGACCCGCTCCGTGCTCGCGCCGGGGCAGCGTCTGATCGCGGGACTCACGATCACCGGCAACGAACCGAAGCGCGTCCTCCTGCGCGCCATCGGCCCCACCCTCGCCGCCTTCGGCGTCACCGACGCCCTCGCCGATCCGGAACTTGCGGTGTACGACTCCGCCGGGCGACGGATCCTCGCGAACAACGACCAAGGCGATCTCCCCGCGTTCCTCGATCTCGCGACCGCCACCGCGGCGTCCGGCGCGTTCGCGCTGCCGGCGTCGAGCCGCGACGCCGCCCTCGCTGTGACGCTGCCACCGGGCGGCTATTCCCTCCACGTGACCAGCCGTGACGGCAAAGGTGGATCCGTGCTGGCCGAGGCCTACGAGGCCGACCAAGCGGGCACGCAGGTGATCAACCTCTCCTGCCGCCTCCCGCTCTCGACTGCGGCGCCGACCCTCATCACCGGCTTCGTGGTCGGCGGCAACGAAAGCCGTAAAGTGCTCGTGCGCGCGGCGGGCCCGGCGCTGAGCGCGTTCGGCGTGACCGGCGCGCTGGCCCAGCCCCGGCTCTCGATTTATCGGAGTGACGGCTCGCTGATGACCCGCGTGAGCGGGTGGTCGGACACGGCGGACGTGCGTGGCGCGGTGGCCGCGACCGGGGCGTTCGCCTTTGCGCCAGGGAGTGCCGACGCCGCCGTCGTGCTTACACTGCCAGCAGGCAGCTACACCGCCCACGTCGACGGCGGAACCGGCGAGACCCTCGTCGAAGTCTACCGCGTGCCCTAGAGCGAGCAGCGCGCTCGCACCCGGGACCAGGTGCGGTGCGGGCGCGGCGCGGCGATCCGATTACTTCTTCGCGTCGTCCCAGCCGGCGTCCTTGATGAACTGCTCGAGGCGGGACCACGGGGCGAAGTCGCGGGCGAGCAGCCCGTGCTTGGTCGCGTAGCGCAGCACGCGCAGCGTCTCGAGGATCTCGGCCTTGCGGGCCTCGCGGTCCGTGGCCGGCAGCGTGGCGACCTCGTCGACGTAATCGAAGGCCATGCGCTCAAGTCGCGCGCGGATCTCCGCGTCGGGGGCGTAAATCAGCGATTCACCGAGACGAAACGCCTGCTCGCGGGAGCCTGAAGCCATCGAGGCGGCGTCCGCGCGGATGAACGCGGCGATCTGCTCGCGCTTCGCCTGCGTCGCGGCCGGCGACAGCTGCCCATCCGTGCCGCCCTCGACCGCGCGCGGCGGCAGCGGACGATACCAGATGTTGCGGAAACGGACCGGGTTTCCGTGATCCTGCAGCTTCAAGGGCCCCTTGGCCGGCAGCGGACCCGCCTTCGTGCGCTTCATGTGTCCGGTCGGCCCCTCGAGCGGCGTATGATCCTGCACGAGGACGCCGTTGCAGAAGACCGTGACGTAGCCCGGATCGAGCACGCGATCGCCATCGTACACCGGACGGCGGAAGACGATGTCGATGACCTGGAATTCGCCGGGCGGGCGCAGGGCGTTCGCCAGCGGCGGGTTGACCCCGTAGACCGACGCCGCAAAGCCGTCGGCGTAGGTTGGGTTGTCGTAGTTATCGAGTACCTGGACCTCGACGAGGCCGAGCAGGAAGATGCCGCTGTTGCCGCGACCCTGACTGCTGCCCTCGATGCGGGCCGGGGCGGCCCACTCGATGCGCAGCTGGCAGTCGCCGAATTCTTCCACCGTCCGGATGTCACCCGTCTTCGCGACGCACTCGAGAGCCCCGTCGCGGATGACCCACTTCGCCGGGCCACCTTCCTTGCGGTTCGAGACCCAGCGCTCCAGTGAAGCCGGCGTGCCGTCGAAGAGGACGATCGCGTCCGCCGGCGGCTGGCCCGGCTGCTGCGCGGTGCTGGCCGTGCCCGGCGCCACGCGCACCGGCTGCGGGCGATTGCGGTCGTGGATCGCCCAAGGATGCGTGGCATCGGGCGGATCGCCGAAAAACGGGGTGCCGACGAGAGGCGCCCCCACCGACGAGGCAAAGGACGGGAGCGACAGGCAAAGGGCCGCTGCGGAAGCCAACGGGGTCAGGGTAAGAAATTTCATCACGGCCCTCCTCCTACCTCCCTTCAGCGCCGCGCGGCAATCCAATCCCGGAAGAACCTGTTTTGGTGGACACGCGACCCCTCTTCGCTTCCTTAAAAATGTGCCCCTGTCCGGATCCGTTTCCCCCGCTTCGCTGGCTCCGTCCCGGGTCTGGTTCGCCGCCGCCCTCGGGCTCCTCGGACTTTCGGCGGCCGCGCTGCCAGCCACGGCCGCGAACCCGGCACCCATCGACTTCAGCCGACAGGTCCGGCCCATCCTGTCCGACGCCTGCTTCCATTGTCACGGACCGGACGAGGCCGGCCGCAAGGCCCGGCTGCGGCTCGACACCTTTGAGGGCGCGACTCGCGACAAAGGCGGACTCGCGGCGATCGTGCCTGGGCACAGCCTCGACAGCGAGCTGATCGCCCGCGTCCTCAGCACGGACCCGGAGGAAGCGATGCCCCCGCCGGAGTCGAAGCGCGCTCGCCTCACCCCTGAACACATTGCGATCCTCAAGCAGTGGATCGACGAAGGCGCGTCGTACCAGCCCCACTGGGCCTTCCAGCCCCTCGCACCGGTTGCCGCGCCGGAGGGTCGCGCGGAGGCCAGTCCGATCGACCGCTTCGTCGTCGCCGGGCTCGCGCGCCGCGGCCTGTCGCTGCAACCCGAGGCCGATCGTGATGCGCTGCTGCGCCGGATCACCTTCGACCTCACCGGACTGCCGCCGACGCCCGCCGAGCTGGCCGCGTTTCGGAACGACTCCGCGCCCGACGCGCTGGAGCGGACCGTGGACCGCCTGCTGGCCTCACCGCGTTTCGGGGAAAGAATGGCCACCGACTGGCTGGATCTCGCGCGCTACGCCGACAGCTTTGGCTTCCAAGTCGACCGCGACCGCGAGATGTGGCCGTGGCGCGACTGGGTGATCCGCGCCTTCAACCAGAACCTTCCTTGGGATCAATTCGTGACGTGGCAGCTTGCGGGCGACCTGCTGCCGGGGGCGACGGATGACCAGATCCTCGCCACCGCCTTCAATCGCCTGCACCCGCAAGAATCGGAAGGAGGCTCGGTCGAGGAGGAATACCGCGTCAACTACGTGAACGACCGCGTGGCCACCTTCGGCACCGCGTTCCTCGGGCTGACCCTCGACTGCGCGCGCTGCCACGACCACAAGTACGACCCCATCTCCCAGCGCGAGTACTACTCCCTGGCGGCCTTCTTCCAGAACATCGACGAGGCCGGGCTCTACTCGTACTTCACGCGCGCCGTCCCCACTCCGACGATGTGGCTGCAGGATGCGTCGCATCGTGAACGCTACCAGGCCGCCACCGACGCCGTCGCCCGCGCCGAGTCCGCGCTCGCCGCCCTGCGGGAAAGCCGCCGGGGAGCCTTCCTCGCGTGGGCGAAGGACCCCAAGGCGGACCGGGGACTGCTCGTCGGGGAAATCGCCCGCTTCGACTTCGATTCCCGGGAGCCCGCCACCCCCGCACCCGTGAAGGACAAGAACGCGAGGCGAGCCGCGACCGAGCCGCGCATCGGGGACGAAGTTCCCGATGAAGAGCCGTTCGCCGACATCACCTCCCGGCTCACCGGAGCGGTGAGCTTTGCCAACGCGCTTGCACCCGGACAGCCCGCCACCAGCGCCAAGGAGAACGAGTCGGTGCCCGGGCGATCCGGCCTCGGGCTCCAGCTGACTGGAGACCACCCGCTCGACACGCGCGTCGGCAACTTCCGCCGCCACGATCCGTTCACCCTCTCGCTCTGGCTCCAGATCCCGGACACCAAGGAACGGGCGGTCGTCCTCCATCGGTCCCGTGCCTGGACGGACGCTGGCAGCCGCGGCTACGAGCTCCTGATCGAGGACGGTCGCCTGAAGTGGTCGCTGATTCACTTCTGGCCCGGCAATGCCGCCTCCATCCGCGCGACCGCGCCACTGCCGACCGGACGATGGGTGCACGTGACCGTGCGCAACGACGGCTCGAGCCGTGCGGCGGGCCTTAGCCTCTTCGTGGACGGCGAGCCCGTCGCGGTGGACATCATTCGCGATGGGCTGACGAAAGACATCCGCGGCGGCGGCGGCGACTCATTGGCGGTCGGCGAACGTTTCCGCGATCGCGGCCTCAAAGGAGGCAGCGTCGATGATCTCCGCGTGTTCAACCGGGCGCTGACCGACCTTGAAGTCCGTGAACTGCACCAGCCCGGTGCGGCGGCGGGCGCGTCTGATGACGCTTGGTTTGCGACCTACCTGGCGCTGCATGACGGCCCCTTCCAAGCGCGTCTGGCGGCGCTTCACGAAGCCCGCGCGCACCGCAACCGCGTCGCGGTGGAGGCCCGCGAGATCATGGTCATGCGGGAACTGCCCGAGCCGAAGCCCGCGTACGTGCTGCGCCGCGGCGAGTACAATCTCCCGGGTGAACGCGTGACCGCCGCCACCCCGGCCGCCCTGCCACCCTTTCCCGCCGACGCACCGCGCAACCGCCTCGGCCTCGCGCGCTGGCTGACCGCGCCGGACCACCCCCTGCTGGCCCGCGTCACGGTGAACCGCTTCTGGCAGTCGCTCTTCGGCCGCGGCCTCGTCTTCACGTCGGACGACTTCGGCAACCAGAGTGAACGGGCGGAGTACCCGGAACTGCTCGACTGGCTCGCGGGGGAATTCGTGCGCTCCGGCTGGGACGTCAAGGCCCTCTGGCGCACGATCGTCCTCTCGCAGACCTACCGGCAGCGCAGCTTCGCGGACCCGACCCTGATGGCGGACGACCCGGCGAACCTCTGGCTCGCCCGCGGCCCGCGGCACCGCCTGCCGGCGGAGATGATCCGCGACCACGCCCTCGCGGCCAGCGGACTGCTGGTCGAGCGCGTCGGCGGCGCACCCGTTTCGACCTACGATCTGCCGGAGTCGTTCAAGCCCGCTCCAGCCGGCCGGGGCGAGGATTTGTATCGGCGCAGCCTCTACACATTCTGGCGCCGCAACGGGCCCGGCCCCGTGCTCGAGGCCTTCGACACGCCCAAGCGCGTGGTCTGCGTCGCCCGTCGCGACACCACCAACACCCCGCTGCACGCGCTGGTGCTGCTGAACGGAGTCCAGTTCGTCGAAGCGGCCCGGGTGCTTGCGGAGCGCCTCCTGCAGGAGAGCGGTGGCACGGGTGAGGCCTTTCTCCGAACCGCGTTCGCCCGCCTCTCCGGACGCGCCGCCGATCCGAAGGAGCAGGAAATCCTCGGCCGCATGTACGCCGAGCAGCAGCAGCATTACCGGCAGCGTCCGGACGATGCGCTCGCCCTCGTCGCCCTCGGCGACACGCCCCGCAACCCCGCGACTGATCCGGTCGTCCTCGCTGCCGCGACCACCGTGGTGAATGCCCTGATGAACCACGACACCTTCGTCGTGAAACGCTGAGCCCCCTTTCCGTCCGACCATGAATCCCCCCAACGCTCCGGCCCCGCTCTGCACCGGCTACGCCCCCTGGATGCAGATGAGTCGGCGGGAATGCCTGAACCGCTTCGCGCTCGGCCTCGGCGGCATCGCCCTCGCGGAGCTGCTGGGCCGCGGCTCGCGGCTGCTCGCGGCCGATGCCCCCACCGCCGCCCCTGGCGCGGCGACGGCAGCGGCGCTGACCCACTTCGCCCCCAAGGCCAAGCGCATCATTTATCTCTTCCAGTCCGGTGGCCCCTCCCAGCTGGATCTGTACGACTACAAGCCGCTGCTCAACCAGCAGCACGGTCAGCAACTGCCCGACTCGGTGCGCGGAAGCCAGCGGCTCACCGGCATGTCCGGCAACCAAAGTTCGATCCCGATCGCCGGCTCCCCCTTCCGCTTCTCGCAATACGGCCAGAGCGGGGCGTGGGTCAGCGACCTCCTGCCTCACACGGCCAAGATCGCGGACGACCTCTGCATCGTGCGCTCGATGTACACCGAAGCGATCAACCACGGGCCGGGGGTGACCTTCATGCAGACCGGCTCGCAGATCCCGGGTCGGCCGAGTTTCGGTTCCTGGCTGGATTACGGCCTCGGCACCGAGAACGAGAATCTCCCGTCGTTCGTCGTCCTGCTCACGAAGGGCAAGACCGGCCAGCCGCTCATGTCCCACCTCTGGGGCTCCGGCTTCCTGCCCGCCCGCCACCAGGGCGTGCGTTTCCGCTCGGGCGCGGATCCGGTGCTGTACCTGAACAACCCGGCTGGCGTCTCGGCCGAGAACCGCCGCCTCGCCCTTGATCGCCTCCGCGAACTGCACGAGCACCAGTTCGCGGGCACGCCGGACGCCGAGATCACCACCCGCATCTCCAATTACGAGATGGCGTTCGCCATGCAGGCCAGCGTGCCCGAAGTCACCGACCTCAGCCGCGAGCCCGACAGCGTGGTGCAGGAGTACGGCCCCGACGCCCGCACGCCCGGCACCTTCGCGGCGAACTGCCTGCTCGCCCGCCGCCTCGCCGAGCGCGGCGTCCGCTTCATCCAGCTCTACCACCAAGACTGGGATCACCACGGCAGCCTGCCCGGCGGCATCCGGCGCGAGTGCCTCCAGACCGATCAAGCCTCCGCCGCGCTTGTCTCCGACCTCAAGCGCCGCGGGATGCTTGATGACACGCTCGTGGTCTGGGGCGACGAATTCGCGCGCACCAACTACTGCCAAGGCGTGATGACCGCCGACAACTTCGGCCGCGACCACCACCCGCGCTGCTTCTCGCTCTGGATGGCCGGGGGCGGCGTGAAGCGCGGTTTCACCTACGGCGAGACCGACGAATACGGCTACAACGTGGTCCGTGACCCCGTGCACGTGCACGATTTCCACGCCACCCTCCTCCACCTCTTCGGGGTGGACCACGAACGGCTCACCTTCCGCCATCAGGGGCGCTACTTCCGCCTGACCGACGTGCACGGACACGTGGTGAAGAGCATCCTCGCCTGAACCGGGCGGAGGCGACGGGAGACGCCGAAGTCCGGGCGAAGGCGCGGACCTCCGGGCGAAACGTCGGGAAAACGGCGGAAGCCCGCGTCAACGACCCAGCGCCACCCCGGAGGGGGCCGGCCGAGGTTGGCGACGGTGCCGGTGCCCTGCCCGGCCTGGATGGCGAAGCGGCGGACACATGACCTGACCAGCCAGCGGCGCTCGCCAGCGGCGGGATCCGGGTCAGGCTCTTGGAGAACCCCTTCCCTCCATGGCAACCTCCCCGTTTTCCCTTTCCGGCCAAGTCATCCTCCTCACCGGCGGCGCCGGCCTTTACGGCCGTGGCCTTTCCGCGCAACTCGCCGAGACCGGTGCCACGCTCGTGCTTGCGTCGCGCAACGTCGAAGCGCTCCGGGTGGTGGCGGCCGAGGAGACGGCGAAGGGGCACACGGTGCACGCGCGCGAACTGGATCAAGGTGACGAAGCCTCGGTGCTGCGGTTGCGGGATTCCATCTTGGCGGACTTCGGGCGCATCGACGGGTTGGTGAACAATGCGGTCTCGCGGCCCATGAAGAGCACGCAGGGCCCGCTGGCGGACTGGGAGGCGTCGATGCGCACCAATGCCACCGGACTCTTCTCCATCACCCGCACCTTCGGCGAGGCCATGGCCTCGCGGGGATCCGGCAACATCGTGAACATCGGCTCGATCCAAGGCATGGTCGGCCCTGACTTCTCGCTCTACGAAGGCACCGCGATGGGTGCGGTCGCGGACTACTTCTTCCACAAGGGCGGGATGCTCAACCTCACGCGCTACTTCGCCGCGCTGTACGGACCGCGCGGAGTCCGCGTGAACTGCGTTTCGCCGGGTGGCTACTACACCGGCCAGAATCCCCTCTTCGTCGAACGCTATTGCAAGGCCACCTACCTGCGGCGCATGGCGGACGATCACGACCTCGGCGGCCCGGTGATCTTCCTCCTCAGCGAGGCGGCGCGCTACATCACCGGGGCGAATCTCCCGGTGGACGGCGGCTACACGGCTCACTAGTCCCCCTAGAGATTCGCTCCCGTGAGGATTGCCCTGCTCGGCCTCAGCCATCCGCACTCCGGAATCCTCCTCGCCACCCTCGCGGGTTTGCCGGAGATCACGGAGATCTGCCTCTGGGACGCGGATGACGCTGTGGTGGCGCGCCAGCTTGCCACGGCGCGGCCCAAGGTAATCCAGATCACCTCCGAAATCGACTGTGTCCTCTCGCAAACCGATTTGGTATTCGCGCTCGTTTGCGTGCGTCACGATCAGATGGCCTCAGTCGCTGGAGCGGTGCTGGCGGCGGGCCATCACCTGCTGGTCGAAAAACCCGCTGGCCTGAACGCTGCGGAAATAGCGCGCCTGGCCGACCGCGCTCAGGCGGCGGGACGGCAGGCGACGGTTCTCTATCCACGGCGCCTCCACCCGTGCGTCCTCGCCGCGCGCGACTGGGTGGCGGGGGGGCGGATCGGGCCGCTACTGACCATCGAAGGCCGCTTCCTCGCGACGCAAGTGCGCTTCCGGGATCCGGCATCGTGGCTTTTCCGGCGGCCCCTGGCGGGCGGAGGCATCCTGCTCTGGCTAGGCTGCCACGTGCTCGATCTCATCCATCACATCTCCGGTGACGAGATCGTCGAGGTCGGCGCCCGCTTCGCGATCCGTTCCGGCGAAGCGATCGAGGTGGAGGACTGCGCTGCTCTCTCGCTGCGATTCGCGTCCGGGACCATCGGGACGTTCCACGCGGGATATACGCTCGCCTTCAGCGGCGCCGGCTACCTCAACCGAGCGGGCTACGATTCTTATCTTGGCTTCAACGGCCGGGCTGGGCGCGTGGTGTGGCCAGACCTGAATCCCCGCCTCTACGTGGAAGCGGCGCCGACCGGGCCGGATCAGCCGGCTGGGCGCGAGGAGACCTTTACCCTGCCGGAGTCCCCGGCCTACGGCGGTTCCTTCGGCGAAACCTTCTTCCGCCAGTTCATCGCCGCGACGCGGGGCCAAGGCACGGCGCCGACGGACCTCACCGACGCGCTGCGTACGGCACGCGTGATCGAGCCAGCGGAGGAATCGGCCCGCACGGGCCGCTTTATCCGCGTCGCGACCTAGCCGCCAACGGCGGGTGGAACATCGGGCAGCCGATCGACCAATTCGCGGGCGATGGCCAGCGATGCGGTGGCGGCGGGGCTCGGGGCGTTAAGTACGTGCAAGGCGCGCGGACGCTGCTCGAGCCAGAAATCCTGGATCAACGTGCCGTCGGTGTGCATCGCCTGCGCGCGCACGCCGGCTCCGCCAGCGACGAGGTCGGCGGCGGTGATTTCCGGGACAAGCCGCTGCAGTGATTTCACCGCGAGGGCGCGGCTCAGCGACCGCACGATCTCATGGCTGCACAGCGTCGGATAGCGGGCGAGGAAGCGCCACAGGCCGGGGAACGTGAGCGCGTCGGTGAGATCCCGCGGAGAAACGTCGCCCCACGAATACCCCTCGCGCGCGAGCGCCAGCACGGCATTGGGGCCGGCCTCGACTCCGCCGCCGATCATGCGCGTGAAGTGGACGCCGAGGAACGGGAACCGCGCATCGGGGACCGGATAGATCAGATTCCGGACCAGTCGCTCAGCCTCGGGCCGAAGCAGGAAGTACTCCCCGCGGAACGGCACGATCCTCACCGTCCGCGGAATGCCCGCCAATGCGGCAACCCGGTCCGAGAAGAGCCCGGCGCAGTTGATCAGGAAATCCGCCTCCCACTCACCCGCCTCGGTGCCGACGGCCCAGCCATCGGCCGTCTCGCGGATCGAGGACACCCTCGCGCCCGTGCGCACATCGCCACCGGCGGACTCCACGTCGCGACGCAGCGCGGCGCAGACCCCGGCGTAATCGACGATGCCCTCCTCGGGAACATGCACCGCCGCGATGCCCGCGGCGTGCGGCTCGATCTCGCGCAGCGCCGCAGGCGAGAGCCGCCGCAGGCCGCGCAGCCCATTGCGCTGGCCGCGGTCCCAGAGCCGCTCCAAGGCCGGCAACTCGGCCTCCGACGTCGCGACGACCACCTTGCCACAGATCTCGTGAGCGATCCCGTGTTCGCGGCAGAACTCCGTCATCAGCCGCACCCCCGAGACCGCGAGACGCGCCTTGAGGGAGCCCGGTTGGTAGTAAAGCCCGGCGTGGAGCACGCCGCTGTTGTGCGTACTCTGGTGGCGGCCCACGTCGTCTTCCTTCTCGAGCAGGACAACGGCGCGGCGCGGGTCGCGGCGCAGCAGTTCGCGGGCGACGGCGAGGCCGACGATCCCGCCGCCGATGATGAGCGTGCGGCGACTCATCCCTGCGAAGCGAGATCGACCCAGCGTCGTTGAGCCGAGGCATCCAGCATGCCCGTGCACGCAGCCACTGCGGCCCGGCCATCGGCCGCGCTGCCGACGTTGCTCGGGCGTCCCTCGATCAAGTCGATGAACGCCGCCATCTGGTCGCGGTACGCCTGCATGCGGACATCGGCGAAGGCGGTGTTCGCGCCCTCGTGATTGACGGGCGGTTGGCGCGACATCACCTGCCAGCCGTTCTTCTCGTCGGACATCCGCAGCTCGGTGTACGCGTCGAGGTCAATGAGTCCCGCGGTGCCGACGATGCGGAAACGGAACTCCTCGCCCACGAAGGAGGGCGCGGGCAGGGCGCGGCTGGAGTAGAGCGAACCGATCGCGCCGGATGAAAGTGCAAAGAGCCCGATCGTCGTGTCCTCGACTGGAATGTCGGGGATGAACGTGCGTGAGAAGGCGGTGACCGTGACGATGTCGGCCCCGGTGAACCAGCGGATGAGGTCGAGTCCGTGCGGCGAACTGTTGAGTAAGTGGGCGCGACTCCGTGGATCGTTCCACCAAGCCCAGTTGCCGCCGAAGCCGCCCGCCTTGATGGTTCCCGCGTACATCGGCATCGAGATCTGGGCGGTGATGACGCGCCCGATCGCGCCGGAGCGGATCAGCTCGCAGGCCTTGGCATTGTTGACGCGGAAGCGTTGCTGGTAGCCCACGGCGAGTGTGCACTTCGCGCGCGCCATCGCTTCGATCATCCGATCGCAATCTTCGGGTGAAGTGGCGAGCGGCTTCTCGACGAGCACGTGTTTCCCGGCGGCGGCAGCCGCGAGGGTCTGATCGACGTGGCAGTGGTGCGGTGTGGTCACCACGACGGCGTCGATGTCACGTCGACGCAGCAGCGCGGCGTCATCCGGCTCGTGAGCGATGCCGTAGAGTTCGGCGAGGCCGGGGGCGCGGGAGCCGCCGGTGACGGCGACGACCTCGGCGTTGGGGAGGCGACGGATCGCCTCGATGTGGGTGCGGCCCATGAAGCCGGAACCGAG
>JACCDW010255393.1_pt1 | contig 15316 bp, 11 predicted proteins | sample 7449781 | NCBI WGS metagenome assembly JACCDW01 (sample SAMN15323449, study PRJNA562643) | freshwater metagenome | isolation source: river surface water | place: USA:Blue River Watershed | collected 2017-08-18
AGCTCGTTGCGGTAGCGGGCCGGGTCTTCACCGCCCTCGCCCGTGTTGCTCTTGCCACCGATGCGGTTCATGGCCAAGGCCAGTGTGGAGTGGGCCTCGGTGGAGATCGAGCCCAGCGACATCGCCCCGGTGGCGAATCGCTTGACGATCTCGGCCGCGGGCTCCACTTCGTCCAGCGAAATGGCTTTCGAAGGATCCACCTTGAACTCGAACAGACCGCGCAGCGTCATATGGCGGCGGCTCTGGTCGTTGATGATCTGGGCGTATTCCTTGTAGGTCTCGAACTTGCCTGCACGCGTGCTGTGCTGCAGCTTGGCGATCGCGTCCGGCGTCCACATGTGCTCCTCACCGCGCACCCGCCAGGCGTACTCGCCACCAGCCTCCAGCATCGATGCCAGCACTGGGTCGTCGCCGTAGGCCGCCTTGTGCATGCGCAAGGCTTCTTCGGCGATCTCGAACACGCCGATACCGCCCACTTGCGAAGCGGTGCCCCGGAAGTACTTGTCCACGACCGCCTTGTCCAGACCAATGGCCTCGAAGAGTTGCGCGCCGCAGTAGGACATGTAGGTGCTCACGCCCATCTTGGACATGATCTTCGACAAGCCCTTGCCGATAGCCTTCACGTAGTTGTAGATGGCCTTGTCGGCCGACAAGTCGCCCGGCAGATCAGCGTGCATCGAGGCCAGTGTTTCCATGGCCAGGTAGGGGTGCACGGCCTCCGCGCCGTAACCGGCCAGCGTGGCGAAGTGGTGCACCTCGCGCGCGCTGCCGGTTTCCACCACCAGGCCTGCCGTGGTGCGCAGGCCCTCACGCACCAGGTGCTGGTGCACGGCCGACAGCGCCAGCAGGGCGGGAATGGCCACCTGCTCACGGTTTGCGCGGCGGTCGGTGATGATGAGGATGTTGTGACCACTCTTGAGTGCGTCCACGGCCTCTGCGCACAGCGAGGCCAGCTTGGCTTCCACGCCCTCACGGCCCCAGCCCACGGGGTAGGTGATGTTGAGCTCATAGCTCTTGAACTTGCCGCCCGTGGCGCGCTCGATGTCGCGCAGGCGCGCCATGTCATCGAAGTCCAGCACCGGCTGCGTCACCTCCAGCCGCATCGGGGGGTTCACCGCGTTGATGTCCAGCAGGTTGGGCTTCGGCCCGATGAAGGACACCAGCGACATCACGATGGCCTCGCGGATCGGATCGATCGGCGGGTTGGTCACCTGCGCGAACAACTGCTTGAAGTAGTGGGGCAGCGGCTTGTTGCGGTCACTCAGCACGGCCAGGGGCGAATCGTTGCCCATCGAGCCCGTGCCCTCTTCGCCGGCGGCGGCCATCGGGCTCATCAGGAACTTCAGGTCTTCCTGGGTGTAACCAAAGGCCTGTTGCCGGTCGAGCAGCGATTCGGTGGATGACGGCACGGCAGCCGAGGGTTGCGGCAGCGACTCCAACTTGATCCGCACGTTCTCGATCCACTGCCGGTAGGGCTTGGCCGAGGCGAACTGGTTCTTCAGTTCCTCGTCGTCGATGATGCGGCCCTGCTCGAAATCGATCAGGAACATCTTGCCGGGCTGCAGGCGCCACTTCTTGACGATCCGGCTTTCCGGAATCGGCAGCACGCCGGACTCCGAACCCATCACCACCAGGTCGTCATCGGTGACGATGTAGCGGGCCGGGCGCAGGCCATTGCGGTCCAGCGTGGCGCCGATCTGCTTGCCATCGGTGAACACCATGGCCGCCGGGCCATCCCAGGGCTCGATCATGGCCGCGTGGTATTCGTAGAAGGCACGGCGGCGCTCGTCCATCGTGCTGTGCTGTTCCCAGGCCTCGGGGATCATCATCATTGCGGCCTGTGCCAGCGGATAGCCGGACATGCTCAGGAGTTCGAGCGCGTTGTCGAAGGTGGCCGTGTCGGACTGGCCTTCAAAGCTGATGGGATAGAGCTTCTTGAGGTCCTCACCCAGCACCGGCGACTTCATCACGCCCTCGCGGGCGCGCATCCAATTGAAGTTGCCCTTGACGGTGTTGATTTCACCGTTGTGGGCCACCATCCGGTAGGGGTGGGCCAGGGGCCACTCGGGGAAGGTGTTGGTCGAGAAGCGCTGGTGGACAAGGGCCAGGGCCGAGGTGCAGCGCGCATCCTGCAGATCCAGGTAGTACTCACCCACCTGATTGGCCAACAGCAGACCCTTGTAGATGACGGTGCGGCAGCTCATGCTGGGCACGTAGTACTCGTGGCTGTGCGTGAGCTTCAGGCGCTGGATGGCCGCCGAAGCCGTCTTGCGGATCACGTACAGCTTGCGCTCCAGCGCATCGGGGACGATCACATCCGCGCCGCGCCCGATGAAGATCTGGCGGATCACCGGCTCCTTCTCGCGCACGGTCGGCGACATGGGCATCTCGCGGTTGACCGGCACGTCGCGCCAGCCCAGCAGCACCTGCCCCTCGGCCTTGACGGCACGCTCGAGTTCCTGCTCGCAGGCCAGGCGAGAGGCATGTTCCTTGGGCAGGAAGATCATGCCCACACCGTATTCGCCCGGCGGGGGCAACTCCACGCCCTGCTCGGCCATCTCTGCCCGGAAGAGCTCGTCCGGGATCTGGATCAGGATGCCCGCCCCGTCGCCCATCAGGGCGTCGGCACCCACCGCACCACGGTGGTCCAGGTTCTCCAGGATCTTCAAACCCTGACCGACGATCGAGTGGGCCTTTTGCCCCTTGATGTGCGCCACGAAGCCCACGCCGCAGGCGTCATGCTCGTTCGAAGGGTCATAAAGGCCCTGTGCGGCCAGTTGCTGCAGCTCAGCGGACGGTCTCATTTCGGCGCTCCATCATTCGGGTAACCCCGAAAGGATACGCCACCCACAAATTAAAAAAATGGGGTCAGAGTCATTTATTTTGCGAACAAATCCAGATGAAGAATAAATGGGGACAGAGTCAAGGCGCTACCCCTTCTGCGCCGCCGGGTCCTTGCGGGGCCGCCCCCGCGGGCGCGGCTCCAGCGGCCGCGCAGCCGTTTGCGCCTGTGACTGAAGAAACGCCGTCGAACCCAAGGCCCAACCCTTGAGCGCGGCCTCGGTGATGCGCGCGGCCTCGCGCTCGGAGGTTCCGGCCTCCAGGAAATCACGGTATCGGCGTTCACGCTCGAAGGGCGTGTTGCCCAAGGCCCAGTAGGTCGGGTGGTCGGCGACCAAGCGGTCCTGTCGCAGTCCCAGATGATGGGCCGCGCTCGACCAAGCCCACTCTTGCGCCTCACTGCTCAAACCGGCACGCACCGGGTTGAGTTCGATGTAGCGCATGCAGGCGAGAAAGTAGCGGTCGGTTTCCACCGGCGAGCATTTGAACCGCCCCTCCCACAGCGTGCCGCTTCGTCCATGAACGGCGTTGTGAGCGCCCACATACCGGCGACCCAAGGTCTGCATCAGGCGGCTCAAGGCCTGTGCCGAGGGGGGCGTGAGCAAGAGGTGGAAGTGGTTGTCCATCAGCACATAGGCCTGCAGGCTGACGGCATGCTGCTCCAGCGCCTCGGCCAGGATGTCGCGCCAGGCCCGCCGATCAGCGTCACCTCGCACGATGGCCTGGCGGTTGTTACCCCGTTGGATCACATGGTGGGGCCATCCGGGCAGGACAAGTCGGGGCAAGCGGGCCATGGGCGAAGTCTAGGGTCGAACGCCAAGCCATGGCGCTGCGGCACTCAGCCAAAGAGGCAGCGCCCCGTCAGCCTTTCGTGCTCGCGCACCGCAAAGCGGTCCGTCATCCCGGCCACATAGTCGGCCACGGCTCGGTGAACATCGGGGCGCTGCGCATACTCCGCCGGCATTTCCGAAGGACGCGCGGCATACACCTCAAAGAGCTCCCTGACCACCGCCTTGCCACGCTGCGTCTGCGCCACCACCTGTTCGTGTCGGTACAACGCACGGAACAGGAAGCGCTTGAGCTCGGTGATGGATTGCCGCATCGGCGCGCTGAAGGCCACCAGCGCCCCCCCCTGGCGCGCGTGCCACGCATCCGGGGGCGCGGCACGTGCAAGGTTCGCCTGCGTGGTGGCGATGAGATCATGCACCTGCGCCGAGAGCATGCGCCGCAACACCTCGGACAGCAAACGACGCCGCCCCATGCGGGGCAAGCCGGGATGGTCGCGCACGGCCTCATCATGGAAGCGCTGCACCAGGCCCAGGTTCATCAACTGGTCCAGGGTGACCAGCCCGGAGCGCACCCCATCGTCCACGTCATGCGCGTTGTAGGCGATCTCGTCGGCGAGGTTGCACAACTGCGCTTCGAGACTGGGTTGGTAGCCGGCCACGAAGCGATGCGCCACACCCTGCGGCTCCAAGGACTCCATGTGACGCGCCACCCTTGATGAGCAGTGCTTGAGGATGCCCTCTCGGGTTTCGAAGCTCAGGTTCAGCCCATCGAATGCCGGATAGCGCTGCTCCAGCACATCCACCACACGAAGGCTTTGCAGGTTGTGCTCGAAACCGCCATGCCCGCGCATGCAGGCGTTCAGCGCATCCTGGCCCGCGTGACCAAAGGGGGTGTGCCCCAGGTCATGGGCCAAGGCCAGGGCCTCGACCAAGTCCTCATGCAGGCCCAGGCTGCGGGCCATGGACCGGGCCAGCTGCGCCACCTCGAGGCTGTGGGTCAGCCGGGTGCGAAACAGGTCCCCCTCGTGGTTGAGGAAGACCTGTGTCTTGTAGACGAGCCGGCGAAAGGCAGTGCTGTGGACGATGCGGTCGCGGTCGCGCTGAAAGGCATTGCGGTCAGGGGCCGGTGCTTCCCACACGCGGCGACCACGCGACCGGGCAGGGTCACAGGCGTAGGGCGCCATGCCTCAGGCCAGGTGGGCAGCAATCACATCGGCCACCAGCGCGTCCGGTGCGGGCCGCATGCCCGCGCGCCCCAGGGACTCGATCACCACGAAGCGGATCTCACCGTCTTCGGCCTTCTTGTCCACCCGCATCAGCTCCATGTACTTCGCCAGACCGAGGTCCGGCGCGCACACAGGCAGGCCCGCGCGCTCAATGAGATCGCGAAGCCGCACCACGAAGTCGGCGGGCATCAGGCCCAGCCGGTGAGACAGGTCGGCCGCCAGCACCATGCCGCACCCCACGGCCTCGCCATGCAACCACTGCCCATAGCCCAGCCCGGCCTCAATGGCATGACCGAAGGTGTGGCCGAAGTTGAGAATGGCCCGCAGCCCGGATTCGCGCTCGTCCTGCCCCACCACCCAGGCCTTGATTTCACAGGAACGGCGAACGGCATGGGCCAAGGCCACCGGATCACGCGCCATCAGCGCCGGCAGGTTCGCTTCGATCCAGTCCAGAAAACCCGCGTCCGCGATCGGCCCGTACTTGATCACCTCCGCCAGGCCCGCACTGAACTCGCGCTCGGGCAGCGATCGCAGCACATCGAGGTCGCACAGCACCTTTACCGGCTGGTAGAACGCGCCGATCATGTTCTTGCCCAGGGGGTGGTTCACCGCAGTCTTGCCACCCACCGAGGAATCCACCTGCGCCAGCAGCGTGGTGGGGATCTGCACGAAGGGCACACCGCGCATGTAGCAAGCAGCAGCAAAGCCCGTGAGGTCGCCGATCACACCGCCACCCAGCGCGAACAGCACGGTGCGACGGTCGCAGGCCTGCGCCAGAAGCTCATCAAACACCCGGTTCAGGTGCACCCAATCCTTGTGGGCTTCACCGTCGGGCAGCACCACCTCCAGTACCCGGCCGTAGTGCACGGCCAAGGCCTGCTTCACCCGCGCCATGTACAGCGGCGCGACGGTCACGTTGCTGACCACCACGGCCGTTCCGGCACGGGGCAGTTCCGCCCAGCTGTCCGGCGCAGCCAACACACCCGCACCGATCACGATCGGGTAGGAACGCTCACCGAGATCGATGTGAACGGTCTGCACCTCGGTGCAGGAGGTGCGGTCGGCAGTCAGAACCATGCTCTGAGTTTAAGCCGTGGGTGTCTGACCAGGATCCACCGGTGAGGGCACGCGGGCAGGGTCGACACGACCCGCCAGCTCCAGCTGCATGAGGATCATGCTGGCCAGGCCTTGCACCGAGGGGCGCCCGGTCTCGATCACGAAGTGGGCCACGCGCCGATACAGCGGGTCACGCTCTCGGTACAACTCTCGCAACTTGCGCAAGGGATCATCCACCTGCAGCAGGGGTCGCTGGCGGTCGTGGCGCAGACGGCGAAACAACTCTTCAGGTGTCGAGCGCAGATACACGACGGTGCAATGACGGTGCAAGGCTTCCCGGTTGGCCTCGCGCAGCACCGCGCCGCCCCCGGTGGCCAAGACCATGGGCCTGCCCGTGGCCAGCTCGCCGATCACGGCCTGTTCAGCGTCGCGAAACGCCGCCTCGCCATGAGAGGCGAAGTAGGCCTTGATGCCCGTACCCAGACGGTGCTCGATCTCGTGGTCGGCGTCCACAAAGGGCAAATGCAGCTGCTTGGCCAGCAAACGGCCCACCGTTGTCTTGCCCGCACCAGGCATGGCCACCAACGCCAGACTCAGTCCCATATCAAGCCGATTCGCCCATCATTTCAAACTGCCCACAGCCACACCCGGCGGCGCGGACGCCGTGTCCGCGATCACCCTGGGCGTGAGGAAGACCAGGAGTTCCGTTCGCCGCGCCTGTCGCCCGGATGATCGCAACAGACTGCCCAACACCGGCACATCACCCAAGAAGGGCACCTTGCTTCGTGAAGCCGCTTCTTCGTGTTCGTAGATGCCGCCGATCACCACCGTCCCGCCATTTTCCACGAGCACCTTGGTCTTCACTTCCTTGGTGTTGATCTCACGCCCGTCTGGTGTGATGGCGCCCAGGCTGTCCTTGTTGACCATGACGCTCAGGATCACATGGCCTTCAGGGGTGATCTGGGGGGTGACGGTGAGCCTTAGGTTGGCCTCCTGGAACTGAATCTGGGGCGCGTTGGACAGTGGGCTGGGCGTACCGCGATAGGGAACCTTGAAGCCCTGCTTGATGTAGGCCTCCACCTGGTCGGCGGTGACGATACGGGGGCTGGACACCACCTTGCCCTGTCCATCGGCCTCCAGCGCCGAGATCTCGAGGTTCAGGAATCGGCTGGCCGATGCCCCGAACAGCGAGAGGGCCACACTGGCCGGGTCGACGCCCTGGATGGGGCTGGCCGGCAGGTTCACCCACTGCGCGTTGGTGAAGCCTTGCTTGGGGGTGTCGCCCGGGCCGCCTGAAGGGGCTTGGGGCGTACCGGCCTGAACCAAGCCCAGCTTGGCCCCCAGTGAGCGGCCGAAGGTGTCCGTGGCCTCGACGATCCGCGCTTCGATCAACACCTGCTTGACCGGGATATCGATCTTTCGGATCAAGGCTCTGACCTGTTCAAGCCGGGAAGGAATGTCGGTGACGAAGAGCTGATTGGTGCGGACCTCCGCAATCACGCTGCCCCTGGACGACAGGAGCCTCGGCGAGCCCACCGCCGCCGACCCGGCGCCGACCGCGGGGGTGGCCACCGGCGCGCTGGGTACGGCCGAGCCCGCCCCCGCCGGGGAACCAATGGTGGCCCCCAGCAGTCCCTTGGCCACTTCCTCGGCCCGGCTGTAGTGCAGCTGAAAGGACTCGGTGCGCATCGCCTCGAGTTCGCTGATGCGCCGGCGAACCTCCAGCTCGGCCTGATCCTTGGCCGCGAGTTCTTCGCGCGGCGCCACCAGCATGACATTGCCCGTGCGGCGCACACCCAGGCCACGCGATTGCAGGATGATGTCCAGCGCCTGGTCCCAAGGCACGTCCTTGAGCCGAAGGGTCACATGGCCGGTCACCGAATCGCTGGTGACCACGTTGAGGTTGGTGAAGTCGGCAATCACCTGCAAGACCGAACGCACGTCGATGTTCTGGAAACTCAAGGACAGCTTGTCGCCGGTGTAGGGGGCTGCCGCACCGGCCAGCGCCGCCGGGCGCGCGTACTCGCTGGACACCTGAGCCCAGGCCCCAGTCGATGCGACCCAAAGGGATGCTGCAAGCCGCAAGCCGGCGGTCTTCACCAGGCGCTTTGGTGTTCGATTCATGGCTGGTTCTCCTGCAGTGTCAACACGCGGATGCGCGGCGTGCGCGGCTCCCGTGCCGTAGGGCTGGGTTCGGTGACAGTCAAGGCATGCTCGGAAATCTGCGTCACCAGCCCGCCGTGCAGCCCCATGGCCTGTCCGGTGCGAACCGCATGCACCGTGCCGCCGGCGCGTACCAAGGCCAGCCTTTGCCCGGACTGGCCCAGCACCCCCACCACCACCATCGCGTCCAGTGGATGCTGCTGCAGCCAGGGCGTGACCTCGCCCGCAGGTCGCCCCGGAGGCTCTTTTGACAGCGGCGCTTGTGACAGCGGTGCTTTTGACAGGGCCGCTTGTGACGTGGGTGCGGCGTCACGCCAAAGCCGGTTCATGTCGAAGGGGTTGTCGACCTTGGCCGATGGGCGTACCGCCAAGGCCCTCGGGGGTGGCACCCTCTGCGGTGGGTCCGCGGCCAGAACGTGTACCGCCGCGACGTGTTCATCAAGACCACGGTAAGCGCGCACGGTGGCCTCAAGAAGAAGGATCGGCCCATCACTTGAAGGACCCGCCACCCCTGAAACACGCTGGTGCGCGGACGGTTGTGGCACCGATGACGAAACCGGCGTCAGTGCCAAGTCGTGGAGCGTGACCATGCTGGGCAGCTGCGCCAGGTCACCCAGGTAGGCACGCAGGGCACGGTAGCTGCCTGAGATCTTCAAGGCCACGGGGACTTCCTCATGCGTGGGATGCCGCCGAACCGGCAAGGGCTTGATGCCATCCACCTGCAGGCCGCGTGCCCGCCCGGCGCCGGCCAACTCGCGCAGCAGGCCGACGGTGCCCGGCTCAGAACCGATGGGCGCACAAGCGTGACTGAACTGCGCTTGCAGCTCAGCCCTTCGTGCCCTCAATCCCGGGAGCTGCTGCGCCCGCGCCAAGGCCGCGGCGTGCTCAGCGCGCCATGCGGACTCGCGATCACGAGCCTGAAGCCAGCCGTTGACCTGTTCCCCCAGGCCGCCTACCCAAGCCACAGTGGCCGCGGCCAAGAACGTCGCAGGCCACAGCACAAGACCGCGGCACCACCACGCCATGCCCACGCCCTGCGTGCCGTGCGCAGCACTCCGGTTCGCCCCGGCCATCCGGGTCGTAGCGGTCACCAGGCTCAAGGCAGCCGCCCTTGCCGTTCAGGCCCCGCACCCACCGGATGCACCTCCGCGTGGCTAAGTTGAGCGGAGACACTGAACGCCACACGGTCCTGCCTCGACGGCAAGGCCGACCCCGACCCCGACCCAGATCCCGAATCCGTTGGCAGCCAGTCCAGGCCGGTCGGCGGGGCAGGCCTGTCGAGGCTGAGCGCCACCGAGCGCAGCTCGGTCCACTGCGGCCGGTGCATCACGCGCGACATCCGTTCCAGACGGTCCATCAGCACGGCCACGGGCTCATGCGACAGGGCTTCGCCACTGAGGCCAAGCGCGCGGTCTTCTTGGCGAACCGCCGTCAGCGCCAAACCTGGCGGCACGATCTGCGGCAGCTCATCGAACAGGGCCAGGGCCCCCAGTTGCTGATCGCGCAGGCCTTGGGCCATGTCGCAGCGCAGCGTCAGTTGTGCGATGTCGGCCTCCAGTTTTGCTGCCTGCGCGGTCTCGTCTTGCAAGGCCTGTCGCGCCTGGTGCAGGTCCGCATGGCGCTGCGCTTGGAGCCGGTGCCCGTGGTTCACGGTCAAGCTTGCCAACAGCGCCAGCGCCACAGCCGACAAAAGGCTCAGGGCCACGCCCATCCGCAGCCGACGGCGTTGCTCCTGCCGCTGGCGATGTGGCCAAGCAATGAGGTTGATGCGGTTCACGGCTCAATGCCACGCAGTGCCAATCCGCAGGCCTGCAGATAGGCACTGGGGTGCCCCGTCAGTTCCAAGCGGTCCACCTGGGGGCCCAAGCCCATCGCCGCAAAGGGATCGACCAGGCGCACGCCCAGGCCTGAAGCCCGAGCCAGCGCATCGCCCAGGCCGTCCTCGGCAGCCGCCTCCCCGGCCACCATCAGGCCTGCCAGGCGCCGCCCGGCGCAGGCCTCATGGAATTGCTGCAGCAGGCGCACCACTTCTTGGGCCAAGCGCACAGCGCCGGCACGCTCTCGCCAGGTGGACTCACGCTCGAACTGCGTGCCCGCCGAATCGATCACCTTCAGGCGGGCCGCCTGCGGGTCCAACTCCACCAGGGCGATGGTGGCCGACTCGGGTTCGCACCGCGTGCGCTGCTGCCACGCTTGGCATGCGCGTTGGGTGGCGTGGGATTCGGTTTCGATCACCGCCGGCTCAAGGCCGGCCGCCTCGGCCAGGGCCAGTCGGTCCTGCACACGGTCCAGGCGAGCGGCCGCGATCAGGACCTCCACTTCACGGGGGCTGTCCGGGGCAGGGCCCAGCACGACGAAGTCCAGTGCCAGGTCCTCGACCGAAAACGGCGCCAGGCTGGCGGCCCAGGCCTCAAGCCGCGCACCCGCGGCACGGCGTTCGTACTCGCACCGCTCCAAGCGCACCGTGCGTTGCAGCACGCTGGCGGCTGGCAGGGCCATCACCACCTGGCGCGTGCGCAGGCGAAGGCGCTCACAGGCCTGCGCGATGGCACGTGCCACCGCATCGAAGTGCTCGACCTGCCCGTCCACCACGACACCGTGCGAAAGGCTCACATGGGCACAGCCATGCAGCGTCACGACACCGCGGGCCGAACGCTCCAGCTCCACCAAACGAACCCCAGAGGACCCGATCTCCAGGCCCAGGGCCCTTCGTGAACCCGGCCATCGCCACCACCCTGCCATTGCCTCTCCCTCGATCGACGTCGTCGGGCCTTCTTGCCATGGCACGCCTGGGCATGCGAGGCGTGGACCCCTGCGGTGAACCATAGCGGAGCAGGCCGTTCCTATAATCCCCTTCTCATGGGTGCACACCGGTGACACCGCGCCCACCCTTCATGCCCGACTCCTCCTCCAGTCCGCGCCCCTCAGAGGGCAATCCATCCCCCGCAACGCCCTTGCGGTCCCCCGTGCGGGTGCTGCTGCGGTTCTTCTTCGGCCTGACGATGCTGCTGGCGGCGGTGGCCGTGGCCGGCGCGATCGCCGGTGGCCTCGCGCTGGCACTGGCCTACCCCAACCTGCCCGACATCAAGGGACTGGACGACTACCGCCCCAAGCTGCCCATGCGCATCTACAGCGCCGATGGTGCGCTGTTGGGCGAGTTCGGCGAGGAGCGGCGCAGCTACACCCCCATCGCCGAAATTCCCGCGGTGATGAAGCAGGCGGTGCTGTCCATCGAGGACGCACGCTTCTATGAGCATGGCGGCATCGACTACGTGGGCGTGCTGCGATCCATCGTCGCCAACGTCGGGCAGGCGAGAAGTCAGGGTGCGTCAACCATCACCATGCAGGTGGCACGAACCTTCTACCTGTCCAGTGAGAAGAAGTACATCCGCAAGCTGTATGAGGCGCTGCTGGCCTACAAGATCGAGTCGCAGCTGAGCAAGGACGAGATCCTGGAGCTCTACCTCAACCAGATTTACCTGGGCCAGCGCGCCTACGGCTTCGCGGCGGCGGCCGAAACCTATTTCGGCAAGCCGATCAAGGAGATCACGGTGGCCGAAGCGGCGATGCTCGCCGGCATCCCCAAGGCGCCGTCGGCCTACAACCCCGTGGTCAATCCCAAGCGTGCCAAGGCACGCCAGCGCTACATCATCGAGCGCATGCTGGACAACGGCCACATCACGCCGCTGCAGGCACAGCAGGCCCAGCGTGAACCGCTGCGCCTGCGCACGGGCACCAGCCTGCCGATACACGCGGAGTACGCCGCCGAGGTGGCGCGGCAGCTGGTCTTCAGCCAGTATGGCGAGGACACCTACACCCGCGGTCTGAGCATCACCCTGACGCTGGATTCGGCCGAACAGATGGCCGCCTACCGCGCCCTGCGCCGCGGCATCCTGGAGTATGAGAAGCGCCAGGTCTACCGCGGCCCCGAAGGCTTCGTGGCCCTGCCCACCAAGCCCGACGAAGTGGACGCCAGGGTGGCCGAGGCGCTCACCGACCACCCCGACAACGACGAGATCAAGGCGGCGGTGGTGCTGGAGGCCAGCGCCAACAAGGTGGTGGCCTCGCTGCAGTCAGGCGAAGAAGTGGTGATCAGTGGAGACGGCCTCAAGCCCGTGGCCTCGGGTCTGGCCGACAAGGCCCCGGCCAACAAGCAGATCCGCCGCGGATCGATCGTGCGGGTGGTGCAGGACGGCAAGCGCTGGGTGCTGACCCAACTGCCCGAGGTCGAAGGCGCCTTCGTGTCGCTGGACCCCAGGACCGGTGCGGTGCGTGCCATGGTGGGCGGCTTCGACTGGCGCAAGAACAAGTTCAACCACGTGACGCAGGCCTGGCGTCAACCCGGTTCGAGCTTCAAGCCCTTCATCTATTCTGCTGCCTTGGAAAAGGGCTACACCGGCGCCACCGTCATCAACGACGCCCCGCTGTTCTTCGACGCCGGAGCCACCGGCAGTCAACCGTGGGAGCCCAAGAACTACGACGGCAAGTTCGAAGGCCCGATGAGCCTGCGCACCGCGCTGGCCAAGTCCAAGAACATGGTCTCCATCCGCGTGCTTCAGGGTGTGGGCGCCAAGAATGCACAGGAATGGGTGACGCGGTTTGGCTTCGAGGCTGAGCGGCATCCTGCCTACCTGACGATGGCCTTGGGCGCGGGATCGGTCACGCCCATGCAGATGGCCACCGGTTACGCCGTCTTCGCCAACGGTGGATACCGCGTGCCGCCTGTGCTGATCAGCCGCATTGCCGACGACCGCGGCCGCGTGTTGGTGGACTCACCCCCGAAGCCGGCCGAAGAATCCTGGCGCGTCATCGATGAGCGCAACGCTTTCGTCATGAGCCACCTTCTGCAGGAAGTCACCCGCTCGGGTACCGCGGCCAAGGCGCAGGCCACCCTGCAACGCAGCGATCTTTACGGCAAGACCGGCACCACCAACGACTCCATGGACGCATGGTTCGCCGGATGGCAGCCCCATGTGGTGGCGGTGGTGTGGATCGGCTACGACCAGCCGCGCAAGCTGGGTGACCGCGAAACCGGTGGCGGCTTGGCCCTTCCCGTGTGGATCGAATACATGCAGCAGGCGCTCAAGAAGATTCCGCCCATCGACACCCCGGTACCCCCGGGCGTGGTTCAGTCCGGTGCCGACTGGGTCTTCGAAGAGTTCTCCGCCGGCAAGGGAGTGCGCAGCGTGGGCTTGGGCGACAAGCCCGATGGTGTGGCTGAAGAGGAAAAGAAGAGCATCCTCGACCTGTTCAGGCGCTGAGGGATTCGAACCTCAAGGGCTGTCCGGCCTGTTCACTGGCACGTTGCGACAACAGCGCAAAGAACTCGTGGCCCTCGCGTTCTGTCCATGCCCCCTGGTGGTGGCGGAAGTGGTAGCCACCGGCCCGCGCCGCCAGCCACAACTCATGCAGGGGCGGCTGCGTATTGATCACGATGGTGCTGCCATTGGGAAAGCTCATCTCCAGCAGCCCACCCGTGCGCCGCGCGTCGATGTCGATCACATCGTCCTGCAACCAGGCGTCCACGGTGGATTCGATGCTGGCCAGGATACGGCCTGTGATCTGGTGGAACTCCAGGTCGGTCAATCCAGATGCGGGCGTGGCGTCCATGCGGGTCGATAGAATTCTCGGGTGAAGCCCGCGATCATAGCCACTGCCATCACCCGCACCCGTCTTGGGGTTCTGCTCTTGCTGCTTGCATCGGGCTGTGGACAAAAAGGCCCTCTGCGGCCGCCACCGTCAGCTGCCGCGATCCCCCCCTCGATCGCCCCCTCGATCGCCGCCCCCGCATTCGGTCAGGCATCGGCACATGCGCCGGGCACCGAGTCCCCCCTCCATTCCAGCCGCTAACCATGAACCCCTTGCCCGGCGCGCCACATCTGGCGTACTCCAACGGTCGTCTCACGCTGGATGGCCGCGACCTGCAGGCGCTTGCAAGGCAGTTCGGCACACCGCTCTACGCCTATTCGGCCCAGGCCATGCGGCAAGCCGCACAGGGCTACCAACGCGCGCTGCAAGGCAGGCCCCACCTGCTGTGCTACGCCATGAAGGCCAACAGCAACCTCGCCGTGCTGCAGCTGTTCGCCAAGATGGGTCTGGGCTTCGATATCGTCTCTGGGGGTGAACTCCAGCGCGTGCTGGCCGCCGGTGGCGACCCGGCCAAGGTCGTCTTCTCGGGCGTGGGCAAGACCCGCAGCGAGATGCAGTTGGCCCTGCAAAGTGGTGTTCGCTGCTTCAATGTGGAAAGCCACGCTGAACTGGAAGTCTTGTCCGAAGTGGCCGTGCGCGAGGGCCTGCCGGCCCGCGTCAGCCTGCGCGTGAACCCCGATGTGGACGCCGGCACCCACCCCTACATCTCCACCGGCCTCAAAGGCAACAAGTTCGGTGTGGCGCACGACCGCGCGCTGGCCCTGTATGCCCAGGCGCGCACCATGCGCGGATTGGAGGTCGTGGGCATCGACTGCCACATCGGCTCGCAAATCACCGAGGTGGCGCCATACCTCGATGCGCTGGACCGCGTGCTGGACCTGGTCGAGGCCATCGAGCGCGACGGCACCCGCATCCACCACCTCGACTTAGGGGGCGGCCTGGGCATCACCTACACGAACGAGCAACCGCCCTCGGCCGAGGCCTTGGTCGCCGCCATGCTGCAGCGGATCGATGCGCGCGGCCACGGGCACCGTGAAGTCTTCCTTGAACCGGGCCGCTCACTGGTGGGCAACGCCGGCGTGCTGCTCACCGAGGTGCTCTACCTCAAGCCCGCGCAGGACGACGAACTCGCCCAGGGTGGGCGTCACTTCTGCATCGTGGACGCCGCAATGAACGACCTGATGCGGCCCGCCTTGTACGAGGCCTGGATGGGTATCGTCGAGTGTGTGCAGCACCCCGAAGGCTCAGCCTCGCGGCAAACCTGGGATGTGGTGGGGCCGGTCTGCGAGTCGGGCGATTGGCTGGGCCGTGAACGCGAGTTGGCCGTTCGCACGGGCGACACCTTGGCGGTGCTGTCGGCCGGCGCCTACGGCATGACCATGGCCAGCAACTACAACACCCGGGGCCGGGCAGCCGAGGTGATGATCGACGGGGGCCAGGCTCACCTGGTCCGTGAACGCGAAACGCCGCAAGCGCTGTTCGCGGGCGAGCGGCTCATCGGCTGAGGGCGGCCGCACGCCACACAGGCCACACAGGCCTTAGGCCACAGGCCTCAGGCGCTGCGGCCTTCTTCCACCGCGTGGCACGCCACCT
>JACCDW010144470.1_pt1 | contig 15312 bp, 11 predicted proteins | sample 7449781 | NCBI WGS metagenome assembly JACCDW01 (sample SAMN15323449, study PRJNA562643) | freshwater metagenome | isolation source: river surface water | place: USA:Blue River Watershed | collected 2017-08-18
CGGCAATACTTGTAACCCCAGGCTCCACCTCTGGTGCCTTCGGCTGGGCCTTGACGTAATCGTTTATAGCCCGCATTGACAAGTAAAGTGGATCACCCGCTCTGGTGTATCCAAACGAAATAAGATCGTCGCGGATGGTTGACGGCGACTCTCCGTTCTTGAACCTGTTTACAACGTAGGCGTTTAGATCCGCTTGAGAAGTTACGTCAGGAATTACAGGAGACGTAGGCGCAACCTTCCCGAAGTTCGGGTCTAGTGACGTCATCACATAATTGGCAAACGTATTTGCATACCCAGCGTCTTGCATCGCTTGATATGTGGCCTGTAAGCCATGCACTGCCGCATACGCTTGAGCAGCTTGAATAGCTTCCCCAGGCATGAGAGACGTACTAGGAGGCGGGAGCGTCGGGCCTGTTGGTTTAACAACAGTCGCCGTACTGGTGTTGACGTTGACCACAGCCCCAGGCGCAACACTGACACCGCCTGTGTCAACGATAGTCTTGGTGCCATCAGCCGTCACAACCGTGGCAGTGCCGTTAGTTGTGTTGACGCTCTCAACCACAGCATCTGTAACAGCAGTATTGCCTCCTCCAGTAACGCTGGCGGTGTTGGTATTCGGGTCAACAGTTACAGAGTCTCCCGGATTGACGCCCCCAGGCGTATCAACAATGGCCGTAGTTCCATCCGAAAGCTCAACAACGGCCTTATTGCCGCTGTCGGTGACGGCGACCACAGTTCCAGTGTTGCCTGTTTGCGCACCAGAAGAGGCAGCGTCAGCCGCATCTCCAGCTACTCCACCCGTCGTATCCGCAGCAGCACCAGATCCGGTCGCAGCGGTAGTAGCGCCCGTAGTAGAGCCCGTAGTAGCACCTGTAGTAGCACCTGTAGTGTCAGTTACCGCACCAGTGGTGGTCCCAGCAGTAGCGCCTGCAGTGTCAACAACCGTACCTACAGTAGTTCCAGTAGTAGCCCCAGTAGTAGCGCCAGCAGTACCTGTCGTTGCTCCTGTCGAGACAACGGTGGCAGTGTTGCTGACTTGGTTGGTGTTTACTGTGTCGCCAACCTTAACGTCACCAGTTGTTGAGACAACCCTTGTGGTGCCATCTTCGCTCTTGACAGTCGCAGTGTTGTTGGCGCTATCAACGGCAACAACCTGAGAAGTCGCAAGAGATACCGTCCCGCGGTTGGGATCAACCTTGACTGAATCGCCTACTTTTAGGTCTGTCTCAGCTCGTACAGTTGTTGAGTTGCCTGTTTGATCAGCGACCGTTACGGTCCCATTAGGATTGACAGCAACGACACGGCTTGTCGGAGTCTTGGCAGTCAGACCAAGATCAACATAGTCTTGGATGATCGTCCGAGCTTGCTCTGCAGGAGCCTGACCTGAGAACACATCGCCCAGAGTAATGTCATTACCTAGCGCATCACGGCTGAGAACAATGTTGTTGTCTATCGTGAACGATGAAGGCAGAGACTCGTTAAGGGTTGCAGGCGTGAAGCCCTGATCAATCGCTACGGCAGACAACGAACCAAGAGTGACGTTCTGGCCTTGTGCGTTCTGACCGATTACGGCATTCGGGTTCAGAGTGTTGAGATCAACGTCTCGCGTACCACTCAAGAACTCCTGCAACGTGACGTTCTGACCCAGCTTGTCCTTTGCGACTACCGCAGAATCAACAACAGCGCCACCAGCAAGAATAGACGCAGTAGTACCGCCTCCAAGAGACGCAGCAAATATAGATTCAACATTGATCTGCTTGAGGTCATCTACGGTCATCGCCCGGTCAAGGGTGGTGATCTTTGTAGCGAGACCTTGACCAACTGTTTCTATGTATTCGCCTACCGTCTGCGCCACAGTGGCCTGCAGATTCTTCGCCATGTAGGCTTTGATGCCACCCGTCAGGCTAGAGGTCAACGCCCCCAGCGTCATCTTGTCAGCAAGGTACTCAACTGGCGTAACTACCAGCGCGTGCATCAATCCATTCTTGGTTGCTTGTGCCCTTGCATACTCCTCTGGGACGCCCTGCTTTCTAAGGGTGTCGTACGCATCTTTGAAACCAGCTCCAAATGCCTCAAGCCCATCAACAATTGCTGACGATCCAGCAGCTAAAGCAGCAACTACTGGAGCAGAAGCACCTCCCGTCGCAGCAATTGTTCCAACTCCAATAGCCGCAGCATATGGAGCAAACTCCTGAACGATCTCTTTGCCGTTTTCTGAAAGCCACCAACCGAAATTGTCTCTTGCCAGTTTTGCAAACATCAAAGGCTGGTCTTTGAAGTCTGCCTTGGCAATATCACGCATCCCCGCTTCAGCGGTTGACTTCTGCTTGTCCAAAGACCTAGAGGTCAATGACTCACCAAGCTGCACCATCGCGGCACCAACTCGGTCGTAGTAGTTGTTGATGCTGCCGCCAGAAGCCGCAGCACCTGCGGTAGCAAAGTAGCGGACTTGCTCCCCCAAACCTTGCAACGACAAGCCAAACAGGTTGGCTACGGTGCCAGAAACACCGTCCAAGTCACCCAGCTTCTTGGTCTGCAGCTTCTTCTCAAGAGCCGCGGCTTGCTCGTTGCTGATGGCCGTTGTATTAGCCTCAACCAGCCGCCTAGCTTCTGCTCTTGTCTGGTTGCCGATGTTGTCCAGTGATCCAGGCGGGATGCTGTAGATCTTCCCTTCGTACTGGAACATTGACTTGCCGTTTTGCTGGGCAAGGATGGCAGCATCCGTCTTAGAACCAGCACGGGAGCCGTCGTACAGCTCCGTAGCGGCATAGGTGTTGTAGGTCTTCGTCTCGCCGGTAGCAGGATTCGTCCACTCAAACGTCCTGCCTGGGCCAAGTTTCGCCCGCGCATCAGCAAACGCCTGACCAAACGTCTTGGTCTCCTTGATTTGATCTTTGATCGCGCCTTCTTGGGCAGGATCAAGAACCATGTAGTGCTGCTCATCAGGGCCAACAAACGTCTTGCTGCCAGCCTCTCTTGCAGCGTCATTAGCCGCCTTCACAGAACCAAACGTGGTCCCGTCAAAAGCTCCACCCTGAATCGCCACAACAGGCGACGACACCATGTAGGACTTGCCATCAGGGCCGATGAAGTTGTTGTAGCCCTGAGCCTTAGCCGCCTCGCTGGCAGACTTGACGCTGCCAAACGTGCTGCCATCAAAGGTCGTAGCCTCTCGATCAGCATCCGCCTGGATTTGAGCAACTGCGCCAGCGTTGAGGTTCGTGTAGCGCAGGATCTCATCAGGAGTTGGCTCTCTAGGCTCAAGGCCTGCAGCTTCCCGTGCGCTCTTGAACGCATCAACCACTTCATCCTGAGACATGAAGCGGGCATCAAGCTGGCGCACTACATCGTCGTACTTCCTGCCGGTGACCTTCTCAACAAAAGCAGGAGTAATCTTGTACTCCGCCATCGTGTTGATGAGGTCTTGCTCCGTTGTGTTGGGGTCAGTAAAGACCTTGTTCAACTCCTCAAAGCGCAACTCATCTGCAGCAATGTTGGCTCGGATCTGATTGTCCAAGCCGATCTTGGCTGTCTCCTCGTCCATCCCCGTAAAGGTGGACAGAAGATCAGCTTCGGCATCCGTTGCATCCTTACCAGTAATCTGCTTGTAGAACTGGCGGATCTCTTCCGGTGTCGTGGTCTGCTCGTTGATGTACTTAGCAGCAGCAGCTTTCGGATCTTTCTGTTGGGCAAGCCTGTCTACAAGCTCTTTCTGCCGTTCATCCAAGCCGTAGTAGCTGGCCTCACTGATGATCCCGGCCTTCTTTAATTCATCTAGTGCAGGGCCTGCCTTGAGCACCTTCTGGAACTCTTGCTGCGCCTGTCCAACCGCCCACTTGACCGCGGACTCAGACAGATCACCGCCATTGATAGCGGTGCGCAGCATGTTCGTGATGAACGACTGCGTTCTAGGATCTGCGTCCTTGAACTGAGGAATCTCATTCAGACCATATGCCAGCAAACCTTCCTTGGCGGCATTCGCCAGCATCGTGCCAGCATCAATGTCCTGACCTTGAACTGCGGCCCTGATTGACTGTTTGATCGTGCTCTTTACCGCATCTGGGAGCTTGTCAAAGCCTGGAATCTTGGCAGTGCCATAGTCAACAGCGCCAGCAACCAGCGTGTTCTTGACAACAGACTCAACGTCACCACCGCGGATGACGGCTTGAGTTGCTTGATTGGCAACATTGCTGATCAGCTTTATCCCCTCGGGATTGCTGAACGCAGTCTTTGCCGCCTCCCCGGCCATCTGCCCAACTTCGGCACCAGCCCAAGAAGCCACAGAAGACTTGACCGCAGACTCAATGTCACCGCCATTCAGTACAGCCTGAATGACTGTGTTGCCGATAAAGGCATTGGTAGCAGCAGAGGCCGAAATCCCAAGAGACTGAGTAATCGTGGAACCAATAGAAGCACCAATGCCTGGAGCCACCGGCAGCACAATAGACGCGAACTGCAGTGCCGCAATCTTCGCGCCCTCTTTCAAACCGCTCTCAGTTACAACTGTCTGACCTACAGGGTTCCCATACGCATCGTAGACTTGGTATGTGGTAGTTCCACCGCTCCACGTTGAACCCGTCTCTCCGATCTTCTCGTAAGTCTGGATGTCATCACCAAGCATCCCTGTCTTGGTGGAACTCTCTCTGACGCCCTCTAGACCGCCCTGCGTAAGGCCCTGTTGAGCAGCTTCAGATAGCTGCAGATCAGGCCCTGCCGCCTGTTGAGTAACCGTCTGTGCAGCGGGCTGTTCTGCTACAGGTTGCGCTGCGGATTGCTGAGTAATCGTCTGTGCAGCAGGTTGAGAAGCAGCCTGTTCCGCTTGTTGAGTGACAGGTTGCTCTACAACGGCAGCAGTTGCGGCGCTCCCCGCAAGGCCGGTGAGAGCAGCAGGCTCACTGGACGGCTTAGTACCAATATGCACATCTGGTTGAGCCGCAACTTGCGAAGCAGAACCTGAGCCCTGCAAAAACTCTTGAACAGAACCGACTTTTATGCTACCAACGTCATACCCGACGTATGGGGCGGGATCAACAGGCTTTTGCGTTTGAAATGCCTGCGCGTAATTCCCAGAGAGTTTTACGCCGTTTTTAGCAAGGATATTGGATGCTTGCAAATAATCCCAAGTGGGCAGATAGGTTCCAGGCCTAAGGTCTCTATTGCCTTCAAAAACAGATATTTGATTAAACTTGTTTGCCGTAGCGGCAAGAAGTTTGTCTGTGTAGCTGTAAATTGTGTTAGGTGCCGATCCCTCAGGATCAGTGGAGCCGCCGAGAACAAGCCACGCAGGCTTTCCAATCTGATTGGCGTAGTCACCAATCGCGGACGTTATTTCCACTAGCTTTTGTTGTACCCCTGGAGTCGCAGTTTGTGCGCTAACCACATACGGATCAGTCACCACAAAGTCTGCCGCGCTCATGTACTCCTTGAGCTGATCAAAAGTTGCTGGAGCCCTTGATCGCGGATGAGGGCCCTGACTACCTATAGCCTCACCAATTGAGTCTTTGCCGAAGCCTTCCCATGAGTAAGGCGAAACAACAACGCCAGCCTGCAAACCTTGACTTCTAGCCCAAGCAACAGCCTTATCAAGGTCTTCCCCAATGGGAGCTTGAGGATTCCAGTAACCTTCGTCGCTAACAACCACGCGGCCATTGGCTAGGTCAAAGAACATCAAAACAGGGTAGTTGATACCAGGGACATCAACCATGCGGGCATTTGCGCCCACGTTGTAGTCATAAAACTGTGGCGTTGCCATATCAATTTACCGCAGGGTTGATCGCGCCTAGCAGAGCCTGTGCCCAATCTTGCCAGTCGTCGTAGTTGTCTGTTGCAGGGATTGCTTCGTTGGTGAAGACGTCAATAGCCTTCAAGCCATTGCCCCAGAGCTTCCAGTCCGTCAAAGGCCCAGGAATCTCTAAGTGATTGATGGCGTACTGCTCTGCCATCAAGCTCGCCCAAGAATCAAACGTGTGATACCTGGGGTCATAGACAAGTGGCTGAGAAGCCATCTGCGAGTCCTTTCAGTACCCTCTTACGTCACCAATGTCTGCGACCAGAATCACACGACCAAGCTGATAGTCACCACCAGCCACGTTCGACACAAACTTAAGACGCAACTCGCGCCTTTGCTCCTTCATGTCAATTTTGTTCGTGTTTGGAGAAAACGTATAGGGGTCAGACGGCGAATCCTCAGATTGCGCATACGGCCTGCCCGTCACAATCAAAGTCATGTCGCCCTGCTGGATGAAGTCAGGCTCAACACGCTCAAGCCTCAACCACCTGTTCGCGCCTTCCATTGCAGCCTGCGCAGGGCCACCAGATACCCACCCGAGATCGTTCGTCTCAAAGTAGCTCTCAATGGCCGTCACCGTCGTCTCATCAATAGAGTTGACGCCAATTTCATGCTGGTAAATCTTGATGAGCCCAGCCTCAGAACTGAAGGTCGCAGTCGAAGATCCAGTGCCTGTAGCAGGCAGCGACATAGCTATGCCCTGCACATACAGACTTGCCACAGGAACAGAAAAGCCTGCGCCCGTGCCGCCAAGGTTCGTATTGCTGGCACTCAACGCATCGCCTACTTCGTATCCTGCGCCAGCAGCAGTGACCGTCACCGAAGTAACCGCACCACCACTCACAACAATCGTTGCCTCTGCGCCGATACCGCTGCCACCCGTCAGAGGCACACTGGTATAGGTTGCGTTGACATATCCAGACCCGCCTGTAATCGTCCCAAGCGTCTTGATGTTGCTGGTAGTGATTCCTACGACCTGAGCGCCACTGGCAATGTTTGTCCCAGAGATCACTTGGCCCAACACAACATCAATGTTGTAAGTATCCAGCAAGAGAACATCACTGCCGCTTGTGGCGTTCACAGTAGCAGTTGTGGCTTCTGCTGATTCAGTCTGATCCCATCCTGCAGCAATAGGATACGCAAACACCTGAGAGAAGTATCCTGCAGACCTTCTCGCACCTAACGCCTGACCAGCGTCATACCAAGTGTTCTCGCGGATGTTGTAGATGATGGCGTCATTGCACTCCTCAGAGTTTCCCCGAGGATAGAACCACCAAATCTCACCGAACCGAGGAACCTTTGTGGCCCATACCTTTTGACGCTGTGAGTAGTTCAGGTTGTCAAAGAAGTAGTTCTGGTTCATGTCGTTAGGAATCTCCTTGACGACACCGTTGTACAGCAAGAATCGGTCAACACCACACCAGTAGTAAACACCGTCGTACTCAATGGCCGACTGGCTAGACAGAATAGACGACTGACTAGAAACGATGTCATACCGCCAATACTGCGCAGGAGTCCCCTGACCACCGATGTAGCTGACCTTGATCAGGCTATCCAGGCTCCAGAACAGGCCGCTAGGAGAGTTTGAGCCACCTCGAACGGGAAGCCCCTGAACGATTTTTCCTGTAGCTACGTTAACTTCGTTCGCGTCTGCTGACACCCAGTCCTGAGCGTTTCCTGCAGAGCAGTTCTTGACTAGACCGTTGTTCCCGTAGACAAACACATACGGGTGCAGAGTCACAACTCCGCCTGAAACCTGAACATTGTTGTTAAACGTCAGGGTCGTTGAGCCAGATGCCGTTGCGTTATTGGAGAGAGTGACCGTTGTCGTAGAGACAGACACAACCGTCGTGTTAGCCGGGATGTTTGTTCCGGTAACAGTCTGCCCAGCACCAATCAACAAGTTTGTAGCCGCCAACGTGACGTTAGGGTTTCCGCTGACAGTAGTAGCTGTGTCAGTGAACACGCCAATCTGAGACATCGTGGTGCCAGCGATGTTCCCAATCAGAACAGGCGTATTGTCTGTGGAGTCAATCGCAGCTAGGTTCTGCCCCGGATGCGCAACCAGAGACGCATTTCCAGAGCCGTCAACGTCAAAGAAGCCGTCAAACTGCCACAGATTGAGATCGCTGGCGGTGAAGTTACTCAACGTGAAAGCAACGGCTCCAGCACCAACACCGTTGTCGTCAATTACAAGCTGCTGCAGCCCATCGCTGTAGCCGCTGAAGATGTAATTGAAGTTGTCTTGCGAGTTAACCCAAATGCCTCTAGAAGGGCCTTTGAGCTGACTAGAGATCACTCGGTAGCCAGCAATCTTGCGGGGCCTTCCTCGTTGAAATCGCACCCAGCGACCGTCCGTATAGAACAGCTTGTCAAAGACAGTTCCATCCCTCTGGATGCCAGATTTCGTATCAAGAGCGAAGACTTTTGCGGTCATTTAGAACGCGCCGCCTTGAATGCCGTTGGTGAACGTACCCGTCCCGGTGATCGTCAATCCGGTTGCAGTTAGGCCAAACCGTTTAGAGCCCGAAACCGTAATCCCGAACTCACCCGATCCAGGCCGATAAACGCCGGTTGAGGTCTCACTAGCGAAGTTCATCGTCGGCGCACCAGCAGTGCCGTTTGCCAACGAGATTGTTGACGCGCCCGCGGCAATCGTGGAGGCGTTGAACAAGTTCACAGAGTCGCACAGCAAAATCACCTGCTGACCAGCAGGAACCGCCGCAACACCGCCACCAGGGACGGTAGTAGTGAACGTGATGTCGTACCCGGCACCGGTTCCGTCTGTCTGGTTCGTGATGTAGTACACCTGAACCGTTTGAGGCAGTTCAATGGTGACGTTCCCAGACAATGTTCCGGTGTACTTCTGGATGACGTTAGCCGCCTCAGAGGAGGTCAGCGTGTACGTTCCGGCAGTAATAGCCTTCGTAAGCTGAGTGAAGTTGAACAAGAAGCTCTTGCTCAATCCAACAGTGTAGAAAGCAGCGCCAGAACAAATGATCACACAGGAGTCAGTCGGCTGCAGGTCAATTGATGCCACGCCGTTGATCTGGTTAACGCCTGACGGGGTTACCGACAGAGTTCCTGTACCGCTGTTACGCAAGAGTAAAAACCAGTCATCCCCCAGCGTACTAGCGTCCGTCAATGTCAGCGTCCCTGCGCCACCAGTCCAGACATATGCATCCGCCCGGTCTGAGGCTACAGCCGTGTAGCTAGAGTTGAACGTGTTGACGGCATACGCAGTGTTGAGCGTGTTGCTGATTGCCTTGAGGCCGTACCCTGCAAGCGTTGCAGCGTCTGCATTAGACGTACCAACACCGAAAGCCGTGACACCCCAAGTGCCTGCCGTCGTTGCATTCGTCTTGATGTAGATGTACTTTGACTCACCCGCAGCGATAGTGACAATCGCATTGCCGTTGTAGTCTGTGACATCAAAGGTGTTTGAGCCGATGTTCTTAATCAGCGCATCTTGACCAACAGATGCCTGATTAGCAGGAGGCATCGCCAAGTCAAGCGAACCAGAAGACGCCGTAACGTCCATGATTCGCGCAGCATAGTTATCTGTCGCGTTACCGTTGATCGGCCACGAAAGGGTCGTGTTTGCCGACAGAGTAATGCTGCGATACGAGACATCCGTAGGTTGGATGACGTTCCCAGTGAACGGACTATTGAAGCTCATCAGGAATCCTTCGCAACGGCTTGCCTGTCACCAATCCTGAGCGTGTCTTCGGTCTTCAGGACATTGACGATTTGATCATATTGCGCCTGCCACATTTGCATTCTTTCGTCGTTCTTCAGGAATGGCATAGCCTGCAGGAGCGACCCATACAACAGCGCTTGTGGAGCGTACTGCGTAAACCAGTTTGACTGGTTTGAGGAGTCTAGGGGCTGCAAACGCTCGTAGTACAGCACTTCATACGAATAGTCATCCGCAGGAGTTGGGGCCACCAACCAGTGCGTGTAGTCGTAGTCGCAGTAATACTTAGGGGCGTCCTGCTGGGCAGGGTCAGGCCAATACTCCCGCAGGTACTCGTACTTGCGAAGTAGGACAGGATACCGTTGACCGTTGACCGTCACGTTCATGGAAACAGTCTTGCGCCACCGAGCAGGCTTATCAATGGTGGCCTCACCCTGCACCATGTTTGAGGTAGCAACCGTCAGGTTTCCCAAGAACTTCAGGTCCGCGGCCAAGACTTGCTCGGCCAGCATGATGAAGGTCGGGATCTTGTCAATCGTGGCTTGGTCAGTTCTTTCGAGATAAGTCTTGATGTCTGCCGCCAGACTGTCATACGTCATTACTGCTGCAACAGGCATATCTACCCCAAAAAGAGCGAGCGCTCGTCTTTACGTCTACGCACCAATCCAGGCAACTCCTTGCCGCCGCCCTTTGTCCACATCATAAATGCGTCTGCAGCGCCGTCAAAGTCCCCACGATTGTTCTTCATGCGGATGGTGCTGCGCTGGTAGTTTCCTAGCCCAGCGTTGAACGCAAAAGAAACCACAGCGTCAAATGCGCCTTGACGATCAGCCAGATTAGGAGACAGTCGAAGAGCGCCACGTTCAAAAGATGCAACATCCTCGCTGAAGAGCTTTTCAATCTCATCCTTGCTCCAGACTCGATTGTCCTCGGGCTTTAGCGGAAACTCCTTGCGGATCATCCCTTGGTAATCACCAACCCGAACCACTGGAAGCCTGATCTGCTCTTGGTACAGCACATGGCCGTAGCCAATCGTCCAGATGTGCGCTGGGCAAAGGTACGGCCTTGTCCGATACCCTTCGTATCGGTGCATCAAGTCCGCGCCCTTTGCGCTCAGTTTCACTTCTTGCTCCAGCTACGGGTGCCGAACCAGAAGCCAATGATCCCGCCCAGCATCGCCATCTCATCGTCCGAGAAGATCACAGTAGTGATGCGAATCAGATCGTCCACGTTCTTGACCAACCCAGGCTGGTTGAACGCATACCAAGCGATAGCTGCGTTGATGGCTACCAACTCAAGGATGAAAATATAGGTCACCGTGGGACGCACAGTACCAACGTAATTGGCAACCCACCTGCTGGCCTTCTCCAGAACTTTCTCGTCGTGCTTGAGCGCAGCCTCAGTCATCTGCGCTTCAGTCTGCATGGCAATCTGGTCAGTGCGGATCTCTTCCATCCGAGCCTGGGCGGCAAAGCCCTGAGCCGCAAGCTGCAACTCTCGTTCCGTCTGCAAGCGTGCTAATTCAATCTCATGCTTCTGATCTGCACGGTTCTGGAAGAAGTCCAGCAGCTTCGGCAGGCCGCTGATAAGCAAACCACCAAGGGTTGAGAGAAGGGACAGCATGTTTAATTCCTAGTGGTAATCGTGTCGTCACCCTTAGTGACCGTGACCTTGCCATCGTTTACGTCAACGCGCATCGGAGGCTCTTTCTGGTCAAGGCGATTGATCAGTTCTTTAATGATGGTGATCTCTGGCTTTTCTTCCTTCTTAACCTCGTTGACGATGCCAGACACCATTTGGATCAGCGCCATCGTTGCAGTAGCAACCAGACCAATCACGGCAGGTAGAGCATCAGTAGGCAGAAAAGCAGAAGCAGCAACACCCACAAGAACCAGCAGAAAAATCCACAGCAGGGCATCTTTGCCGATAGCCTTACTGGAAACTTCACGCGCAGTGGCCTGAGCCTCTAGCCGATCAAGTTCGACCTTTGCCTGAGCCTTGAGAAGTTTGATTGGATCCGGTTCCATAACTAATCTCTTACGACAGCGTGATAAAGAATGACGTCATAGCAGCCGTACTGCTAACAGTAGGTCCGTCCATGACTGCACTTTGCGTACCGCTATTTACCAGCTTGTAGAACACCCTGCATCTCTCTGCAGACACAGGAAGTTCTCCGTCTTTGGGATTAAGTCCTGTAAGGTTGTTGATGACATTAGTGCCAAAAGTGCCAAACAAGACTGTAGGTGCCGACTGACCGCTTGTGCTGATGCTCTGCTGAGTCAACAAACTGGAATTGACAATCTGACTGCCAACAGATGCAGACTTCGTTGCTGAAGTAATAAGCCCTTCTGTGAACGCAAAGAACACCGCAACCTTGCGGTTTGTACTGCTGTTTTGTCCTGTAAGCGTAGTCTCTGTACCGTTCAGAACCTTGTAACTTACGGTGTGTATTAGGCCAACACCGCCACCAACAGTTGACAAAGACGCGACTTCCGTAAAGCCACTTGGGACAACTTTGGTGATTGACGAACCCGTTGAGTTTGACGCGGTGTCAGCTAAAACACAAAGCGTACCGTTTGCCGTGTAAGCAGTGATGTCTATCGTTGAAGAACTGCTGGACGCAAAGTCGTCGTATTGAACAACCCTCGGCAAATTAGCAGCAAAGCCAAAACCTCTTGCCGACATTGCACCGCGAGTAGTGATCAACGGCATCTTTACTCCTTAAGCGTACTTGCTCTGGGAGCCGAGCACGGTGTAAGTAGCCGAGGCAGTCTTGATGATGGTGAACGTATAAACGTCAACTGCGCTTACGCTACCCGCAGAAGGAGCCGACCCACCAAACCACTTGACCGTCGCGGAAGACCCGTCAATGGTGAATGCAGTCTGATAGTAGGCAGGACTGCCGTTCTGCACAAGAAAGGCCAAGGTAACCGAATCACCCACAGACAGCGCCGTATTCAGACTCGTCCCCGACGAGAACGCAACATTGAGCGTCCAATTCGTAGTGGAGTTGGAGTTGGCAAACTGCACAGCGCCATTGTTCAGGTAGAAGTTCTGCGTTGCACTAGGCGCAGCACCAAGCACGTTGACAGTCTCCGCAGCATTCTTTAACTGCGCAGCTTTCGTAGCAGAAGTGCCGTTAAACGTCTGCGTGGCAGTAAACGTGTTTGCCGTAGAAGAGGTGATGTTGTTCTTGTTTGCAACAACCTGCACAACCCCGCCGTTGTCTTTGTAGAACAGCTTGCCATCAGTGATGTTGATAGCCAACTCACCATCGGCCAAGTTACCCGCACTAGGGGTGTTGGTCGTGGTCGTGGAGTAGTACAACTGAATTGGGGTAAATCCAGACTGAGCCATTATTCAACCTCTGCAGTTTGTTTCTGATACCAATTCAGGTTCGACACCAGACGTTCATCATCGGGAGACAACTCTACAGCCTTGATCCCGTGCTTCAGAGCCTCTTGCGGCAACCCAAGACGGTACGCAGCGATAGCTGCCATGTCATGCGGTAGAGAACCCCAGACCTTGGGGTCCATCGTGTAGACCAACTCTTTGTTCTCGATGGCAAGAGCCATTTTTGCAGCGCTGTAGCACTCAGTCCAGTTCTGGTGGCGATACGCCAACACAGACAGATCACACCAGGGTTCTCTGGTGTTTGGCGCTTCAGCACAAGCCACTCGGCTCCACTTCAGGGCTTCATCCATCCGCCCCAGTTCTGCGTGGCTCTTTGCCAGCAGTCTCATGGCATAACACCGCTCGTTCTGCCAAGTAGCCTCTGGCATCTGGAGATACTTCTCCAGGGCCTTAATAGCCTCATCCCAGCGCTCGTAGAAGGTTAGCTCTCTTGCGTGATAGAACGCATTTCTCGGGCAGCGAGGATCCTCCTTCACCGCCAGTTCCAACAAGTCCATGTACTGACCGCGGCTCTTTGTCTGGTCCGGATGGTGGCTTACAAGCAGCTTATCCGTCTGGGCATACCGCTCAGTAATGCGGCCATCAGGTCTTGGGTACTCATGCACTGGATGGTGCCAGTGGTACCCATGACGATGATGGATCTTCTCGTAGAAGAAGCTGATTCCACAGCCCCAGTCAAACTTGTATCTCAGGCGCGTGGTCTCTTCAGTCCACACACGCTCAATCTCTTGCCGCCACCTAGGCTCTAGCACCTCATCAAGGTCTAGACTGATGCACACATCAAAGTCGCCGGGGATCAGAGCAAGTGCCGTGTCTCGGGCCTTATCAAACCGCCAAGGCTTGATGCAGATGTCGTAGACGGTAGCCCCGCACTTCTTTGCAAGAGCCACCGTCTCATCTGTGCTGCCCGTGTCTGCAATCAACACAAGGTCTGCTTCACTAGCAGACGCACAGAACCTCTCTACGAACTGTGCTTCATTCTTGCTGATGGCATATACAGCGATTTTGAGTCTGTTCTCCACGCCGATCCTTTGTTATTCAAGACCTATTTTTCGCTCAACCAATGTCTGCGCCAGACGTATTTAACCCAAGTCTTGCGATTTCCGCCAGACACTCTTCTTCTGTTGCCGCCTCAAAAACTGTGTTTATGGTTGTGGTGTACCCGCTTGTTTCCATAAGCACCAGCACATCAGTCCCATTGTGCACAAGCCGCCAAGACTTTTCTGGGCCAATAGTTGTTGACATACTTTGTCCTTAGTTTGTTGTCACCGTGCATCCACGCGCAACCAAAGTTGCTTTTGCTGCTAGTCCCGTTGCCGATGGAGTCGCAGACGATCCAGTGATAGTTACTGTGCGCGTGTTAAATGTTGATGTTCCGCCCGTGCCATCTAGCGCGGCTAAACGCACAAGTATGTTGTCTACTGATGCTTGATTAAATTGATTGGTGGTTGATACAAATCCTGGGCCCGCTCCAGCAACAGGGGGGCCTATTTGCTTAAGACTTGCACCAATTGAGAATGTGGTCATGGTTGCGCCTGAAATAGTTATGGCAGTACCACCAGTTTGTTGAACCGCTACCTTTTCAATACTTGGCAAGCTAAGACTTGTCATTGCAGCAAAGGTGAAGGATATTTGGCTATAAACCTCTTTTAGCGCGCTAAGATCAATTGTTGTCAATGTAGTGCTTGTATAAAAAAAACTATTAGCGACAGTCTCTAATAGCGGCATACTAAGACTTGTAATTGATGACGACGTTGTAGTTAAGCCAAAATTCGCAATAGCCTTCAATGCAGGGAAACTCATTGAGGTTACCGCTGTAGATGAAATGTTTATAGTGAGATAAGCAAACTCAAGTACAGGGAAAGTTACGCTGTTTAGCGCCGAGCAGTTATTAAATCTTATGTCTCCTGCGCTGTACTTGAGTGACGGGAAACTTACACTTGTTAATGCCGTGCTAAAAAACTGTATTGGGGAAAAAGACAAGTTTGATGTAAACGTAATTGACTCAAGGTCTCCAAAAGAAAAGCTCGTCAATCCAGAGGTGCCAACATCATAGATGCTAATGCTACTAGCCGTTTTTCCAGTATATTGCTGAGAATATGACCCAACAGTTGCCGATACCGGTGAACCCATAATAATCACCGGTAACGCAGGCAGAGTTCCTGTGAAGGTATAACTAAATGGGGACAAACTCGCGCCGCCCGCTGGACCCGTGGGTCCAGTTGCTCCAGCCGCTCCAGTAGGTCCGGTAGGGCCTCCTGCCGGGCCCGTAGGCCCCGTGGGCCCAGGAACAGTTGAATCTGCGCCTGTAGGCCCGGTGACACCTTGAACACCTTGCGGACCCGTAGGCCCAGCAACCATCGAGGCAGCGCCTGTAGGCCCTGTAGGGCCGGTAGCTCCAACAGCGCCGGTA
>JACCDW010950597.1_pt1 | contig 15311 bp, 29 predicted proteins | sample 7449781 | NCBI WGS metagenome assembly JACCDW01 (sample SAMN15323449, study PRJNA562643) | freshwater metagenome | isolation source: river surface water | place: USA:Blue River Watershed | collected 2017-08-18
ATGTCCTATCTACTATATCAATCAAAGGCAATCTAAATTTAATTTTATCTATTATAGATTTTCTATTTTTTTCGTCATTAAATTCGAATGCGTGTTGATTAAATATTTCAGAGATATCTTCTCTTAAAATATCTGCTTCAACACTAGAAGGAAGTAGATTATTTAGTATTGAGTTATTAGATAGGTGAATTGACATTGTAGGTACTAATTCCATCTTCATCATTAAAACCGGTTGCATGGTAACCTCATCTACCCACGTATCAAAACTAAAATCCTTGATCTTGTCTTGGTGTTGTTCTAAGTAATCTTCTATTACTTCTATACATCCTTCATAATCGTCGGAAAGATCTGTAATATTAAATACAAAGAACTTTTTTAATGTTTGTTTTTCTCTTTGTAATTTTTCTATTTTTCTAAAAATGAGATCTCTAATTTCTGTTTTTATATTTTCCATCGTAAAAATTTATAAGTTCTTTTGATCTATTATACTGATGAATTATGGATGGTTTCATACCGTTAACCTCTATATAATCTTCCTTTATAACTATCGAATCTTTATCCTTTTGTGTAGTTATTCCTACTGTAGCTATAAAATCTCCACATGGTTTTATTTCATGATTTTTAAACATTATATTTTTAGTTCTTGCTATAAAATTATGTATGCCTTGATCTATGCTTTCAGATACTATGGAAGGATTTAATTCCACTTTCTCGGTTATTATCATAACCATATTTTTAAGATATTTAAGAATGTTCTTGTATGATCCTATTGTAGTTCCTGCACATATTATTGGATAATCTCCTATTCTATTTAATACTTCGTCTCCAAATGTCATAGAAATCCATCTAGAATTAAATGAATTGTTTTTTATAGACTCCCCTTCATATTCTTGAGAAAATACTATAAATTCTTTTCTTGTTTCAATATCAAAAGGATTTGACTGGAAAACGACATTTGTTACATCTGTTATCAATATCTTTTCATATTTATTTTTATTCTCAGTAACGAAGTCTAGAAATTTATAGAATCTATGAATATTAAGGTTAAAATTCATGTTATAGATCGTGTTAAATGAGCTAGAAAGAATCTTTATATTGTATTGATTTAAAACTGAAATTAAATCGCTCTTAGGCGCTACATTCGTTATTAAATACACATCATCATTCTGATTAAAACTTCTAAAAGACCTTACAAAGTTTATAACATCATTACCGGATAATCCTATTGCAGCACCAATTACTAAATTCTTTTTAGTCTCTATTTTAAGTGAGGGAATTCCTTTCTCTAATATTCTCCAATTATTAGGTAGATCTGGATTCTTTTCAGGATCTATTCTTTCGAATTTTCTCCATTCACCAAAAAGATCCCTGCCTTCTGATATGGATTTTTCTATATGGTCTATATTTTTGTATTCATCTTTATTGTATTCCTGATGTGCAAAATTTTCTAATTTGTTTGCTATTCTTTCTGCTCCACCAAAATACGTTAGATGCCATCCTCCATTTTCCCACCACTGACAATCGAATGTTAATCTACATTCATCAGGAGTTTTATTTTTTAAAGTTCCCCAATTTACAACTTTAGGATGGTACCACTTATTTGTAATTTCTTTGTTTCGGAAATCGCCAAAATATGTAGTCATCTCCATTTTGTTTATACACTGAAGATCGTATGAATTTTTTATATAGTTTACTCTTTCTGAATTAAGGATCTCATCAACATCAGTTATAAAAACTATGTCACTATCCTTTAATCCTAATGTGTAAAGGGTAGGCATAAAAGAATTTCTTTGAAATTTTTCTCTTCCCCAAGCATCCTCAATATGACTTGGATAATATACCTTTACATTTATGATCTTATCTAGCCACTTCTCAAATCTCCATTTATTCTCTTCGAAAATGAATCTTTTGTTTTCTCCTTTGTGGGTTCTTTCTGCCTCGACTAATACAAATACATCTACAACGTCATATAGCTCTTCTAATCTTAATTCTAATATTTCTAGCTCATTGTAAAATGTAAAACAGTCTATAACTTTTTTCATATGAATTTTAGAATAATTTAATGGTATTGTTTCGATAATATATAGGATATGGACTACAGAGAATATTTAGAAAATGTAAAAAAGAAGCTAGATGCTTTAAATAAAGCTTCTGGAGTTAATCCTGAAGCAGATAGAGAACTAAAAAAACAAATGCAACAATCACAAATGCCATCTGACGAAATATTCGATATGCTTGGCAACGGGGCTAAATTGTGGATGGAAAAGAATAAAAATCAAAATTCCTTGTAACTAATTAGGATTTATACGATAAGAATTGTGTAAATCCATTAAAAAGTAATAATGCGGGAATTTAAAATAATTAACCGGATCACAAATACCTCGGATAACCTAACAAGGTACTTCAACGAAATATCAAAATACGAAATACTAACTCCAGAAAAAGAAGCTGAATTGTCTATGATGGCTAAAAATGGAGACGCAAAGGCTAAGGACGCAGTTTTAAAATCTAATTTAAGATTTGTTGTATCTGTTGCAAAATCATATGTTTCTTCACATTCCCCGTTGGAGGATCTCATATCAGAGGGAAACAAAGGTTTGGTTGAAGCCATAGAGAATTTTGATCCCACTAACGGATTTAAATTTATCAGCTATGCTGTTTGGCATATTAGAAAGAATATACTACTTTATCTTAATAATTATTCAAGAGCTATTAGAATCCCAACAAACGTAAATCAGGAGATGCGTAAGTATCAAGAAATAGAGGGATCTTTTATATCTTATAACGGTAGAGAACCTTCTGTAGAGGAGATGCTTGAAATAATAGAAAATCCAGAATCTGGTTTACAGATCTCTAATAATACTCTTGAGACTATCAAAAATAATCCAGTATCTATACCTTTAGAAAATTACGGAAGTGATAACGAAGAAAGCATATCTCCATTAAACTGGCTACAATCATCTGATAATACAGACGGAATAGTAATGGATGAGGATCTAAGAAAAACTATAATGAGTGTTATTTCTGAATTAAAACCAATGGAAAAAGAAATAACTATCTTAAAGTATGGTCTAGGTGAATCTAGAGAACCGATGAGCTATAAAGCTATAGGTGAAAAAATGGAAAGGACACCTGAATGGGCTAGAGGAATTTCTAAAAAGGCCGAAATGAGGATGAAGGTTATTATAAGAAGAAGAAAAATAAAAGGATTATTCTTTAATTAAGCAAGATCAACTTCTTCTATTCTAAATGGTAGTTTAGTTCCGTATCTATAGGAGCAAAAGAAATCAAATTCTTTCTCGTTCATTTTCTCTGTATGAAATTCCATATTTTCCCAAGAAATATTAGGGTCATTATCTTTTAAATATAGATCAAAAACTTCTTTACCTTTTTCTATATGTTTTATTAAAGATTTATTTAGATCGGTTTTTATTTTTTCCGCTCTATTTTTAGAAATTGTTATTCTTTCTATCCATTCGTTTCTAGATCCATCCTCTATAGCAGATCCCTTTATTATATAAGCCTTCTTGTTATTCATATATGCTAATTTAAGAAATACTTTTAAAACTGAAGGATATATATGATAATAAATCTTAAAAATGAAACATCTTAAGAGTCTAGAAGAATTTAAATCTGTTAACGAACAACTATTTAAAGACGGGGAAAATTTAATGAAATTGCTTGCCGGAGAAAAATTAAAAGATTCTCCTGTTAGTGGATCAGTAACATTAAAAGGTTCTATATCCGGGGATAAAGCTAAAAATGCACAAGCAATCATAAATTCTATGAATAAACATGGAATAACAAATCCTTATACACAAAAAGCTATATTAGGTGTAATAGGAAAAGAATCGGGATTTATTCCACAAAACGAGACCTCTTATTCTAATACACCTTCATCAAGAATAAGATCAATATTTGGTAGTAGAGTTAGTAAAATGACAGATGCTCAAATTGATCAATTAAAAAAGAATGACGAGTCTTTTTATAATTACTTATATGGTGGAAGATACGGAAACTCGCCAAATGAGGGATACAAATACAGAGGTAGAGGTTTTAACGGAATAACATTTAAGGGAATATATCAAAATATGCAAAAACTATTGGATAAAATAGGAAAGCTAGATAGAAAAGTTGATATAGTTGCTAATCCTGACGTCTTAAATGATATAGACGTTGCTGCAGAATGCGCAGTTCTTTATTTCCTAGATAGATCATCTAATCCATCCATGTATCAAAAATATGGAGTAAAAGATATAAATGGATTTAAAGATCTAGAAACTGCATTAAAAGCAATGGTTAATGCAAATGCTGGATGGGGTAACGATTTAAATACTCCATTTATGGCTGAGAATTTAAATAAAGCAAGAGACGTAGCTCAACAATTTAATGTTTCTGATTTAGGTAACAATAACGTAGCTTAATTAGATTTATACTTTTTGTAGTCTGAAGAAGTAGGTTTTTCATTTTTAAAATAATATACTTCTTTTTTATTAGAATAAGATATTTCTTTTTGAAAAGCATCAGGTACAGTTGCACCGCTATTTAATTTTTTACTTGACGCGGTAAAAATCACAGTGATATGTACATTAACTTCCTGTGTTTTTGCAATTTCTCTTTCTCTAGCCTCTAATAATCTCCAAACGCCCCTATTTAAATCCTGTTGCTGTAATGCGCAATTTAGATAGGAGAATGTTTTATATAATGTTTCTCTATCGCACGAGAAATCTGCTGCGGGAGCCATATGTCCTTTATCCCATATATTATTCTCATAATCCTCCGAGGAAGAAGTGTATATTGAATCATTAGTGTAAAAATCCATTCCTTTTCTAGAAGCCTTACCGTTTGGACACTCTACTGTATACCATATTTCTTTTGGTTGTTCTAGAGATTCTGAATATAAAACCTCATATATTCCTGCATCAACTTTAATCTCCCTCTTCTTATTTTCTACATAGGTAGACGATAAAAATAATGGTATTAATAATAAAAACCAATATCTCATCTTCTAAATTTATTTGGAAATAGTCTCCTCCACTCGTGTCCTTGTGGAACATCTTTAGCTCTAACACCAAATATTTTTTCTTCTGGACATGGATCGATTTGTCTAGCCATCCTATTATTCATCCATGTTTCTATTTTAACAAAGTTGTTGTTACAAGCCCATGTCTCTATAGATCTGTTCCATGATGATCCTACCATAAAGGGGAAGTTAATATTTGAGTTGTTTACCACGTCCATTATTTGACTTCCTTGTAATTCCACTTTTATTTCACCAAAGTTTCTATGCTTAAGGATCATTGTTCTTTGGTTAAAGTTCTCGTATAATTTTAAATGATTCATTACCACGGATTACTTGATTTTATTCCTAGAAGTTTTCTATATCTTGCAACGTTACATGCCCAATATTTAGCTTTCCATTTAGGTCCTGGATTATCACATCGCATTCTTTTTTGAAAAGATCTAGCTTTTTTTGGATCGTTGTTGTTTACTCTCATACCAGGTTCTCCAAATCCAACCTTAACAACATTTCCTTTTTCGTTCTTCGTATAAACTCCAAATTTCCTAGGTCCCGAAGGTGTTCTGAAAGGTCGATTGAGGTTAACTTTTCTACCTCTGTATTCCGCTTCATGTAGCTCTTCTACATCTTCAAAAGGTACGTCGAGAAGAACCTCTCTTCCTTCGTATATTCCCTTTTTGCCAGCATCTGTTTCGACCAACCAAATTTCATCTTCGGTTAGACCAATTTTTCCTTGATAGAATAAATCTCTAGCTTCGTTAACTGTGTCTAGCCAAGCATCAGATTCTATTCTAAAAACACTCTCTAACAGACTTATATTGTTATCAAAGTGGTAAGATAAGTTTTCTGATAATGAATAGCTTTTAAAGCCGTTAAAATCGCTTATATGCTTCATTATAATTTTTTATTTGATCAGATTATTTTCAAATATGATATCAGCAATCATTCTTGATATTTTAGTATCTGAAGGATAGTGTATAGCAGTCAACTCTCTACTATCTGCAATTCTTTTTCCTAGATCTTTTAGATCTGAAGAAATATCTGGATATTTATCTGCATAATAATCTGCCATTACAAAAGCAGTGAGAGCGTGTCCACTTGGATACGCTGCTGTCATAGCATCAGTACGAATCAACGGATAAAGAGGTAAATCGTAAGCTTTTGCAAGTTGATACGGTCTCGGACGATTTATAACATCCTTAAGAAAATTTAATATTACATCCGTTTGGTTATCAACTCTGAAGTATCCATCCATGGTTTCATTATATCCCTTGGATTGTAAAAGATCTATAAACAAGTTAGGTAGATTAGACTGATCGTCTGCATATCTAGCAAAAGTTAGATCTTCTCCTGTTGCTTTAGATGTTTTTTCTATTAAAATTGATAGATCTTCTTTTGTAGTTTCGCTACTATTAAGAGGTGCTTCTTCAATAATTTTTTCAATAAGACCCTCTTTTTCAAACCAATTTTTTATTGGGTCTTCCTTATCCTCGATAATTTCTTTAAATTCTATAGGAGCATTTCCGTATACTATTCCGTCTATATTTTCTACAGACTTGGAATATCCAGTCATATCTTTTTCTAATAGGGATTTTTGCTTAAATAGATTAAAGTATTCTATATGTCTCATTCAAGACTATATATCCTCCATGATAATCCGTAAAATTCTTTTCTTATCGAAACAAGCAAATCATTTACAAAACCTAAATCTACAGATTCTGGAAGATCTGATTCTTTAAATAATCTATCAATTTCTATGATGTCATTTTCAGCTCTATCAATTAGGCTTTGTAGGTCAACTTCCCCTCTTCTAATTGAAAGTAGTTCTTCCGCATTTTCTCTCCTTACTATAATACCTTTTCCCTCAGCAATTTCTTTAGCCATCTCAAGAAGTCTACGACAGTGCATCATATTTTTGCCGTCGATCTTTTGACCATGGGATTCAACATCTACCCATCTTTGAAGATTTCTTTTATCCAACCATTCTTGATACTCTCTATAATCCTTACAGTGCATGGTATATCCATCTTTATTGTAAATAATATTACAGATAGGGGTTTCATCCTTAGGGATACTTGAAAGACGTAATTGGTTAGATTCGGCAGAGTTGTCACCTTCGCCAACCTTGACAATACCTTTGTAACCTAATCCAAGTGGTTTTCCAGATTCTTTAACTCTTTTTAAATTTAATTCTTTATGAACATCAGATAATTTATCCGAAAAACAAGAAAAAGCATCACCATCAAAATAAACAGCATAAACATCTCTGGCATTAGGTACGTTGACCACACCGCAAAACTTTTCTTCGCAACCTTTGTATTTGTTCCAAGTTTTCCACGGGATAGATTTCTCACCCTCGATAACATAAACGAAATCTAATACGTCTTTACGGGTTACTTTATCTTTTTCCCAGTTTTGTTTCTTGTCCTGTCCTTTTGCTTTCTTAATCTGCTGAATAGCGTATCCAGCAAAAGAATTAGAACACTTTTTAGTGATAAATTTGTCCCTGTGCTGAAGTATTTTATCCATTAATGGATGTTTATATAGAATGCAATCTTCTGGTGTGTTTAAGAGCTCTAAAATGGTCGGGTTATTTGTAGATACAAGATCTAAGAATCTTTTGATCTCATAAAAAACTGTGTCGTTCTTATCATCATTGATCTGTTCTTTGTAACCGTACCCCAATATATTATCCAGATGCTGAATGTAAACACCAGCATAATCAATATCTGAAGTAGGTATAGCAGTACCATAAGCTTGTGATCCTCTCTTAACGATAAGAAGTGGTTGAGCTCCTGGCGATTTACTTTCAATCAGATCAATAAATTCTTTATAAACATTTTCCATAATATAAAGATAGAAAATAAAATATTGGAATAAAAATGATTTTAGTCTCTAAACCACCAAATCATACCATCCCAAAGAGCATCTCCGTGATTAATCCAAGATTCAAATCTTCTATCTTCCTGAAAATCTTCTCTATCTAAAATATCATTCTCGTTTTCTTTATGATCCTTAGGGGTTATTTTTTTCTTTTTCTTCTCTAAATTATCCCACCATTCTTTTTGTGACATATAAGAGTAATCAGGTACAATACCTATTTCTCCCGGTTCAGATCCAAGTCTAATTGTTGCTGGTAAACCATAATACCAAATTTTTCTACCAGTTTCTTCTTCCGGATTAAGAAAATTAAATGGATGCTCTAGAAGTATAACTTCAAGGGACTGAGCTCTAGACAAAGCATATCCGATTTCTCTCGCATAGAATTTGTATACTAATTTTCCATTTGCGTACATTTCACACGTACCTCCGTTTCTCATATCCCATTCGTCCCACTTGTATTTCATTGTATTGAACTGGCGATATCTAATTTCCCAACAAGTTCTGTGTGCTCCCTTATCGATATAAGGAATCAATTCTCTTATGTTAGGCTCATGAATATCTCCATCCTCATCGGAAGTTGCTTCGTAATCCGACCAGTCTAACCACCATGTATCTGGACACCCATTAGATTTCCCTAATTGATGTTCATATCCAGGAACTGAATATACTGGATATAATTTTTTATCGATCATTACATCAAAAATCTTGCGGACTCTCTCAAATGGAGCTGAATCAGGATTATGGTATTTTTCCATAGCCTGAGCTAGTGTTAAATTTTCTTTACTCATCTTTATTTTGATTAAATTGTTGATAACCACATACTAGAATCAAAACCTCCTTCATAAGAATCTCTATCATCTTTTTTTGGTTTGATCTTTTCATCAAATCTTTTGTTAGATTCAATTAATTTGACCATACTTCTATCATCTTTGTTTTTGTTTGATTGATTGTCAATTAATTTTTCTATAAATTCAGTTATTTCTTCTGCCAATGAAAGACATTCTTTCTTATCGGTTGTATTTTGCTCGTAAATCATATTATAAACCGATGTTAAGATTTCTTCTTTACTCATATCTATTTTTAATTTTGTGTATAAACTTGATTTTCTGATGAACTATATACATGGTAATCCTTTTTGAATAATCTGGTTAAATTGATTCTACTACCAAACAATTGTTTACCGACATACTCTGTATTTAATGTTATCACCTTTGGTATTTGTAAACAGAAATGATATTCACCAACTTCCTTTTCCCAGATGCTTTTATCCCTTTTTGAGTTGGAGTAATGCAACCATAACCATCTTTTTTTAGAATTTTCTATTTGCCATAGTAATTCTACTTCACCATTCACTCTTTCATATTTAAAATAAAAGATTTTTCTAGCGTTTCCAATTTTAATTTTCATACTTGTTCTTTATTCATTGCTTCTAATAAATTATTCATAGCATCCATAACTGTTGTACCAACACCGTATGGACATGGATCTACTTTTCGTTCCAACCAAGCTTCAAGTTCATATGAAACTTCCTCGGTATTTACATCTTGTACAAATCCCGAATCTTCTTCAGCGTTGAATGCTACATATTTTCCACCGTACCTCATATTGATTAGTGTTAGTGGGTAAATATCTTCCCACGTTTTATAAACTCTTTTATTTGCACACATTTTTATTCTATTTCAATTTTTTTCCACTCATCATACTCAATGGTAATGTTTAGTTCATTGTCAAATTCACTTTCTGATGGTGTAAATTTTGGGTTCTTAAAACTTCCAAACGGAGTATCAATCCAATAATCTTCCCGTGGAGCAACCTTTTTACTGGCAAGTTCTGACCATTGTTTCATCCACGTGTCTACTGCATTACTCATCTTTATTTTCTATTTTTAATTCACCATTTTGGAACTTAACCCAATCCTCAAATGACAGTTGCCTAATCTTTTTATATTTTGGTAAATAATTAATCATCCATTCCGCGTCTTTAATATAACCATCAACAACTTTCATATAGTTATAATATTCCGTTTTTGTAAATTCTTTATTCATAGCTGGTTAGATTTTATCTACATAATAATTATCTCCATGGTACCCATACTTATCACCAGCTTCTTTAGCTTCCTCTTCAGTCTTAAATGGTCCCATAATAATACCATCTTTCTGTGAACCGTGTGCGGGTTCTCTTTCGTAAACCGCATACATTTCTTTATCCGTTATTACAGCAGTAGCTTTAATCTCCATTTTAACTTCAATATATTTAGTAGAAGCTTTGGGTTCATATTGGGTTGAGCCATCACTTTCAATCTTAAATTTACCCATCCAGTTTTCAAATTCAATAGGAAATTCATCTTTGTACATTGGAGTTTCCGCGATATAGTTGTTTAAAACTGAATTCAATTCATTAGATATTTCTTCTAATACTTTCTTTTCATTAATCTTTCCAACATAACGAGATAGGACTGTGTTAGCTTCGACTATAAATCCTTTTTTATTTTCTTCTGACATGATTATCTTTTTATAAATCCCAGATGCTTTTTTTCTTTCTTTTTGGAAATTTAAAAGAAAGCCACATAGCAATCTTTTGAATTATTCTTTTCATTTTTTAGACCATGAAGATAAAAGTTCTTCCAGATGCTTAACTCTTTCCTCTTTACCCTCGACCCCACGGATTTTTTCTAATTCCTCATTAATTTTTTTTATCGCGTTATCAAATACAGATTCAAACATTTCTGCCATTCTTCTAGGCATATCTTCTGTTGGTATTCCTTCAATTTCATCAGAAAGTAATCTTGGACTGATGTTTTTGACTATTGGAAATTTGATATCTTTGAATTTTTCCATGATAATTAATATAAATCCTCACTATATAAAGTTCTACTTGATCCCCTAGATCTATCATTTATTTGTCCAGCAGCTTCAGCAATATCCCATCCCTCTTCTCTGTCAACAAATCTATTTTTATTAGTTAGAAACCCCTGAACTTCCTCTCCTGCTTCAGCTGGTATGCTTCTTAATCCAGTAATTGCCACCATCTGATGGATGCAATTTCCGTGTCTCCATCCAGAGACAACGATTCCTCTATCAACGTTGTACGGTCTAAATCCTCTAGGTTCTAATATTTCTGGTTTCTTCAAAGGAAGATCCTTATACCAAACTGCTGCGCATAAAATATATTCCTCTGGTTTTATGCCCCTATTATTCTTCTCCATAAAGGCTTTTTACCAGTTTCTACCCTAGCTGTATAATATGATGTATTTCCCGAATCACCAACACAAACTGTTGCACTTCTCTCGGTTAATTCTCTGTATGTACAAGGTGTAGAATCTAAATTATCAGCTATTAAATCAGATTCTTGTATATTTCTCATATATTCTAAATAATAGACCCCCGGACTGCTTTCTTCTGGTTTTTTTCCTATAACTATTTCATTTTCGTTCCATTTTAAATAGTTATTTACGTAAACCGAAATGCCTCCAATAGATCCTATTTTTACAATAATTCTATCAACTACAGTTATTCTATTTGATCCTATATAAGAAAAATATTTACTATCTTGTAATAATGCTCCTATTTTAGGATTTACTACAACAAAATCTCCTTTTCCTCTTCTACTTCTTGATGCTATTAAATTAGCAAAAACAATAATACTTCTAGCTACATCATCAGTATAGGTAATAGGTTTTATACCTATTGTACGATATAAAAATCTCTTCCATCTAGTAGAATAATTTACTTCTTCGTTAGATTTATTACCTAGGCTTTTATAAAGATCGTATAATCTTTTTTGAGCTCCATTAATAGCTTCGTGTATTAAAGTTAAATTTCTTAAAGAATCCAGTTCAGATTTTTCTAATGCGTGGTAATAACTAAGATCATTTTCCAATTCCTTGTTAATCTTAGTTTTAACTTTAAATGTTGAGGTCTCTATAAATTTGGTCTTCGTTTTTAAAGACAAGGATTTATATTCAGTAGATGTATTCGGGAATATAGGTCCCTCACCCCAATTATTTTCTATTATGTCCGAATTTTCTTCTAAATCAAAATATGGAATGATCCCTCCATGTGTATCCATTTTAATTCTGCAAGCTGTATCTAAAAAATCATCTTCGTGTTTGATCTCTAGTAGATTTTTTTCTTCTATCATATTATTTATTATTTATTAAATTCTCTCCATCCTAGTTCAGATCCCATTATTTTGTTATCCTCTTCTAGTTGTATAATATGTTTTTTCAATTGTTTCAATTCCTCTTTTAGAATTTTTAAACTATCCGAATTACAAGAAGGATGATTTTTACAGTTTCCTTTGTGTGAACTCCATCTACTACTTCCATATCCAGCCACTATGTATTCGCACCCTTCTAATATATAGATGTCATATTTAGATTTAAAACCCTTGGGTACGTTTTCAATTTCACCACTACTTTTTTCTTTATCCGGTACACCGCATGATAATAAAATAGATGATAGTAAGATTGAGATTGATATCTTTTTCATTTGTTTTTATTTTTTAATGTAAATTTCCCTATTTGGTTCATCATAGTCTAGAGACATATCTCTGACAATCGCTGAATAAACCCATTCTGCTGTTAATTCAGAGTAGCATGTACAAATTACTTCCTCTCTGGTTATTTTACCAGTATCTGGGTCTATATCTCTATAACAAATCTCGTAAGATTTTTCTTTATTCATTTTTATTTTAATTAAGATCCCAATAAGGACCGAGAATAAAACGTGTATCCTTCCAGTCGGTTACCTCTTTTTTATGCTGTTCGTTAAAAACCTCTGCCTCTTTTTCGTATCCATAAATTTCAGGCTGATCATAATGATTAATCTTTGCTAACCTTATCATTTCGTCATAATCCTTTTGTAAAATATAGCCTTTGAGAGGAGTTATCCTACCCACACACGAATGAAGTGTAAATTCTCTTCCGTCATAAAGTGCATAGTAATAATCCTCATCGTCGTCTGCTATACCAATGAAACGATAAACCCTATCGCTGCAAATTACGAATTGCCCCTTTAGATTATTAAACTCGTTAGTAAATATTTCTAGATTATTCATTAATAATTATATAAAATTTAATATCAGACCATTCTTTAATATCCTCAGCATACTCTTTAGCATCTTCGATAGTTTCAAATTTCTTTGTAATTGAATTACCTCCTTTAAGAAGAATTGAAATATAAGGCTTGTTCCAAACGGTTTTGTCTTCGTCAATCTGGTAACCGTATGAGAGCATTTGCTCCATTGATGATGGCCTTGATTCCATACATCCACTTTCATAGCATTCTTCATAAGATCCATAATAATAAAATCCTTCCGACTGCCATGAATTTCTTTTAATTAATCCAAAGAGCCATGTTCTTTGTCTAGCTGGAAGCCATTTGTGGCTATCCTTTTTTCTATCGTAGATCTCTATCTTAATGATAGAATTTACATCAAAATGTATTTCTTTAATCATATTTTTATTTTTCAAAAGTAATTGCATCGCAAGGATCCCTTTGATCCCCAAATTCCCTTGAAACATTAGTCCATCCTGCACTTTCGTAGATTTCTTTCAGAATTTTAAAGTGATGATCTAGCATCCCTCTGGGTGCATCTACCCAAATTCTTCCGCTTCTACCTGGTAGAGATGTCCTCATTAGTGTTTCGTCGATTAATCTTTCAAATACTTTGATCTCTTCCTTGAATCGATCCTCTAGTTGATCTGGTCCTACTGCCATAATTTATTGTGTTAAAAAGTGATACGTTAAAAATAGTTGTGCATAATGAAGCACTTGGTCAAAACCGATAACAGTAAAAGCACCAAAGTTTGGAATTGGGCTTCCATAGTATTTGTCTTCAAATCTTCGTTTTACAATTCGGCTTGTAATATAATCAGTGATGAAGTGACACAAAAAAGTCAATATAAAGAAAAGTAGTGTACTATAGACATACCATTCTGTAGTTTCATTGGGTCTTTCAAAACCTAATAGGAAGCATGCAGGGATTAACCAGATAGTTGAGTAAGTTATGACATGTTCAAAGAGATGTGAATTGCTTGTACTTTTATTATTTGCCCAATCTTCAGCTTGAAACACGAAGTCTGCTATCCAATGGACTATTACGATATAGAGTGCTATTAACATATTATTTATTTTTAGTTTTATCTAATTCTTCAAGTAAAGAATCTGCTGCATTAACTGACCACTTTGCAATCACCTCATCATTTTGACTTCCTATTGAACTTAAAAATGCTTGCATTGCTAATCCAGCAAAGTATTCTCTTTTGGTTAGACCCGTTTGACGCCATCTATCAGATGAAGAAGCAAATGCTCCTTGGTTTCCATTTTCATTCATGCTATCATTTATTTAAGAATTATAATTATCGGTATCATTAAAATGATCACTTAGCGATTTGTCTAATTGATTCATTTGTTCTTGGAATTCCGGATCATTCTTGGTTTTAGCATCTTCCCAAGCTTCTTTTCCGTCACCCCACATTATCCATAGACGAAAAAAATCATATATTATTTTAATCTTTCTTCCCATCCCTATAAATATTATCGTATGTTTCGTCCCATATTTTATCGATCTGATCCTTATACTTGGGATCTTCGCTGACCATATTAAACAATTCCTTGTACATAACATATCCGAATTTAAGATCTCTTAGATATGTTTTACAATAATCACCTTCAGGATGTTGCTGGCAAGATAATGCCGAGCAACATCCGTCTTCTCCACAAGAGTCACATATTTTGCAGTAAGGTGAATATTGATTTTCTTCCATTATTTAATGAGCTAATGATTTTTCAACAACTAATGATAATCTATTTTTTATTTCCTTCAAAGTAGTTTGATTAAGGAATTCTCCATCGTTATAGATTGTTTTTAATTCCCCAGTTTCTTCACCTTGCCAAGTTACTTTGTCTAATAGGTAATAGTTATCATCCTCATCTTTTTTGACGCAAAGTAACCCAGTTGCTGATTTCTTTGTTCCGTCGTCGGTGATTGGGTCTTTGAAGATTTCTCTTCCCTCCGGATTAAAGTCCCCTTCGAATTTAGGTTTGTTAACCTCAACATATGTTGCTTTCATTGCAAATCCAAAAGTATCTCTAGTATTATATTGGTAAGTGAATGAACCGATACCCAACACTACGTTTGTTGATGCAAATCCTTTTGCTTCCAATCTTCTACAGATTTCATCCGCTCTATCGATTGTGATTGAGTCACCATAGATTGCTCCGATATGTGGATCAAGAACTTTATAACCTTGTTCGTTGATTGTCCCACCAAATACACCCCAAAGTAATTCAATAACACCTTTATGTTTTGGTTCAGGGGTAATTTCTTCCCATTCTGGATGGTTAGGTATTCCTATTAGTTTATAGTATTTATCTTCATTTTTCCATACAGTTTTGTGCCAATG
>JACCDW011545946.1_pt1 | contig 15308 bp, 10 predicted proteins | sample 7449781 | NCBI WGS metagenome assembly JACCDW01 (sample SAMN15323449, study PRJNA562643) | freshwater metagenome | isolation source: river surface water | place: USA:Blue River Watershed | collected 2017-08-18
ATCGGCTCCACGGTCATGTGCTCAATGGACTGCCAATCCACAATCCCGCGGATATGCTAGAGATTTTGCTAGATCATCCAGTTACCGATGTGCTTTTGGCGCTGCCGTCGGTTTCAAGGCACAGGCGCAATGAAATTTTAGGTTTTTTAAAGCAGCACAAGTTACTAGTGCGTACATTACCCAACTTAAATGACCTTGCTATGGGTAAAGTAACCCTAAGTGACGTTCGAGAGTTAGATATTGACGATTTGCTCGGCCGTGAACCGGTGAGTCCAAACCATATCCTGTTAGTAAAAAATATTTTTCAAAAAGTAGTTATGGTTACGGGCTCGGGTGGTTCTATTGGCAGTGAGTTATGCCGACAGATTATTGCTTTGGAACCGAAGAAACTCTTGCTAATTGAACATAGTGAATTTTCACTTTACGCAATTCACAAAGAGTTGGAAGAGAAATTCTTCGATAGAAAGCACGTATTAGTGCCATTATTAGCTTCTGTTCAGGATAGCAACCAAATGCTGGGCATCATGTCAGCATGGTGTCCAGATACCGTGTATCACGCCGCAGCTTATAAGCACGTACCACTGGTCGAGCACAATATTGCGGAAGGCATTAAAAACAACGTTCTAGGCACTAAGCGAACGGTACAGGCAGCATTTGAGAGCGGTGTTTCCGATTTTGTATTAGTCAGTACAGACAAGGCTGTTCGACCTACTAATGTTATGGGGGCGAGTAAGCGGCTCGCAGAAATTGTTTTGCAGGCGTTGGCCGCGACTACTTCTAACACCAATTGCAGCATGGTGCGCTTTGGCAATGTACTTGACTCATCAGGTTCGGTAGTGCCCAAGTTCCGTCAGCAAATTCGGGACGGTGGGCCGGTAACAGTGACGCATTCAGAAGTTACACGATTTTTTATGACTATCCCAGAAGCTGCACAACTGGTGATTCAGGCGGGTGCTATGGCCAAGGGGGGGGACGTGTTCGTTTTGGATATGGGCGAGCCCGTCAAGATCATGGATTTAGCACGTCGGATGATTGAGTTATCTGGCTTATCAGTTAAGAGTGCGTCACATTCTGACGGAGATATTGAGATTCAGATCACTGGGCTACGACCAGCGGAAAAGCTTTATGAGGAGTTACTGATTGGGAATAACCCATCTCGCACAAATCATCCGAGAATCATGCGGGCGCAGGAAGATTTCATTGCCTGGACCGAGTTAAAAGATAAGTTGTCCGCCCTGGAAGCAGCATTAAGCGTGAATGACGTTGAGGCTATTCGTCATATGATGGAAAAACTTGTTCTTGGATATACCCCCAGCGATGAGATCGTAGACTGGACGTATTTGAAAAAACAAGTACTCGGCTAGTGATTGTGTCTACGATTGAATTTCTTTCTTTTTTCCGCGAGATCCTAACTCCAGTTTTTCTCTTTTTTATTTCCCTGTGTATAGGCGCTATTATCGTGGCGACTCCTTCCTTGTATAGTCATGGTTATGTCCGCTTAGGGAACCAGGTTCAAAACGCACACTCCGGAGTCGTCCCACGAATTGGTGGGTTGGCAGTTTTTGTCCCATTAGCTGTTATGTTTTACTTACTGCCCGTCGGGGATGTGCGCCACATCGCCAAGCAGATCTTGATTGGGGGAGCCGGAGTTTTCTTGGCGGGATTGGCCGAAGACCTAACCGGGCGTATCTCGCCAAGGACGAGGCTTTTGATTGCGATTGGATGTTCACTCTGCCTCGTCTTATTTTCGGGCATCTCCATCAAAAGCATGGGCTTAGGCGGGTGGGAGGAGGCGTTGCTGGGCTATTGGCCTGCCGGTGTGTTCGTTACCGTCTTATGTATTGCTGGTTTGAGTAACGCGATTAATCTAGTGGACGGTCTAAATGGTGTCGCTGCCGGAATCGGATCGGCCGCCCTAATTGCAATTGGTCTGGTGGCTCTAGCACATGGGGATGAGGCTCTCGCTGCCATCTGTTGGTGCATGCTTGCGGTGAGCCTTGGCTTTCTGGTCTTTAATTGGCCCCTGGGGCGGCTTTTTCTTGGTGATGGTGGGGCTTACTTTTTGGGAATGTCGCTTGCTTGGTTGGCAGTCCTATTGCCAGCACGAAATCCCTCAATATCGCCCTGGGTGAGTTTTCTGGTTCTGGCCTATCCTTCGATGGAGATGTTATCTACATTAGCTAGACGCATTAGAAAGAAATACTGTCTTGTGAGTCCTGATAGACACCACTTACATAGCCTAATGTTTGAGCGTTTAAATCGAACGGATTTTGCTGTAAAAAGTCTTCTTATTCGAAATTCGATTGCTGGGTTTTCTGTGGTGATGATAGCCTCGATTGCGCCTATCATTGCGGTAGCTTTTCATGACAATGAGCGGCTTTTGATAACGGCGAGCTTGGTCTACGCGGCAGCCTACTCGGTTGTCTATCGGTGGCTGGCGGGACCGCGATGGCTTGAGATCGGGAAATAGCGGGCTCGAAATATCGCTTTGCTTGCCCCGGGTGAATCTTTGATGTCTTTGAGGGCTTTAGATCTGGCGATTCTTTTCTTGCGATAAAAATGTCTTCAAATCATAAAAAAATTGCTGTCATCGGTTTGGGTTATGTAGGCCTCCCCCTGGCGGTTGAGTTCGGAAAAATCTGCGCTGTCTTAGGTTTTGATATCAATCCCTCGCGCATCAGTGCGCTTAAAGGCGGCCGAGACACAACGCTTGAAGTCTCATCAAAAGAATTAGCATGCGCCCGACACCTTGAGTACACAAGCGACTCTGGGCAATTAAAAGACTGCGATGTATTTATTGTCACGGTCCCCACGCCAATTGATAAGGCTAACCGTCCGGATTTAATGCCCCTAGTGAAGGCAAGTGAGACAGTGGGGCAAGCCATGAGGGCGGGTGCCTTGGTTATTTACGAGTCAACCGTCTACCCGGGATGCACGGAGGAGGTCTGTGTGCCGATCCTTGCAAAATATTCTGGCCTTAAATTTAACGATGAATTTTTCTGTGGCTATAGCCCCGAGCGGATAAATCCGGGAGATAAGGTCAACACACTCACCACCATTAAGAAAATCACAAGCGGTAGCACCCCCCAGACAGCAGAACTTGTCGACTCGTTATACCAATCCATTATCAAAGCAGGCACGTGGAAGGCTAGTAGCATTAAGGTCGCCGAAGCGGCAAAGGTGATCGAGAATACACAACGCGATTTGAATATCGCCTTCGTCAATGAACTCTCGGTTATTTTTGAGCGTCTAGAGATCGACACGCTGGAGGTCTTAGAGGCCGCGGGCAGTAAGTGGAACTTTTTGCCGTTTCGGCCTGGGATGGTCGGTGGGCACTGTATCGGCGTAGATCCCTACTACCTGACGCATAAGGCTGAAGAACTGGGCTATCACCCGCAGGTGATCCTTGCCGGCAGACGAATTAACGATAATATGGCGCGATATGCCGCTCGTAGTGTGATTCGCATGATGATAAAAAACGGTATCGATGTGGCCCGCAGCACCGTGGGCGTCCTGGGAATCACGTTTAAAGAAAACTGCCCAGATGTTCGAAACAGTAAAGTTGCAGATCTTATTCGAGAGCTAGAGGATTGGAACGTGAAGGTCTTGGTCGCCGATCCCTGGGCAGATCCGAATGAGGTGCAACACGAGTATGGGATTAAGCTCTCTGAAATCAACCAGGCAGCATCGCTGGATAGCCTGATCGTCGCAGTGGGTCACCGCGAATATAGGGCAATGAGCGCAGCACAATTAAAGTCTTTTTGTAGCCAGGCTCATGCGCCCGTTCTTGGCGATTTAAAAAGTCTTTACGATCGAGGCGAACTCACGCAGCAAGGTTTTTCCGTCTTTCGACTCTAGAACTCAGACGCAATTTTCATGATAAAAAACTTCGCATTGATCGGTGCCGCAGGTTACATTGCCCCCAGGCACATGCGCGCTATTAAAGATAGCGGCAACCACCTAGCCGTTGCCTATGACGTCAATGACTCGGTTGGTGTGATCGATAGCATCTGGCCGCAGAGTGAATTTTTTACCGAGTTTGAGCGCTTCTACGAATACGCTCAGCAATTAAGGCGCGACCCGAAGCGGGCCTTAAATTACGTTGCTATATGCTCGCCCAACCATCTGCACCACGCCCACATCGCCGCGGGTTTAAGACTGGGTTGCGATGTGATCTGCGAAAAACCCCTTGTGCCAACACCCGAACTTGTCGATGAACTCGCGCTGATCGAAAAGGAGACGGGAAAGCGGGTCTATAACATCTTGCAACTCCGCCACCATGAGGCCATCTTAGCGCTTCGCAGCCGTGTGACTAAGGCGCCCAAAGATAAGGTCTTTGATGTCGAGCTCACTTACATCACTTCGCGCGGCAAGTGGTACATGGAGAGCTGGAAGGGTGACCCCCGAAAATCTTTTGGTATTGCGACCAATATCGGCGTGCACTTTTTCGACATGCTGCACTTTATCTTTGGGGGCCTTAAGCGCAGCAGCCTTCACCACAGCTGCGAGAAATCTGCCGCGGGTTTTTTAGAGTACGAGCGCGCCCGGGTGAGGTGGTTTTTATCCATTGATGCCAATGACCTACCCGATCAAGTCAAGGGAAAAAAGACAACCTACCGAAGTATTGACATCGATGGCGAGGAGCTCGAGTTTTCCGAGGGTTTCACTGATTTACACACCGTGAGCTACCACGAGGTGCTTGCGGGCAGGGGCTATGGCCTATCGGATGCGAGGCCCTGTATTGATACTGTGACAGCTATTCGTAGCGCGCCAATCGACCATAGCTCGCCAAGCGAGGTTCATCCATTTGTTGCGAAAGCAGGCGCGTGAGGGCAGTCACCATCCATCAGAGCGCAATCGTTGATGAGGGCGCACAGATTGGTGAGGGTAGTCGCGTTTGGCACTTTGCACATGTATGCGCAGGCGCCCGAATCGGAGAGGGTGTCTCACTGGGCCAAAACGTCTTTGTGGGTAACAAAGTCGCAATCGGTGATCGCTGCAAGATTCAAAATAACGTTAGTCTTTATGACAATGTGACCCTGGAAGAGGGTGTCTTTTGCGGACCGAGCATGGTGTTTACCAATGTCTATAACCCACGTGCACTCATCGAACGCAAAGCCGAATACCAAGATACTCTGGTTAAGAAGGGCGCAACGCTTGGCGCTAACTGTACGGTCGTCTGTGGCATCACGGTTGGCGAGCACGCCTTTGTCGGTGCTGGCGCCGTGGTTAACAGAAACGTTAAGGCCTATGCGCTTATGGTGGGCGTTCCCGCCAGACAGATTGGCTGGATGAGTGAGTATGGCGAGAGAATTCCGCTACCCTTAGAAGGGGAGGGTAGTTACAGGTGCCCGTATACCAACCAAGAGTATGTGCTGCGAGGCGACAAGCTCACAACGCTCTAAGACTCAGATGTCAATACCCTTTATTAACCTTCAGGCCCAGTACAAGGCCTTAAAACCTCAGATCCAAGAGCGAATTGATCGGGTGCTCGAGCACGGGCAGTACATCATGGGCCCCGAGGTCGAGGAGCTTGAAAAAAGGCTTGCCGCTTACACGGCCGCCAAGCACTGCATTACTGTTGCAAGCGGCACCGAGGCCTTGTTAATAAGCCTCATGGCAATCGATCTCAAACCGGGCGATGAGGTCATCACCACGCCGTTTACGTTTGTTGCCACCGCGGAGGTAATTGCTTTATTGGGCGCAAAGCCCGTCTTTGTGGATGTTGAGGCGGATACCTGCAATATCGATGCCAGAAAAATCGAAGAAAAAATCACATCTAAAACTAAGGCCATCATGCCCGTGAGCCTATATGGCCAACCCGCAGACATGGATGAGATCAACGCCATTGCCGCCCGAAATAGAAACCTTGCGGTCATTGAAGATGCAGCCCAAAGCTTTGGCGCGCAGTACAAAGGGAAAAAAAGTTGTAACCTTTCAACGATCGGCTGCACGAGCTTTTTTCCAAGTAAACCCCTGGGCTGCTATGGCGATGGTGGCGCGATCTTTACAAACGACGATTCGATTGCTAGAGCATGTAGGGAGATTCGCGTTCACGGGCAAAGTGCGCGTTATGTTCATACCCGTCTGGGCGTAGGCGGGCGTATGGATACCCTGCAGTGTGCAATCGTGCTTGCCAAGCTTGACCGGTTTGATTGGGAGATTGGGGAGCGTATCCGAATCGGGGGGCGATATGCCGAGCTATTGTCAGACTCAAAGATAGAAAGCCAGCAAAGCTTGAAAGATCTGAAAGTGTCTGTAGTAACAGTTCGCCTCGACCGAAGCTCCGTGTACGCCCAGTACACGCTTATCTGTGAGGACCGAGGGCTCTTGCAGGGAAAACTAAAATCCGCTGGCATCCCAACTGCAATTCACTACCCGGTGCCGCTCAATGAACAGATAGCATACAAGCACCTTTGCTGCCTGGATTGCACGCCGATTGCAAGTCGATTAGCTAAGCAAGTGATGAGCCTCCCCATATCTGCCGATCTAACCAAGCCGGAACAAGATCAGATTATTGCCTGCATAAAAAGTATCACTTAACCAATTAAATATTTTTACTATCCTAAGGGCTCGTTATTCGTACCTTAAGGTTCCCAGCGTCACTTAATTAATAGGGCAAATCATGGATATTCGCGGCAAAAAATTTGTTTTGGTGGGCGGTGCAGGTCTTATCGGCTCTCATACGGTTGATCAATTAGTTAAAGAAGATGTCAAAGAGATTTTAGTCTATGACAACATGGTTCGGGGAAGTGAGGAAAACCTTAGCAATGCCTTAAAGGATCCACGGGTCAAAATCTACGATGTCGGCGGCGATATTCTTCAAACGGATATTTTGCAGTCTGCATTTGAGGGTGCGGATGCCGTCTTTCAGTTTGCGGCACTCTGGCTCCTTCAGTGCCATGAGTATCCGAGAACCGCATTTGATGTGAATGTGAGAGGCACTTTTAATGTCATGGAGGCCTGTGTAGCTAAGGGCGTCAGCCGACTGGTGTACTCATCTTCAGCCTCTGTTTACGGCGATGCAGTTCAAGAGCCCATGACAGAAGACCATCCTTTTAATAATAAAAATTTTTATGGTGCTACGAAAATTGCCGGCGAGGCAATGCTTCGGGCCTTCCATCAGCGTTATGGCCTCAACTTCGTGGGGCTTCGCTACATGAATGTATACGGACCTAGGCAGGACTATCATGGCGCATACATAGCAGTCATCATGAAAATGTTAGATGCTATCGACCGAGGAGACAGTCCCACGATTATGGGTGATGGGTCTGAAGCCTTTGATTTTGTGGCAGTTGAGGATTGTGGCTTGGCAAATGTCTGCGCGATGAAGGCTGATACGGTAGATTCCTTTTATAACGTGGGTACCGGGAAGCGCACGTCTTTAAAAGAGCTTGCCGAAATTTTGTCAAAACTTACGGACTGCAAGAAACCAATTCAATTCGCGCCACGAAGCCAGGCTACTTTGGTTCGCAATCGAATTGGCTGCCCGAACAAAGCCAGTAAAGAAATTGGTTTTACGGCCTCAATCAATTTGCATGAGGGCTTAAAGCGGCTGATTGAGTGGCGCGCAAAGCATATCTCCGAGCTTCAAAGACGTCGCAAGGCCGTTGGACTATCCGCTTAAATTAATACTGAAATAGTCTAAGAAAATGTGCGGAATTGCGGGTGTATTAAATCTTAACGGGGATGCCGCGTCCCCGGTTATTTTGAAAAAGATGACCGATGCAATCGCGCACCGTGGGCCAGATGGGGAGGGGCATTACATCGATGGCTCTTTAGGCCTGGGCCACCGGCGCCTTGCGATTATTGATCTGTCTGAGGCAGCTCGCCAACCCATGGCAACAGAAAATGGCCGATATGTAATTTCTTATAACGGTGAAATTTACAATTTCAAAGAGCTGCGCACCGAACTACAAGCACTCGGCTATCGGTTCCATTCCCAAACAGATTCAGAGGTTGCCCTTAAAGCGCTTGCCCATTGGGGCAAAGAAGCGCTCTTTAGATTTAACGGTATGTTTGCCTTTGCGCTGTGGGATAAACAGACCAAAGAATTACTGCTGGCTCGCGATCGATATGGCCTCAAACCGCTTTACTACGCGCACCTGGGTAATAAATTTATTTTCGGCTCCGAGGTGAAGGCCATTTTGGCAGAGCCTGCCTATCGGACGCAAATGGATCGAGAAGGCCTTCTCGAATACATGACGTTCCAGAATTTTTTTACTGACCGCACTCTTTTTAAAGATATCCGCTTACTACCGCAGGGTAGCTTTATGTGTGTCTCGGGCACGGGAAAAACTCAAACCACTAAGTACTGGGACTACCATTTCGAGGAACCCGAAAATCCAGCTGACGAGCAGGAATATATCGAAGAAGTTGACCGACTGTTCTGCCAAGCAGTTAACCGGCAGCTGGTGAGCGATGTTGATGTTGGTGTCTATCTGAGCGGCGGCATGGACAGCGGCTCTGTTACTGCAATAGCTGCCCGGCAATTGCCCTATATCAAGTCATTCACCTGCGGTTTTGATCTCAATTCAGCCTCCGGGATGGAGCGCAGTTTCGATGAGCGGGAAACTGCCGAATACATGTCTTATGTCTTTAAAACCGAGCATTACGAGATGGTCTTAAAAGCCGGCGATATGGAGCGCGTGATGCCGAGGCTTTGTCGGCATATAGAGGAGCCCCGTGTCGGACAAAGCTATCCCAACTTCTATGCTGCCCAGCTTGCGAGTAAGTTTGTGAAGGTTGTGCTCTCGGGCGCTGGTGGCGACGAGCTCTTTGCCGGCTATCCTTGGAGATACTATAAAGCCGTCGTAAATAGCGACTTTGAGCATTACATTGATAAGTATTATGGGTTTTGGCAGCGTCTAATTCCAAACGGTGACTTACAAAGCGTCTTTAAACCGATTTGGTCAAGCGTCTCAGGGGTCTCGACGCGCGATATTTTTCGGGATGTATTCCACCACCATGCCTCCTCGCTCACGCGTCCTGAAGACTATATAAATCACTCGCTGTACTTCGAGGCAAAGACCTTTCTGCATGGCTTACTTGTGATTGAAGATAAGCTCAGCATGGCTCACTCGCTTGAGACACGAGTTCCTTTTTTAGACAATGATCTCGTTGACTTTGCCATGAAGATTCCGACCCGACTAAAGCTTGGCAACCTCACAGAGGTCATTCGACTTAACGAAAACGAGCCAGGTTCAAAAACTGCCCAGTATTTTCAGAAAACTCGAGACGGTAAGCTGCTGTTGCGCAAGGTTATGCAGCGACATATTCCATCGGTTATTACTGATCGTGAGAAACAGGGCTTTTCTGCACCCGATGCAAGCTGGTTTAAGGGTGAAAGTATCGATTATGTTCGTCGCAAGCTTTATCGTGGGCAGCCGCGTATCTATGAGTTTCTTGACCGCAACGCTGTACAGAGCCTTGCTGATGAGCATCTTGAGGGAAGACAAAACCGTCGACTGTTGATCTGGTCGCTGCTAAACCTCGAAGAGTGGTGCGAAAAATTCCTAGCTTGATAATCGAGTCAAACTTATGCGTCTAGTCAAAGGCCACTTTCAGGCATTTACAGAAGTAATCTTACTGTTGACCCGCCATCGTGACCTGACCTGGGAGATGACGAAGCGGGAACTGTCCGAGCGCTACGCTGGCCAGGCCCTCGGGCTCTTCTGGGCGATAGCTCATCCGGTTTTTATGATAGCCCTCTATGTTTTCATCTTCGCCTTTGTATTCAAAATGAAGATCGGTGGAACAGTCGAGATGCCGTTAGATTACACCACCTACCTGTTGTCTGGGCTGGTGGCGTGGATGAGTTTCCAGGAATCTATGACCAAGAGCTGTACTGCCATTACAGCAAACGCCGCCCTGGTCAAGCAAGTGGTTTTTCCGCTTGAGATACTCCCCGTAAAGGGTGTGTTTGCCTCACTTTTTCCGCAACTGGTCGCGATGATAGTGCTTGTCATTTATGTTCTGGCGACTCACGGTTCGCTTCATTCGACGTATTTGTTGATTCCAGGCCTCTTTTTAACGCAAGTTATGGCAATGATCGGTATTGCTTATCTCTTAGCGTCGGTAGGAGTGTACTTTCGAGATATGAAAGACTTTGTGCAATGGTTTGCAATGGCGAGTGTATACCTGATGCCTGTGTTCTATTTGCCGATATGGGTTCCGCCGTTTTTTAAGCCACTCATATACTTAAACCCGTTTAGTTACTTAATTTGGTGCTACCAAGATATCTTCTACTTCGGAAGAATCGAGCACCCATGGGCATGGGTCGTCACCGGAGCATTGAGTTTAACGACTTTTATAGTTGGGTATCGAACATTCAGAAAACTTAAGTCTGCTTTTGGAAATTTGATATGAGCGGCACAGAGTCTATCCAAACGCAATTCGCGATTAGGGTGCGTAGCTTGCGAAAGAGTTACAAGCAGTATCATCGGCCCCTGGATATGCTGTTGGAGGTTCTAGGGGCACGTAATAGGCACCAAGAAAAGCATGTCTTGAAGAATATTAGCTTCGATATTTGTCGTGGAGAGGTGGTTGGTATTATAGGTAAGAACGGTGCGGGGAAAAGCACCTTGCTGAAGATTCTTGCCGGTACCATAGATAAGTCTGCTGGAGAGATCGAGATCAACGGCAAGGTCTCGGCCATCCTTGAACTCGGGACAGGATTCCATCCTGACTATACGGGTCGTGAGAATATTATTCTTGGTGGAATGTGTCTGGGAATGTCACGCGCTGAGATTCTTGAGAAAGAGGATTCGATAATTGAATTTAGCGAACTACGCGATGTGATTGATGAACCGTTTCGCACCTACTCTAGCGGGATGCAGGCCCGTCTGACCTTCTCTACCGCGGTAAGCGTCACACCTGATATCTTTATTGTAGATGAAGCGCTCGCTGCTGGCGACGCGGCGTTTGTTGAAAAATGCCTTGGAAGAATTAACGAGATTGTTCGATCCGGGGCTACCGTACTGTTAGTCACTCACAACACAAATCTGATTCCAAGATTCGGGAACCGTGCGATTTGGATTGATTCGGGCGTCATAAAAGCTGACGGTGATGCGATATCAGTGTCCAAGCAGTACGAGATCGAGACCTTTCTTAGAGTTCGAAGCTATGACCGCGAGATTTCAAATACCCTCGGCGATCAAAAGATCAGTATCGAGCATGTTCGAGTACTTGGGTATAAAGTAGACGATGCAGTGTTCCTTCAGGGCAAGCCTATTGAGATCGAGATAGACGTCTTTTCCTCGATTGGCACTGAAACGGCAGAAATTATTGTTCATGTATGCCGCGAAGACGGGGTTGTCGTATGGACTGCTACCAGTTATGAATTTATGACGACTGACTACACCTTGGATTGTTGGTCTTTCCGGATGGAGCCGGGAAACTATCGTATCCGCTTACAGATTCCGCATATCTTGCTAAACGCAGGTCGCTACTTCCTGAACGTCGGAATCGAACCAAAACGTGACACGGCACGCATTGTTGACTACCACGATTGGCGCCGTTATGCAGCCTCTTTCGGTGTTGCCCGGGAGTCTCCTCTTATCGTAGGTAAGTCGTTCGACTCGCCGTCGGTCTGGACCATAGAGCGGATATGTCGCTATAGGATTGACACCGGTATCGATTTTGGGGTGCGAATTTTGGATTATCCCTGGCCTTTCGTATCGGCGGTATCGATAAGCAATGATTGCGAGTTTCTCACCCGCAGTGCTACAGCTGGGCTCCTATCGCAGCTCTCTGATCCGAATGATTTATCGCTCGAGGTGACAAATAGTATGTTCTTTTATACGACTCATGCTCTTTGCCACTCAAGCATTAGTTATTTCCAGGGTGTTACCGATACGCCTTCTGCTGATGCATCTTTTCTGCGGTCCCTCTGTCAGGCAGGTTGGATCGATACCATTCACTCATATGGAGACTTCGATTCCGGCGGATTTATCCGTGGCATGGCCGAAACCGCGGTAGAAGAGCTTCAAAAATATCGCATTTGTCTTCCTGTTTACACAAACCACGGCTCGAGCAAGAATGTGCAGAATATTGGCCATACAGCCTTATGTGACTATCAGGGTGGTGATGATCCAGACTCGTTAGCCTATCATCTTGACCTGACATTTGGGCAGGGCGCACGCTACTTTTGGGTTGATGATATGTTGAGCGTATCGCCTAATTTGTCGGGCACGTTGTTTAAAGACGCGAAGGCGCGCGATGGGCGCACGATTCGTTTGTTCAATCGTTATCGGGGGTTGGCTGGTCTGCCTGCCCCTTCGATGGACTCGCTTGCGAGACAGATACTAGAGGTTGATCTGCAATCGATCGCAGACTCTCGAGGAGTCGGTGTTTATTATCAGCACCTCGGCGTTTCCTCTCGGACTGCTGATGGTGATTTTGTTGCCCTCTCTCAACCTTACCTGCCAGAGCATGCGCGCGTCATTCTGTCTGCTCTTTCCGCTTTGCAACGTGCAGAGCGAGTCCTTGTCGCGGGCACTGGGCGCCTATTGACTTATCTTGATATGCGGGATTCTGTCCAGCTTTTTGTCAAGTCAGACACTCTTCACGTAAGCTCATCTTTGGCTTGGGCGACACACGATACTTTCGATGGTTTGTCTGTCGAGTTACCCGACACAGCCCAAGTCTCGCGAGTGCTTTTTCATGTCGGGACCCAATGCTTTGAGCTGCCCGTCAAGCGGGCGGCCAGCCAACGACCGGGCCATTACGTGCTAATGCGACCTTGGCGTCGACTTGATAGAAGCCCGCTATTATGAATAATCAAGACTGTGATCCCGCATGGCGATCTATAGTTAAGCTATCAGCGACTATTAACGACTCAGACTACGCCCAGTTCGTCTCGAATTGGCCTCTCGCGTATTACCGTCAGCGGGCTTTGAACGTGGGCTTTAGTGGAATGCGAAAGGTTCTCGACGTCGGATGCGGTTATGGCCACTGGACTTGTGCGTTGGCGGCACTGAACGATGAAGTTGTTGGTATCGATATTCATAAGCACCGATTGGAGATAAGCGCGAACCTAATTCGCGACCTCTGGATTGATAATGCATCGACGAGTCTTGGAAATGCGATGGCGATTCCTTTCGGAGACGCAGAGTTCGATGGCCTTTTCTGTTACGGCGTGTTCATGTTCCTGGATCCTTTAAAGGCCCTCGCAGAGTTCAGGCGTGTTCTCAAGCCAGGCGGAACGCTGTACGTCTGTACAAACGGACCGGGATGGTGGTTAGGGCTCGCGCTTAAGTACGCCCTGCGAAATCAAACCGTTTCGCGTGTTAGTTGGTCTGCATTTCGCAGGAAGAATATACCCGGAACGCCGAGTTCACTGTCGCGTAGCAACATGATTCAGCTCCTGAAAGGGAGCGGTTATGTTGGAATTGTTACGGCTACAGAGGGGGCGCTCATGATTGGTAAACAATATCTTAAGTCTGTTGTGCCAGTTTATCCAGGATCTTTTCTTGGGTTCGATAACGTGATCGAGGCTGTTGCATACAAGCCCGGATTCAATCAGACCTGTTTGGATAATTCCCCGGGTAAGGTATTTCTTCCTGTCTTGAGAGAAGTGCACGCAGCACTAAAAAACTCTTCATATTCCTATACGGCTGAACTCCGCCGATTCAGAGCCGATGACACTGCTGAACTCACTTATGCCACTCATCCCCCAAGGCTTTCTTATGCGCGGGCATGTTCGGAGCAACTTGATCGATATCAGTTTCTCCATGCTTGCGCTGCTATTGCAACAATCGGTATCGATAATGAGACGCTAAGAATTAGGGCTCTTATTAGAGTCTGCCAGAAGCTTTTCTACCATCACTTTGCAGTGCAGCCGATTGATAATGGATTCTTAGTGGATGATCCCATTCAAGTCGCTATGATGAGAGTTGCCCGCTGCGGGAGCGCAGCGAGGTTTCTCGTAGATTTGCTTGAGGTTTGTGGTTACGAGGCTGGTCTCATAGCAGGTGCCTGTCACACGGCGGCTGAGGTTCGATTGGGTGGGGATTGGCGCTTGTTAGACCCTAGCCTGTATCCGATGGGAGCCGCCTTACTGGATGCAGCGGGTGAATTAATAAAGACTGACGAGGTGATTGCGCATCCGGATATCCTTGATCGGGTCCCTTCCTATATCAACTACAACAGTAGTCATATCGACGCTTTCAGCGATTTATATATCACGGTAGCCGGACAAATCGAGAGATACCTTCGCTATCCGATACTGCCATCTAGCGGCTATTTTGGTCGAGAGTTTGCAGGCGAACGCGCTGGACGATTATTTCGCTATAGAAAGCTGCATGACCCCGGATCTCGCTGGACAGACTGGCGAAGCTTGCACCTCGTCGAGGAGTTGCGAGCACCGGCGATTGGCAGCCAATTTCGGCCGGAGCAGGTTAAGGGCTTAGAGTTCGACGGTTTTGTGCTGCGATGGGCCGCAGCCCGGACGCATGATGGCAGCTCGCGAGTTTTATATGACGTGTATGTGTCTGACGTTAGCCGGGGGTGGATCTACGAAGACCTCCCCGATGACTGCAGGTTCACGGTCCCAGGGCGGACTGTTAGGACCTCTAGGCTGTCTCTTAATGCCCCCGGGTTATTGAGTCCGGGCACCAATTACGTGACCATAATCGCGCGTAACCCGGATGTTGCTGAGGCGTTCCACCTTCCTTCGAACGAGTTTCTTATCTATGTTTGATCTATTCTTGAGAAAGAGACAGGGCAATGAAAAGAATCTTGACTGCCGCTGAGGTGAAGGAGCGGGATTATGAGGATCGGATAGCTTACCGATATAACCGAGACTATCACGAATCGCCGATTATGGCTGAGCATTCCCGAGTATTCGTCGAATTTGTGACTCGATATGTAAAACCTGGTGATCGTGTGCTGGATCTCGGGTGCGCTTCTGCATCTCTATGGAGTTTGTTTTTCGAGCATTTGCCCAAGAACGTTAGTCTGGTAGGCGTTGACTTGTCGCCCGGTATGCTTAAGGAAGCGCGGACTCAGTTTCCCGGTGCAGATTTCCGTGAAGGTAGCTTCCTAAAAATTCCATCCGGACAGGGCGAGTTTGATGTTGTGATCGTCTCTAGCGCCTTTCATCATATCAGTGACACGGTTCTGCCTAGCAGTCTGGGGGAGGTTCATCGTGTGTTGGACGAGCACGGGATTCTTGTAGGGCGCGAGCCTCTGATGGCAGGCCGGCTTTCAGACCGGGGTGGGTGGTTGTCTGGGGCTATGATGCACCTTCGTCATCTGATTTATCGGCTGACACACACGCGGGAGTTTCCAGAGCCCGAGATCGGTCC
>JACCDW010836408.1_pt1 | contig 15307 bp, 12 predicted proteins | sample 7449781 | NCBI WGS metagenome assembly JACCDW01 (sample SAMN15323449, study PRJNA562643) | freshwater metagenome | isolation source: river surface water | place: USA:Blue River Watershed | collected 2017-08-18
CCGCAGCGCGTACCTTGGAAATACCCGGCTCCGGTATCGTTTCCGAGAATTTGCAGAAGCTCGTACGCTTTGCGTCTCTGGAACGGATGAAGACCGTTGCGCATCGCCAGGACATCATCTCAGAAGAACTGCCTTACGCAGCGAACCGTCTTACGGTCCATGCGCACTGGATGGCCTTCATACTGCTGGCTGGCGAAGGTGGCAAGATTACATTCAAGGCCCATTATAGTTCGAGCGACATTCAAGGCCTCGTGGCCCGAGCGCTCAACAAGGATATCGATAAGATCAACGCCGACCTGATCGGCGACTTCATGCGTGAGTACTGCAACCTTACGGCCGGGGTCATCAAAGCCAGGCTTGCGGAAGTTGGTATAAACACAGGTTTGAGTATTCCTATCGTCACCCGAGGGTTTGATGAAATCTGGCGGATGGATCGAGATGTCAGCAACGAAATCATCTCGATCGATTCCTGGCATCTGAAGTGGCCTTCGGGGAGCGTGATTTGCACCATGGCAGCACGCGCGGACGTTTGGGCAGCGGCGCAGGATCTCAAAGATCCAACGACCGACACCAACGCCGAGAGTGATATGGAGTTCCTATGAGCGTTTCTGCCAAGATTGAAGCCATACAAAACCTGCATGCGACGCATAATATCATTTCGACGCTCGAACAGTCGAAAACCAGTATTGAACAGCTGGTTGATGAGATGCCAGACGCGCTTTTTGTGTTTGATGTCAAAGGTTCGATTTTGAAAGCGAACCTCGAAGGTTGCCGGCTCTTGAAGGTGGAGCCTGAGTATTATTTGGGAACCAACCTGGCCAAAGTCTTCGATGTGGAATCGGCCAACATCCTTTTCAATAAGATCCAGCTGGTGGCGCAGAACCCCAAGAGCTTTGAACGCCCCCATGAATTCGAACTCCAAGCCATAACCGGCAAGGATGAAGCTCAGCCTTACCACTGGGCTCTGCGTCCTCTGGTTCCTTTGCGTTTCGACAAGATCCCACTGATTGTGCTTTATGGCCGTAATCTGGTTGATATCCGAAGCTTTGAGCGCGAATTATCCCAGATCTATAGCAGCATTCCCATAGGCATACTGAGTGTCGGTTCGCGCGGTCAGGTGGAACCAAACTATAGCCGCTACTGCGAGTATCTGCTGCAGCACGCCCGATATTCTGGGCTCAACAATGGTTTTGCCAAGGTGGGAATCGTTGAGCTTCTGTTTGAGCCTGCTTTTGCCACCATGAAGCCTGCCGAGATTGAAGCCTGCAAGCTTCTGGTCCGTGCCATCGGTGAATCTGAATACTGGTTCGAATCGGTGAAGACGCAGTTTCCGAATCTTTTGCGTCGTCGCATCGGGGACAGCGAGCTGTGGCTCAAGGTCGATTACCATGCTGTGACCGCAGACGGCGTCGTCCAGAAGATACTCTTGATCATTGAGAATCGCACTGACCTGATCCGCGAACGCGAGGAACGCAACGTCTGGATCAAACGCAATGAATCCGCAGTCCGCCGCATTCTGGAAATACAAAACGCAGAAAACAGTATCCTGCAAGGGATCTGTCTGGATCTGGAGGCTTTGATTCGTCGTCTTGATCATGCATTGGAAGTCGATGACTTCAAAGCCTTCAAGACGGGCGTTGATGGGGTGAAATTCGCGGCAGACAGCGCCGGTTTTCTGACCTTGAAGGAAATGGTCGAGATCCTTGAAGTGAAGCTGGCCGGTGAGCCTGGACAGGAACTTTTCAAAAATCGGAACCAATTGGCCAAGGAATACTCACAGATACGGACTGAATGTGTGGAACTCGTCCGTATCTTCTACACTTTGAATACCGATGATGATATCACGCGTGACTTCCAGCACAAATTGGATCCCACGCTCTATAAGGACATCACAGCCACGATCGATCAGGCCATCCAGAGCATCAAACCTGATTCCCTGGAAGCCGCGCGTGATGTTCTGATGAAACTGCGCAAGCACGTCTTGAAAATCAACTATCTGCGCCTATCGACGATGGAACCCTTCCTTGCCGACCTGGCCAAAGTTCAGTCCGCGCATGATCGTAAGCTGGTGAAGATCACTTTTGATTGGGATTCCGTATTGGTGCCGCCCGAACTGGCCCGACCACTGCGTGATATCTTTGCCGTCCTCATTGAAAAGTCGATCAGCGGTGGTTTGGAAACTCCGTCCAGACGCCGGAAATTGGGTAAAGCCGAATACGGCCACATTCGAATTAAGGCCGCGGCTGATGAACATGGTGTTTCCTTCCACCTTTCCGATGATGGGCGCGGGATGTCAGCGGGCAAACTGCGTGAGATCATGAAAGAGAAGGGCGTTCTAACCGAGGCCATTCTACTGAAAATGACCGACGAGCAGGTCTTCCAGCAGGTCTTTGCATCCTCGCTTTTGCAAAAAGAAAAGCCGAACAACGGTCCTATCGTGGATTTTTCAGGGCTAAAACGCTTCTTTGATGAGTATAAAGCCACAGATATTCGATTAACTTCTCAGCTGGGTCTTGGACTCACGCTCCAGTTTCGTTTAAAATCTGATACAGAGGTTGTCTAACCCTTAACCAACCGTGCTTTCTTGTGGGGATACACTATGGCAAAGATTCTGATTGTCGATGACTCGGAAACCCTCCGTATCCAGCTGCGGGAAGCTTTGGAAGGGGCCGGCCACAAGGTCATTGAAGGTGTTGATGGTGCCGACGGCCTCCGTCAGGCTGTGGAAAACAAGGACATCAACATGATCATCACGGACTTCAACATGCCCCAGATGGACGGTGTGACGATGGCGTCAAAGGTTCGGGAGATTCCTGAACTTGCCAAGGTTCCCATGTTGATGCTGACCACGGAAGCCACGCCCGATATCAAGGCAGCAGGCAAGGCCGCAGGTATCCTGGCTTGGATCGTGAAACCTTTGGTTCCATCCAAAGTGCTGCCTGCGATTGAAAAGGTCCTGAGTCGCTAATCACGGGTACGCCCGTGTCCGCTGTTGAGCGTGCCCGCTAGCCTGGAAATGATGAAGCTCGGGCATTTCTCTCCTCACCCAACCTGGGCACCTGTGCAGCGCCCATGCGTGAATCCCCCTGGCTCTCCTCTGCGCATTCCGCTATAAAAAATAAAATTTGTGGGAGGAGCTTCCCGTGAGAATACTCATCACTGGTGCCACTGGATTCATCGGACGAACACTTTGCACACGTCTCCTCTGTGACGGTCATGAATTGACTCTTCTTCTCAGGCGTCCCGAAAGTCTCCCCGGAGACTGGGGCCTGCCCTGTCAGACGCTGATTTGGGATCCGACCAAGACGGACTGCCCTCATGATTTGGAACATTTCGATGGTGTTGTTCACCTGATGGGAGAATCCATCGCGCAAAGTGCCTGGACCCCGGCACGGAAGGAAAGCATTCGTCTTTCCCGTGGCCTCGCCACCCGACGCCTCGGTGCAGCACTGGCCAAACGGAAAAAACCCTTGGCTGTTTTCGTGAGTACTTCAGCGATCGGTTACTATCCCTATGACACCGAACCCTACGATGCGGCCCCTGCATTCACGGAAAATTCCGTTCCGGGGGCGCATTTTCTTTCTGAGGTCTGTCAGGAATGGGAAGCGGCAGCGCTGGCAGCACCTGCTGAGCGCCACGTTATTCTACGAGTCGGAATGGTAATCGGCCCCAACGGTGGCGCGATGGAAAAGTTGCGGCCATTGTTTGCGGCCGGACTCGGGGGACGCTTGGGAGATGGCCGGCAGATCATGAGTTGGATTCATCGTGATGACCTGGTTGGGATGTACAGTGAAGCCGTGCGGGACAAGAGCTGGCACGGCATTTATAATGCAGTGACCCCAGAGCCCGTCAGTAATCGTGAATTTACGCAAACTCTTGGCAAGGTTCTGCATCGGCCGGCGTTATTTGCGGTGCCTGCTTTTGCGATGCGTGCTGCGTTGGGTGAAATGAGCGCGATCGTTCTGCAAAGTCAGAAGGTAAAGCCTCAACGCCTTCAGGAGCGAAATTTTTCCTTTCGCTTTCCCAAACTGAAATCAGCCTTGGAAGATGCCTGTACGTTCCATAGGCTGGAGACTCAACAATTTCTCCCGAGGCCTCTGTCCGACGTTTTCGACTTCTTCTGTGATCCGCATAATCTGGAACGTATCACTCCCGAAACTCTAAATTTCAAGATCGAAACCATCAGCAGCCCGGCGATCCGCGCCGGAACTACAATCACTTACCGCTTGCGCTTGCATGGCGTCCCATTCCGATGGAAAACTCTGATTAAGGAATGGGAGCCCGGCCGCTACTTCATTGATACCCAGGAAAAGGGCCCCTATGCCGTGTGGCATCACACCCACCGTTTCCATGAAGTTGTGGGCGGCACGCTGATGACTGATGAAGTGAAATATCAGGTCCCACTGGGTTGGCTTGGCGAAAGCACAGCCTTGCCTTTGGTTCGCAGCGAAGTACGCAAGATATTCCAATACCGTCGCAAGGTTATTGATCAAATTTTTCCCGAAAAACCGCATTCGTTTTCAAATGTATGATTCATTGAATGGAATGATATCAGCCAATTAATGTGAATTTGGCGGTTTCGCTCAAGGACGAGCTTAACCGCTTGCCCTTCCGATTCGATACCTCCATGGTTGTGAGTATATACCTTGGATGAGTATGAAGAATCTGTCTCTTCGCATATGGGTCATCGGTGGAGTCCTGGCTACCATTCTAAGCTCAGTGGCTTTGGGTACGTGGATCCTCTTGCGTGATCAGCAGAAGAAACTTCTGCAGGACGTCCATGATACACATAGTCGCGTGACCAAGGTTCTGGCACTCGGTGTGCAGAAGGCAGTATGGGATCTTTCACCCGAGAGTGCTGCGCCTCTGGGCAAATCCGTGATGGACGATCCGCGCGTGGTCAGTGTCACGATCTTTGATGGAAACAACGAAGTATTCTGGGAAGGCAAGGACGAGAATCGTCGCAAGGGCGAGATCCTGAAGCAGGACGTCCCCATTCAGGCTGATAATCAGGTCCTGGGTCGCGTAGTGGTTGAGTTTAGTATGGCCCAGGCCACAGCTGAAATCCGTTCGCGTGTCATTGATTTTGTTGGACTCGCGATGGCAGAAATCGTGGGCTGTGTCCTTGTTCTGGCTGTGCTTCTTCACTTCCGTGTGCTGTCGCGTATTGATCGTTTGAAGTCCGAAGCTCATGAAATAGCCGAAAAACATCTGAGCCAGCCCTTTGTATGGAATGAAAAGGACGAGATTGGTTCGCTCGGCCAGTCGCTGGAGAAAACGCGTCAATCATTGGCTCAACTCTTTGCTGAACTCGAAGACAAGAATAAAAAGTTGACGGTGATGAATGATCAGCTGGAGATGAAGGTCGAGGAACGAACCGCGACCATCAAAATGATCCTCGACCATGTGAAGACGGGATTCCTTCTGATCGACAACAACTTCCAAGTCCTGGAAGGCTACACCCGCAGCTGCGAAACGCTCCTCAATTCCACACAGATTCAGGCCAAGAAGTTAAGTTCTGTATTGAACATAAAAGGCGAAGATGAGAAGCATTTTTCTTTGTCCCTCCTGCAGGTTTTCGATGATGTGATGCCCGAATCAGTTTCTCTGGGACAGATTCCCAAGAATTTTGTGATCGGCGATCGTACCATATCTTTGGAAGGCAGCACCATTCGGGATGCTCAGGGCAAAGTTGCCAAGATCCTCTTCACGATCGTGGATGTCACCCTGCTCAAAAGCGTCGAGCTGGAAAATCAAATCAATCGATCCATAGTTAACATTATGCAGAATATGAACTCCTTCCGTGATTTTATCCAGGATTCGCGCGATCGCTTGAAAAATTGTTATTCCGCGATAGAATCCGGAAACATGGTCGTTCTGCGTCGCGACCTTCACACTCTGAAAGGTAACTCGGCAGCCTTTGGCATTCGCCAGGTCGCTGACCTCATTCACTCCACCGAAGACAAGGACAACATAGTTCCTGAATATCTGACAGGTATTGAAGAGAGCCTGCGTGAATTCCTGGATCGGCACTATTCCTTGCTTAAAGTCAAGTTTGATGCTGAAAACCGTCGTTTCATTTCCATCGATGAACACATTCTCGATGAAATCGAACGTGATATTTCCCGACTTGATGATCAGGCCGCGCTGAAAGATCGGGTCAAGCAATGGGTGGTTGAGCTTCGCAAAGATACCGTGGAAAGCATGCTGGGCCCGATCCACGGTTACGTCCAGAAACTGGCCTTGCAGCGCGGCATCGACATGGATTTTGTCATCGAAGGTGGCGAAACTCGAATGGGACGGGATGAGGCTGCGGATATTTTCCAGAATCTCGTGCACCTCTTCCGCAATGCTGTCGATCATGGCCTGGAACCAAGCTTCGAGCGTCATGGTAAACCCGAACGTGGTCGTCTCTCGCTCACCATATGCACCGATGCCAGGCATTATCTTGTGACCGTGGAAGATGATGGGCGCGGCATCGATCCCAACCGTGTGCTGGAAAAGGCGCTGGAGATGGGAATTATCACGCCAGATATGGCGTCCCGTCTGAATCGCGAAGAAATCTTTCAACTGATTTTCCACGAAGGCTTGAGCACGGCGGAAACCATCACCGATATCTCTGGTCGCGGTGTCGGCATGAAAGCTGTCAAGGACGCCATAGGAGCTGCAGGTGGTCAGATCTCCGTGGAAAGCCGGGTCGGCATCGGTACGAAATTTCTTCTCCGCATTCCTATGCATCAGGCTGGCAAAAGCAATCGCCACGCGGCCTGATCGCGTTCTTCTTACATTTTCTCAGTTCCAACAGCACGAGGTGCCTGTAGATTCGGCTTTTCAAGCCACAGGCATTTGATTACATTTTCCGTGTTGAGACATGAGTGAAATGATAAGGAGTCTCATTATGAGAAAGCTTCTGTTGCTTTTGCCGATGGCCATAAGCTTGACGGCTTGTGGTCAGCGGGAAATCAAAAGCGGAGTCACCGAACCCTTTCCCGCAAAATTCAGTCAAATCCGATCCAGCATCCTGATGCCTCGTTGTGCGCGCTGTCACAGTCTCGTGGAATCGCGGCAACTGCTGCTCGAAAAATGGGTCGTGCCGGGTGATGCGATGGCGTCAGAACTATTCGAATCCATTGATAGTGGCTCGATGCCTCCTTACGGCAATAAACTGCTGGATGAGGAAGTGGAAGCGGTGCGTCTTTGGATAGAAGCAGGAGCGCCCAATGATTAAGTTCTTACGCGTCTTTGTATTGAGTCTGATCATCTCGACACCGGCATGGTCGTTTCCTGAAACAGTGCGCCGCGGATATTTTACTTGTGCCACCTGTCACGTAAGCGTTACCGGCGGCGGGGTGCTCAATGAATACGGACGACGCCTTGCCGAGGAATTCATGGCCACCTGGGCCAAGGAAGGCGACGCTGATTTCCTCCATGGTTCGGTGAAGCTTCCCGAATCCTTGAACGTGGGCGGCGATGTTCGTTTTCTTTCGATCAAGAATGATAACCAGATCACGGAAACCCAGGCAGGATTTCCCATGCAGGCGGATATTGAATTGGCCTGGACACCTTTGGACAAGCTGACTCTGGTGGGGGCATTCGGTGGATACAGCGGCCAGTCCTCCAGCCGACGTCACTACCTTCAATACCAATTCACGGATAACTGGCTGACACGCGCCGGACGATTCTATCCAGCCTTCGGAATAGCCAGCCCTGATCACTCGCTTCTGACGAGGCGACTCCTGGGTTTTGATGAACATCAGGAGAACATGAACGTGGAAGGGGCCTATAGCAGTGAATCCATGGAAATCGTCGCGGATGTCATCCTGGGTGGCAAGGAGGAAGGCAATCAGGAGCGCGAACAGGGTTATAGTGCGCGCGCGTCCACTTTCATCGGCAAACGGACGACCGTAGGTTTAAGTTATTTGCATGGCAAGGGGGCGGTTTGGGAGCGCGACGCCTTTGGGCCGTTCCTAATGATGGGAGTCACGCCAGATCTTTATGTTCTGAGCGAGATCTATTACCAGAATAAAAAACCCGTCGAAGCCGATGATCTTTCCACGCCAGAGCATGAAGGACTCATTACGAGCAGCAAGGTAGGTTACGATCTATTGCGCGGTTTCCAGCTCTTTGCCAGCTATGAATCAGCGGATTCCGCTGGAGATGTGGAATATGTAAGGCGTCAGCGCATATACGGTCCTGGTATTCAATGGATCCCAAAACCGCATTTTGAGCTGTATGGACGTCTCGATCGACGCTTGGATGAAAATTATTCGAAAGACTATGGATACCAGGCTCTGCTCGTAAGCCACTACTGGTTTTGACCGGCTGGCTTATTTATCCCAATCGCTGATACCGTATTTGTCCAGGATCTTTTTCAGGCGACCATCCTTCCTCATGGCAACGACGGTATCAGAAAGGAGTTTGGCGTACTCCTTGCCTTTGGGTTCTTTGGGTCCAAACGCAATCGAGACGTTATCAGGCTTAAGGCAACCGGCGTTGCGATAGGAATACATCGGCATTTTCTTGGCGAAGAGGAAGTTCTTCAAGACGCTTTCCTCTTCCACGAAAGCATCTATGCGGCTAGGTTTGGTCTTCAGTTTCTTGATATTCAAAGTCAGTGCCTGGTGGTCGCCTGGCACGGTTTGGATGAGGCTGTTGATATCCAGCTCCTTGCCTTTTGGATTCTTTTCCTTCAGATAGCTGGAAACATAGGCCTCGAAGGGTTCCCCATAGGTATAGCCTTCAATCACGCCGATTCTGACTTTCTTCAGCGATTCTGCGTCAGAGAATGACCATTCCGATTCTGGAAGGGTGAAGAAACAGTTTTTGGTCTTGCCGAGGGGATTTGCAGGGAAAATAAAGTCAGGAGCATCGGTCACGGATGAGCCGACAATGCCATTCGCCAGCCCCTTGCGAGCCTCGTCAATGGCTTTATTCCAGCTGAGGTTTTTGTACTGAACATCGACATTGATCGAATCAAAGGCGATCTTGGCAATCTCGATCATATAACCAGGGTCTTTGGAGTTCTCTTCACAATTGAAAGGACACCAGACATCGGCTTGGAGTTTTACCACGGGTCGTGTTTGAGCACCGAGCCAGACAGGGGAGCTTAGAAACATAGCCAGGCCGATGAACAGCTTCATACGCGTCCTCTCGAAATGTAATAGGTCCTTATCGGCCTATTATACAGGCAGGGGCTCCGATATCCAAGAATCAGAGCGTTTAAAGAGTGGCAGTGGTCCTGCGCTTTTGAAGTATTCTTTGGAGCTGGAGGACCTTGGCATGACGCAAAGGGTAATAGAGCACGAGCACGGCTCCTGCGATGAAAAAGACGCCCACTCCAGGCCCAAAGAGCAGCGCCAGACCGCGCAAGGTATCCGCCGAAGGTGTCACGCCCGGCTCAAAGCCAATCGCTTCCAAGAGTAAACCTGAAAGGCCGATGGCAACAGCTCGCGCTATCTTGGTTCCCAGTTTCCAAAGACCGAAGTAGCTGCCATAGTCTGCCGTTCCGGTGCGAACAGCTCCATAATCGACCGCATCCGTGACCATGACTTCAAGCAGAAAAACCGATCCCAGAAGCAATCCACCGATGACAGCCATCGCAAGCGGGCCCTGCATGCTCTGAGCCTGCATGAGCGGGTAGGCGATGGATCCCGAGAGTCCCATCAGCCCGACTCCAATGGAGAGGAGTTTGACTTTCTCAAAGCGACGACTCAGGAGGTTCCAGCCGATGATGCTGATAATGATCACAAACGTGAAAAGCACCAGAACCTGCTCAATAGCCTTCTCAGGAAGCTGCAAATAAAGCCTGTAATAGTAAAGAGCCAGACTCGAATTGATAGCCTGACCGATTGTTGCCAGAATGAAGGCGCTAATTAAAATGAGAAAGGGTCGATTGCGGACAAGCCCGCGTATCATGACGAGAGGATGATGCTGCGAGCCCGAGGACGTCACGTCCATCATTCGATCCGCGCGTGAGCTGGCAATCACGGTTGTAAGGGTGCACAGCACAACAAAGACGCCCAGGGTCCCAGCACTTTGCCAGTAAGCGGCCCAGGAATTTCCGAGTCGTGACATAAAGAAACCAGGAACGGCAATACCAGTGAGCAAACCTATGGTCGTAAAAAAATAGCGCCAGGCAAAAATTCGAGTTCGACTGGCTTCGTCGCGACTCAAATCTCCACCCAGTGCCGCATGGGGCACTCCAATCAGGGTCATGGCGGTATTGAGCAGCAGATAGAGACCGCCAACGGCGAGTATCTGACTCATGCCCTGCATGGACTTAATTTGCGGCAAAAAAAGGCCTGCCAGGAGCAAAGGCAGCATAAGGAGGCCGAGGAGGAGGTAAGGCGTCCGACGGCCCCAGCGGGTTCGGGTGCGATCCGAAACCCAACCGGCAATCGGATCGATCACGCCGTCCCACAGGACCCCCATGGAAACGAGAAGTCCAGCCATCGCTGGCTGAAGGAGCAATTCGTTTGTCAGATAAAAGAGAAAGTGCAAACGAATGAAAGTTTCCGTGGCCGAAAGTCCGCCTTCGGCCGCGGCGTACCCACACTCCCGCCAGCGAGCTAGTGTCATTTTATTTCACTTTGCTGAAAAGGTAGTGGCTCACATGCCATTCGTTGCCTTGACGGAATCCCCAGAGTTCGGCGCAGGACATAAAGAAGATCTTCCAGAAATTCCACCACTTCTGGGCCTCGTCCTTGTAATGCTTGCGGAAGATATCCATGATTTCCTTTTCATGGGTCTTCATGTTCGCCAGCCACGCCTCGGATGTTTTCTGATAGTTCTGTCCGTTGACCACCCAGTGTTGATCCACTCGCAGATCCTTGTTGAAATAAAAGAGCAGGTGATCACTCGGCATGATGCCACCTGTGAAAAAATTGCGAGTCAACCAATCCGAGGCATCATTGTCCTCGAAGAGATAGGCCAGGTTTTTGTGCGTAAAAATGTGAACAAAAAGCTTGCCTTCAGGCTTCAGCCAGGCCGAGATGCGGCCCAGCAGTTTTTCATAGTTCCGCATGTGCTCGAACATCTCGATGGACACCACGCGGTCAAAGCTCCGGTTCATTTCCAGTTTATTGACATCCTGAGTGATGATCTCAAGATTTTTGATGCCCAGCTCGGCGGCCCGACCCATAATAAATTCCCGCTGAGGTCTGGAGTTGGAAACGCCGGTGAATTTTGCCTTGGGAAAGCGTTTGGCCGCATAAAGACTGAAAGAACCCCAACCGCAGCCCAGCTCCAGAATTTCCATCCCATCTTGAATTCCGGCTCTTTGCAGATAAAGCTCCAGCATTTTTTCTTCAGACGCCGTCAGGTCCTTGGTCGATGCATCCCAAAGGCCGCAGCTGTATTTCAGCCAGCGACCCATGACCAATTTGAAAAATTCCGGCGGCAGCTCATAATGCTGGCGGTTGGCTTCACCGGTTTCTATGGCAATCGGCGAATCCTTCAACTGCTTGATGAGGCTGTTGAGGTGGTCCTGGTTTTCGGCGACATCATGCTTCGACTCGTCGGCGATGCGCTTGCGCAAAAGCTGCTGGATACTCAGGCGAATAACTTTTTCCGGGATCAATCCCCGACTCAAGAGGGCTTCCATCATAGGCTCCAGTTGCGAACGATTCAGTCCGGTTGATGATTATTGGGACGGGTCATTCCAATCTGCGCGACTGTAATGTTGCGCATGCTGAAAGCCGCTTCACAGTACGAAAAATAGTAGTTCCATTTCCGACGGAAAGCTGTGTCAAAACCGAGCTTCTCAATGTTCGGGAAATTGCGGTTGAAATTCTGTTGCCACTCGCGCAGCGTTCGCGCGTAGTCGAGTCCCATATCCTTGTAATCCGATAGGATGAAGTTGCGATCGTCCTGATTCGCCGCCTGAAGAAGCGCGGAAACAGAAGGTAGAAGCGAACCTGGAAAGATGTGCTTTTGAATCCAGTCCACACCGTTCTTGAATTCTTCAAAGCGTGAATCCGGACTCAGGATGACCTGATGCACCATCTTGCCGGAAGGCTTCAGCCAGCTTTCACACTTTTCAAAGAATGTGGGCAGGAATTCAGCGCCGACCGCCTCCAGCATTTCCACGGTGAAGATGCGATCGAATTGGCCATTGAACTTTCGATAGTCCATGTTCTTGATGGTGATCAGATGTTCCAGGCCACGTTTGCGAACTTTTTGCCGAGCATAAGCAAACTGCTGCTCCGATATGGTCAGCGAAGTCACTTCGCAGCCATAGGTTTCCGCTAAAAAGCAGGAGAATTCGCCCCAGCCTGTGCCGATTTCCAGGATCTTATGATGCGACTTTACACCGGCCATCTCTGCCATGTTTTGCAGTTTGCGGCGCTGGGCCACGGGCATGGCTTCCGGTTCGTCGCTCACATAGAGCGCACTCGAATACGTCATGGTCTCATCCAGAAACGTGGAAAAGAACTCATTGCCCAGGTCATAGTGATTGCTGATATTTTTTCGCGAACCTTCGATGCTGTTCAGGTTCATGCTGTGATGCACGCGATTGAGAGCAGCCATGGCATTCACCAGGATGTTCTTGATTCTGGCTCGACCACCGGACATGGACGGCATGTCCTGCAAATTCAAAATGAACCAGCGAATGACCTTCCCGATATCATCGGTATCCCAGTCGCCATCGACGTACGACTCACCCAGCCCAATATCGGTCGCCAGCACGAGTTTGCGGAAGAAGGCAGGATCTTTCACCGTGATCCGAGCCTGAACTTCGGAGCCCTGGCCAAAGCGATAAACGCGTCCGCTCGGACGATCTTCGACGATGAGGAGACCCCGCTTCATTTTGCTGAAATGCTTGTCCACCAGCGCTGCAAACAGGGACGGGCTTTGTTCCGACGCCTTACGTAACGTGTCGCTTATGATCTTTGTGTACATAGTAGTCCCTCTGCTGTTCAGGATGTTCCTCTTTCTTGAGATAAGGAATGCGCTTGATCATCAGACGTAAAGCATGCCAATGGATGGCACCCATCACCTTAATGGGAGTCAGAGGCATTCGAAACAGATAGCCCAGAAGGTTCCAGTCGCTGACGGCATGAAGCTGTCCTTCCATGCTCGCAAAGAGTATGGGTTCCTTGTCTTTCACCGTCGTGACCTGAACCTTCAGAGTATCTTCATTTCTTCTGATGTCAAAGATAAAGTCGGCATCATGCTCAATAAATGGCGAAACGTAATATCGTTTGGGAATTCGTTTCATCACGTGACCATCGCGTCCCAAAGGCCCGATGTAATAGAGTTTGGCCTCGCCAAATGTGTTGTCGACTTCTGCGAGGCAGAGAGTTTCCTCGGGAGTCTCCACAAAGAAGACGCTGATAGGATTGAAATTTACGCCCAGCGTCCTGAGATGTGCAAAGACCTGAACACGACGTACGTCGACCACATGGCCCTGGTCCTTGAGCCAGGCTTTGATATTGCTTTTGATATCCGGCTGTCCGTAATTCAAGAAATCCTGAGTGCCAAGACTGTAAAGCGAATGGCCACGGGCCGAGAAGGTCCACAGTTCCTTATCGAGGAGCGGAATTTCATCGACGTCGATGAGCCCATAAAAAACGCGATAGGTGAAACGATGCGATTCTCGTTTTCTTAGGCGTTCATGGATGACCAAGGCATTCACCAGTCGACTCCGCAGGACGGGGACTGGATTTACCACGGTTCTCTCCCTAACAAAACGCGGGCCAGGTTCACCGCTGACATGAAGGCGTCTTCATGAAAGCCGTAACGGAAATAGCTGCCGCAGAAGTAAAAGGGATCCTGACTTTCATTGAGTTCGTGCAAGCGCTTCTGGGCTTCAATGGCATCCGAATCAAAGAGCGGATGATGATAGGTAATGCGTCGATGAATCTTGTCTGGATCAATCGCACCGGGCTCGTTCAATGAAACGAAATAGTTTACCTTATCCGATAGGCCCTGTAGGCGGTTCATCCAGTAGATCGTGGTCGGCAGCGTTTTTCCATCGGCGTCGGTATCCAGGCGATAGTTCCAGGAGGACCAGACTCCGCGAAGACGCGGCATCACCTTCTCGTCGCTATGCAGTATGGTTGCGTTTTCCTGATAGGAAAAGACGCTTAAGAGCTGCTTTTGAAGGGGCAGGGGTTTCGCCAAGAGCTGAAGTGCTTCGTCGGCATGACAGGCCAAAACCACCTTATCAAAACTTTCGCGGGTTCCATTCTGATGCTGAATGCAAACGCGGCCGTCGTCCTGCAGACTGATGCTTTGAATTTTCTGATCGAGTCGGATGCGGTTTTTAAAGGGCGCGATCAAACGTTCCTTGTAGGCTTCACTGCCACCGTCGATTGTGTACCACTGATGCTGTGTGTGCAGACCCAGAAAACCGTGATTATGGAAGAAGCGGAGCAGAGTCTTGGCAGGAAAAAGCCGCATCTTGTCGGGTGGTGTCGACCAAACGGCCGAGCTCATAGGAATAAGGTATTTGTGGAAGAAATCCTCGCCGTAGTCGCGAGCCTCGACCAGGTCTGAAATCGTCCACTGGTCATAACGGGGATCTTTGAGGATCTCAATGGCATCGGAGTTGAAACGGTCGATGGATAGCAGCATGCGGATGAACCCGAGGTTCATCAAATTGCGACGCTGACGGAAAAGACCGTTGAGACCCGTGCCGCAGTATTCCAGATCAGTTGGCGTATGCCGAACGGCGAAGCTCATGTCGGTCTTTTTCATGGGCACTTCGAGCTGATGGAAGAGCCGGAGGATGTGCGGGTAGGTCACATGATTGAAGACCATGAAGCCGGTATCGATGGGGACACGACGGTCGCCTTCTTCCACAAAAACAGTGTTGGTATGTCCGCCAACATAATTGTTTTTTTCAAAAAGCGTTATGTCGTAATCTTTTTGCACCAGATGGGCGAGGCCCATCCCGGCAATGCCGGTCCCCACGATAGCCAGACTTTGCATAGACGATTGACTCCTATGAATGCGCTGGCTCTGCTCCTTGCGGAACCAGCAACTCTTTCGGCGGTACTTTTACGTCCCACACCAAACCGAACAGTTCCATGAGCTTCAGAATCATGAAGCTCGGATCAAACTGCCACCAGGTAAAACCCTGGCGTGCCGAGAAAGGGTAAAAGTGATGGTTATTGTGCCAGCCTTCCCCCATAGTGATCAAGGCCAGCAATGCACTATTTCTGCTGTCGTCTTTTGTATTGTAAGGACGACGGCCGAACACATGGGACAAGGAATTAATCGTGAAGGTTCCATGCCACAAGAGAATGGTGCTTAGAAAAAAACCATACACCAGTCCAGGCAATCCCCAGATGGCAAAGATCAA